>Ga0049114_1000121_pt1 | contig 18659 bp, 30 predicted proteins | sample WorMettanBELIZE2_FD_55211 | JGI IMG/M metagenome (GOLD analysis project Ga0049114, IMG submission 55211) | Marine gutless worms symbiont microbial communities from Max Planck institute for Marine Microbiology, Germany - Olavius tantulus BELIZE.2 | ecosystem: Host-associated > Annelida >... | reverse complement strand
AGCGCTGCTCTCGACCCCGAAAGCCTTCAAGGTTTTCGCGGCTGGTATCTACTCCGCCCCGACGTTCCCTCGCCACCTATCTCCTCCTGCTTCCATTGGCTAGGGTGGGTGCTCCTTTAAACCTAACACAGACGCTTGCCAGCGCCCAACCCGGAAAATAACGAAAGTCTGCCTTCATCGGGGCTAACTGCTCCTGTCACCCGCCATTTTCTTCCGCACCGCTCGGCTCTCCTGGAACCGGATCGTCTGTCCATGAGCGCCCTGAGCACTTCCTGGAAGCGCTTAGGGACTCGGAATTTCCTAATTTAGGCAAGTTTGGCGCAGTACCGAGTGCTGGTAGGCGATCTGCTCCGGGGTATCCAGGGCGACTTGAGCGGCTCGAGGACCTCGCGTGCAGGTGCAGTCATGCGGAATGGAAAATAGTTGACCGAATAAGGTTAATTCAATAACCTATCGATATGAAGTCGGATTTTGGTGTGTGCCCATACACATCAAGGTCATAATCACGACCAACCTGATAAGGAGGTTCGGCCATGGCTAGCACAAATCTATAGCTAGCACCGATACGGAATCGGACCTTGGTGCGTGCCCATACGCACCAAGGTCCTAACCACGACCGACCTGATAAGGAGGTTCGGCCATGGCTAATGCCAATCATACCTGTTCCGTGACAATTCCGCTTTCGGCGATGCGTGGTTTTTCTTGCCACGGCGTCGTTCATGCCGATCTGCATTTCTTGCGGACAAACGGTTGAGCTATGTGGATTCCGGGCTAGAGGAGCCCTTGGGGCAAGGTCAATGGCTGCTGTCCTTAGCTACCCTTGGAAGTCAGTAACCTGTTGTGATGAACTCGGATCTTGGCGCGTTTGACACACGCACCAAGATCCTAACCAATAACCGACCTGTACTAGAGGTTCGGCCATGGCTAACGCCAATCATATCGTTTCCAGATCGGTTCCGCATTTCCGCTGGAGCCTGTCCCCTGCCCATGGCTTGCTTTTTTCTCATCAACCAGATGTTGCGCGCATTGCTCCCCCGTGAATCCGTCCTCTCGGTGCTTGGCTGCGAACTCTTGCGCCATCTCGCTCTCATGTTCCACGTTCAACCAAGAGGACACGGTGCGATTGCGGTACGTCTCATCATTGAGCTTGTACGTGATATTAGAGAACTGTCCCGGTGCCTTTGCGGTTCGCTTTGAACTCGGCGCTGTGAATTGTTGCGCGATAATTTCCGGCCGGCACCGGGTCGTTCGAGGGCAGGTCTTTATACCCAAGCCGAAGTCTCTTACTCATTAGGGTCTCCTTTCGTGACTTGCCGCTACCGGTGCTTGGTCACGATTCTCGATACACGCGGCTATCCGGTCCGCTACCTCAGCCTCGACACAGCCTACCGATCGGCCATCAAGAGGGATTGACGGCGGAAAATCGCGGTCGTTCATTTTTTCGGTATATGTAGATAGTTGAAGAAACATATAACATGCATGCTTCAGGGAACCCGCGCAAGTGCGTCGAACTACAGCGACTACGTGGCCTGGAAGGCTAAGGACTGTTGAGGATGGGGCCCCTCATTGAGAAGGCCGAGCGCCTCTAGCCGGATATGCATCGCGGTGAGTGATACTGCAAAACGTTCCGCTAATCCCGCGCAGAGGCTATCTGGATAACGATTAGGTTCGAGGTCGTTCTTAGCGGCTAGGACCAGCCTATATGGCATGAGGAGGTACGCTGCAAAGGCGATGGCTTGCCATTCTTCTGGCGGGACCTTGTTGGGTTTCTGATAAGTATCGATTTCTCGACAAATAAACGTGGGGGTACTCGGCGTATCGAAAAGCGAAGGTTGCATTGTTCCCCAGTTAAGCAGTTTCTGGTGGAGTCTCCAGTGTCCTATTTCGTGGGCAAGCGTGAAACGATAGCGCCCTTCTTGATGCGGGTAGTAATAAGTATCTAGCTTATTATCAATGACGATATTGCCGTTGGCGTAGATAACCCCTATGGCGTCCTCTTTGGTCAGGTCCTTGAATTCAAGCGGCAGCTTGAGATGCTTCTCGATAATGTTGTCAATTGGGATTGGCGGCTTTCCGTCCCAATTGTGGGTACGCGCATATCGCTCAATTAATACCTAAGCCTCCTGCTCGATGGCTTTTGGGGGTAAGAATAGAACACGCGCGTCTTTCACTAGCTTATGTCCTCCTCGTTAAGCTGGTCCGCTACTTGGTTGAGGACGTTAGAAGGTTGCTTGCTGGCGCTCCTCAGCAGTTTCCCCATTTCACGGGGGCGTTCCCTGACTATGTTGGTTAGCTCAGATGGTATTCTATTAGCGCGTGCCATCAGTTCGTCGGGATCGCATTCGAGTAATTTTGCAATTGTGTTTATTTTGTCTTCACTTGGTGGGGAAAACTCGTTGCGTTCGATTTTCGATAGATAGCTTGGTCTAGCTCCGATTTTTCGGGACATTTACCGCAATCCAATTTCTTTTTCCATCCGTTCGCTGAGTATGAACTCGCCGAATGTCTGGTCCCCTTTAGGAATAAAGGGGTAGATCCCCTGTTGGTGAGTGTTGATTGGTTATTCAACGGCTTTGGGCGTGGCGCAGTCAAGACTGCCCACATTCCGGGATTGATTTTTCCGCTGCATTAGCGCTCATGCGCATGATCTTCTTCTCGGCTTCGACTTTGTTTTAGGTCTCGGTTTCGCTCTAGCCGCCGCAGATGCTTGCTCGCTTCTCGGTTTCCTGACTTGGCCTGTTCGGCCACATACCGGCCCCAGCCCGTCGTCTTCGTTTCGTTTAAGATTTCCTTTCTTTCTTGCTGGTTCTTTCGATAGGCTTCGCGGCCTATCGATACACGACGAATCCCCAGGTTCCGTATGATTTCGAGTCTCTGCTCGCGGAATATGGTCCGATCGAAGATCACCGACAGCTTGGTTTTTTCGTATACCAACTTCTGCTGTTTGATTTCTTCATCTCGTCGCTTTTTCAAGTCCGCCAGTAGTCGTGCTCGCTGCTCACGTAGCGGGTTTGTTTCCTTTTTGTATGATTCCCACAGAGATTTAGGCTTTGCTACCGGTTTGACTTGTTGTGACGGCTTCGAGTAGCCGCGGCGAGCATTGGGATGCTGTAATCGATTGTCCGGTGCTCGATATTCCCCCAATCGCTCCTCCAATCTAGCCTTGCCGAAATCCCGACCTAAATCGCTGGCTTTGACGAAAGCATCTCCCGCCGGATTCGCGATCACCAAACCAGCGCCCCGCGGACGAATAGACCCCCCCCGCTTGGCGAGTGCGCGATGAGCATCTGCCCACAATTCTGCGCGATTAAATTCCGGAGCGATGGCGTCCTTACGGGCAGCTATCCATTGTTTGAACGACGCTTGTCCTTGGCGAAGTTCTAGGTCACCTGCGCGACCTGCTTGCCGCCCAGGGGGTAACTTTTCCTGGCGTGTCTCTCGATCGATCCGGTTGTCTCTTTGCAGCCCGTGTTTCACTTCCAACTCCGCGCAAGCGGTGTCGAGTTTGAATTTGTCGTAATAGGGCTCGATTGCCCGGTAAGTTTGGGGGTTGATTTTATTGATCGCTACGTGGAAGTGGAAATTGTCGGTGTCCTTATGTACCACGCTGACGCGCTGGCGCTCGCCTAACCAAATGGCGTTGCAAAGCTCATTTTCGATGTCCTCAGCTTGTTCCGAGGTCGGGACTTCTTGGTTCGGAAACGACACCACCAGGTGATACGTCCGGTCGATTTTCGAGCGTGTGTTCAAGGCTTGCGTCGCTTCGATTTCCTTAACGGCCAGTGCCATATCGTCGAAATTACAGTTGGATGTCTTGCTCCGCCCCGCGGGGTCTTCTTGACTGGCTGCTTTAATTTTACCTTCTCGCGACAGGTAACGAATCAACGCCGCATAGTGCGTCCCGCTTTTTCGCTCGACCCGCTTGGCGATCATAGCTGCTTGACGGTTTCTTTGATGTCCCGCTGCAATTCACCCAGGTGGGCGAGCAACTCACGGAGGCTCGGATGATGTTCCTTCCTTGCAGCAATGGGATCATTCAGCAACAGCTTCAATAAGCCGCAGACCCGACCCAGATCGCCGTGAAACTTAGCCAACCGATCGACGGCTTGGCGATCTATTGTGCTTTTCGGCGCGAAGCCGAGTCCCAGATTCCTCTAAGTATGCTGGCGCCGATAGGCTGTATCGACTGGCCTCATTTCGGATGATAGCTTTTACCTCGGGACGGACGCGCACCATGATCCGATCGGTTGGTTTACGAATGTCGCTCCCCATCTGGTCTCCGCAACCGTTGAGCCGTAGGCGAATAAGGCAGGATAGCGTTTGCTGGAAGACACCGCCTTGGCGGTGCAGCAAACGCTGCATCCTGCTTACTTCTAGCTTATTTCTAGAAGCCTTATCAATCTCTTGTGGTTATTGGAAGATACTCGGGACTAGATTAGTAGTATTGCCAAGAAATTTGCTTAAAGTTGGTGGTTTGTCATGTAAGGATTTAATATATCTGGATATTGTGGTGAGATTTTGTATAATCTTTCTTCAATATCCAGATATATTAGAGACTTATACGAAAAATCCGTAGTTGGGAGCCACCTTGTGGATTTGCTGAAAGATTTGGCCGCTCGGTCGGCCAAAACGCCTCGATTCGGGAAAGGCAAGCGCGAATTCCTGGCGCTGAAAGAAGATATCGGCGCTGCGATCTTCGCGGGGTACAGCGGCAAAGAAGTTTGGGAGCATCTTCACGGCGAAGGGCTTATATCTATCAAATACGAGACGTCCTCCGAATACGTGCGCAGGTACGGATTACGTCAAATCGGGAAACAGAATGGGGATGAAAATGAATTATGATGATTTATTGGAAATAAAGCCGGATGCTCGCAAAGATGAATCTTTCAAAGCGATGGAGGGTGGTGGCATAGCTGCTCTGAAAGCTGTGGATGATTCGAAAAGTTTGGCGCAACTGGTGGAAACAATTGGTATGATCGATTTTACGATGCAGTTGTATACGAATGCTCGTATCTCTGCGATGAAAAGAGTAAATGAAATGATTAAAACCGTAGGAAACCAATGAATGATCCCGGAATGACGCTCGATTTCGAATAATTAGGAGGTGGTAGTTTTTTTGATGTGGTCAAAACTGGCTGGTACGAATCCGAAATAATTCAAACGGACGTAGAGAGCAATGAGGAAGAAGGCCGTCGACGCATCGAGCTTCGGCCTGCCATCGTAGGTCCAACGCATCAAGGGATAAGTTGCCTATGATTTCGTTTATTACGTCCACTCAGACAAGAAGATTCATGAAACAGACTGGCAGCGGTTACAAGCGTATCTGGCGGTAAATAGTGATGTATTGTTGCACACAAGGTGCAAGGTCAAAGTTCGCCAAGAACCACCGACTGCCGAATACGGGGAAAGAAATATATTTGAGCAAGTAAAGCCAGTGGATAGACCATCAATGGCTTTCAGAGATAAATGAGGTCGTGAGCATGTGTTTGGCAATCACGAAGTTGGAGTAAAAGTCAGTTTAACGGCATTAAAATACCTCTAAACGTTCCACCAAGTGGTGGTTAAACCGAGGAAAAGAGGAATTGAACCAATTGAACCCTAATCGTTAGATCTAATGGGACAGCACCGGCTATTGAGTATTCTCGATAAAGCTGTCCCATTTAATGGATTAAGTATTCAGCACACGGGGCCACAGCCATGCTAATCGAGAAGCGATCATCCAATCAGTTGCGGAGAAACACGGTGTCATCTTGGACGAGGACGACCCGATTTTGTCCTTTCTTACCGTGCATGACGTGATTTTGGATGAATACCGGAAGCAGTTTGAACGTGTGGATACTAACTTCCAGTTTCAGTTTGAACGATTAGTGGATCGATTTTTCTCCCAAACCGCGAAGGCCATAGAGTCCGCCGTGGGGAAGAAGTGTGAACGCTTTCTACAAGACCTCGAATCCATATTGGATCAAGACCTCGAATCCATATTGGATGTGGAAAGGAACTCGCCTCGCAGGAACGACCGTTCGCTGTCGGTCGTCTTGTGGGGACTCATCGGAATTTCCGGGGCACTTTCGACTACACTTCTACTCCTTATATTCTCGTAGTCTAAAAAGAAATGAACCACAAATACCTACGGTTTGCTCCCCTACCTATTTATGCTGTTCGCCAGCGCGCAGGCGGCTGAAACCTATGGGCCGTATAAGGCAAAAGTCCTACGAGTCCTCGATGGGTATACGGTGCAGGTGGATGTCGCAATCTGGCCCAGACTGAGCAAGGAGATCAAAGTGAGATTGCTTGGCGTGGATACGCCGGAGACGCGAGGGAGGAATGTTCCGGCTTGTGAACAACAGGCCGGACAATCCGCAACCGCTTTCACAAATAACATTCTCCGGGGCGAAACCTTCGTGAAGCTCTCCGATGTTAGCCTGGGTAAGTATGCGGGACAGGTGCTGGGAAACATCTAGGTGAACAACAGAAGCCTGTCGCAAGCACTCCTTAATTCCGGCCATGCTAGACCTTACCAGGGCGGTCGTCGGCAGCCGTGGTGTCGGAATTAAGCGCCGGTTCGGGGGCTTTTGAGAACGGCAACTAAAAGTGCTTCATAGCATCGTACCGAGTCGGATGGAGGCAACTAACTGCAAAAGGCGTTCCTTGCGATTGCAGCGGTCCTGAGTACTATCAATGTCGCCCTATTTGTATTTTGGTTCTCGCTGATTAGCGTTGAGAAGATTCAGCCAGATCGTGACAGCGAGTACATTCTTAGTGCGCTGTCCCTCCAAATCGCTTTTCTAGAGGTTGTTCTAGCTGTCGTTGGTATTGTTATCGCCGTATTGGCATTTGTTGGTTATTCGGCGGTCAAGGATGCTGCGGTCAACAAAGCGCAGGAGGAAACTCAGAAACAAATCCAGACGCATTTGAACAAACTAAAGTCTCTAGATGTCATGGACGTATCGCGGTCGAATAATGCTCCTGTGGATGAGGTCGAGGCTGGCGATGTAAAGTCCGAGGAACAGATATGACCACGACAATTAATGACTATGACGAAATAGTCCGCCGTCATCAAAACGAACCACCCGTGCAAATAGTACCCATTGCAAATGATATGGGGCTGAATGTTTATAGGGTCTCGGATTGGAAGGACACACTATCAGGCATGATAGTGCGGGATAAAGAGAGAGGTGGCAAAAGCGGCTATGCGATTTTCGTGAATGCCTCCCATGCGCAAACACGCAGAAGGTTCACTATTGCACATGAACTCGCTCACTATGCCTTGCACGGAAACCTGATCGGTGACGGGATCAAAGACGATGCCCTATATCGAAGTGGTTTGAGCAGTAAGGTGGAGGCGCAAGCAAACCGATATGCCGCCGATATATTGATGCCATGGCACTTAGTAAATAATCTTCTTCGGAAGGGCGAGGAAGATACCGAAAAGCTGGCGAGAATATTCAATGTTTCACGAAGCGCAATGTCGATTCGGTTAGGTGTGCCATATGAAGTGTCTTAAGAGATGTTCCGGGAGGCTTTCAGAGTGAGAGAAGCAAGCGCAAGGATGCGCGCGCAGACATGGAGGTCGAAGCGTACAGGGGAAGTACGTGCGAGGGAGCTTGGGTCCCCGAGCTCACCATGTACCCCGAACCTGGAACCGCAACGGCTGGAGTCGAGTGAGAGCCGCGTCACCGTCCATGACGACCTCTCCCGGTATCGGTAAGCGACTGTGGTGGCTGCAGGATACCGTAGGAGCTCCTTAGCGGCTTTCTGCGGCTCTCTCTATGCCTATCCTATGGTTTGATCCCGAAAACGATTCTGCTGGCCTCTGAGGGCGTCGTAGCGTTAATCCACGATCGATGCTTAGTTCGGGTCCCACCTCGAACTAAGACCACGCACTTTTGGCTGTCGGCTGTTGTGCTTGACGTTATCCGTCCGCGTGTATTCGACGTCAAATTTGTTGTTTCTCCGTAGGAGCTTTCAGACGACTCCGATGGCCAGTAGGTCGATGGGTGGAAAACCAGAGGGAAAGTGTGGGTATTCGCTTGCGAGTATCCACACGCTCGCGTAGCGATTTCCACGGTTTTCCACGCGGAGACCATTGGGGCCATCCTGACTTTCAGGGTTCGATGCGGCCGGAGTTTTCCACAATTGAGCGGCATTAACTATCGGTTCTCCTATCGGAGAACTATCGGTAATAAGGTGTGCCCCGCAAAGTACCCGTAGATTGCCCCGCAAAGTACCCGTAGATTGCCCCGCAAAGTACCCGTAGATTGCCCATCTGTGGGTTTTGCGCAGGAAAGCTATCGCGGGTCCTGCCGGACCAGAACCAGGCGTTTCTTCACGGGTGGGGGGCTGTTGTGTAGGATTAAGCCGTACTCGCTGCCTTCGATCTTGGCTGCGGGGTAGTGGGCAAGGACCTGGCTTATGGCTACCCGGCTGTTGTGTTTGAAGTGATCCATCCGCTTGTGTCCGGTCCCGAACTGCTCTTTAAGCACTGCCCAAGAGACAAGTTGTGGCTTCTCGCTCGGCACCCGGTGCAGCCGTTGCGCTAGCCAAGCGTAGATGTCCAAGGCCAGAGCCGAGTGCGCCAATCCTGCAAGGGCACGCTCGTCGAGCGGCACAGCATGGTTTTGAAGACTGAGGAAGTATTCATTGCCCAGCTGGAGGATTGAAGGCCATACAATGCGCTGGCGTTCGTTCTTGGGAAACCAGAACTCGAACGCCACGACGATCTGGCTGTTGATCTGCGCAGCATGGCTGTGGGTAGTCATCGCCATGCGGATGGTCGCAGCGGATAGGCGCCCTAGTTGGTCCTTGTACACACAAAGTTCCTTCCCATTTGGCCGGTAGTTTTGGATACGCCGGACAAAGGCCGTGAGGCTGTCCCCGACGTTGATTTCCGGTGATCTTGTCTTGAGCGCCTCGGCGTTCAGATGCGCCAGGATCAGTCGGGGCTTGGGGCCGAAGGGAAGTCCAAGTTGGACAAACTCGCCGGTGTCTGGGGTTAGAGTCGCCCCCGCTTCGATACGCAAGCGTGTTCCGCCCTGGCGTTTTCCCACACACGCACATCCGGTCCTGTCCTGGATTTCGGTACGGCAGCGAAGTCTGGCACAGCACCGTGTGCTGATAGGCGATCTGCTCTGGAGAACCCATAGCGATCGCCACGCCGGTTTCGATGGCTCTACGTTGAACGCGGCTTGCCGGCTTGGGCGGCCCGTGGTGGCTATTCGTCGGGGGGGGTCTTTTCTCGTTCATCGTCTCGTTCATCGAGCTCCTTGAGGTGGTTTAAGGTTTTTAAAAGTCTGTTTTGGCTTTTCCGCTCAAGCTTCCTAAACGCCCGCAAAACGGCCCGTTCTGCCCTAACTGGTCCCGTACTTGGGTCGCCGACCAGTTCGTCGTAAGGGGATTCCCAGACTTCTTCTACGGACACCTCAAGCGCATTGGCTAGCCGTTGCAGCATCGCATGGCTCACCTGGATGAATGGATCGTTTTCCAGCTTTGAGATGTAGCTTGGTGACGACTTTACCCGTCGGGCTAGTTCAGTCTGGCTCATGCCTTTTTCTACCCGGAGCGCCTTAAGCTTGCCGTAGAACTTGCCGCACATGGTTTGTCCTCCGAGGACTTGACTATACTCATTCACAGTGATAGAAGCAAAAATCCCACTAAAACTTCTAGGCTAGTTTTGGACCAAACCCACCAACGCCGCCTGCAAAAGCTGCGTATCGAGGCCGGACCAGAGGTCCTCCGCGCGCTGGAAAGCCCCAGCGTGATCGAGGTCCTGCTGAACCCCGATGGCCGGCTGTGGACGGACTCCCTGGGCGAAGGCATGACGGAGATCGGGCGGGTGCTGCCCCTCAACGCCGAAGCCTTGATCGGGACCGTCGCGGATTCCTTGGCGTCGTCGCGACCCGTGAAACGCCGATCGTCGAGGGCGAGTTTCCGCTGGATGGCAGCCGGTTTGAGGGCCTGCTCCCACCAGTGGTGAGCAGCCCGGCGTTCACGATTCGCAAGAAGCCGCCGACGATCTTTACGCTGGACGACTATGTGCGGAAAGGCATCGTGGACCAACGCCAACGAGAACGCATCCGGTGTGCGATTGAGCAGTACGAAAACATCCTGGTGGTCGGCGGTACCGGTTCGGGGAAGACGACACTCACGAATGCGATCATCGACGGGATTGCGGCGATTCATCCCGACGACCGGCTGGTGATTATCGAGGACACGGCGGAAATCCGTTGTCGTTCAGAGAACGCAGTCATCCTTCGATCGACCGTAGACGTGAGCATGGAACGCTTGCTGCGGGCAACTATGCGACTTCGCCCGGATCGCATCGTGGTGGGCGAAGTGCGGGGCGCGGAAGCGTTGGCGTTGTTGAAAGCCTGGAACACCGGTCATCCTGGGGGCGTCGCCACCGTGCATGCGAACAGCGCGCAGGCCGGATTGATCCGGCTTGAACAACTGGTTGCGGGATCCGGCTCACAGAAAGACATGCGTCCACTGATCGCCGAAGCGGTCGACCTTGCGCTCTTTATCGAACGCGATGGCAGCCAGCGTAAGGTGACGGAGGCGCTCACAGTGGGTGGCTTCGATGGCGGTACCAATTCGTATTCGTATTGTCTGGATTAATTGGCCCACCTGAAAAGGGGGAAGTCTATGAAAGCGACGTTCGTTTTAGGTGGGCTGCTCGCCGTTTCCTTTTTGGTCCTGGTTGAACCGGCTTGTGCAAATACGGTTACCGGAATGCCGTGGGAAACGCCGTTGGAAAAGATCAAAAATTCACTTACCGGGCCGGTAGCCATGGTGGTCTCTCTACTGGGGGTAGCTACCGCTGGCGTGTCCCTGATTTATGGCAGTGAGTTCTCCGATTTTACCCGGCGTCTCATCATGCTGGTATTGGTGATCGGCCTTCTAGTTTCTGCGTCGTCCATCCTTTCGCTGCTCTTTGGAACCGTCGGCGCGGTGGTGCATTGATGGCGATCGAATTGCGCCGGGTTCCTATTCACGCCTCATTGAGCCGACCCGATTTCTGTTCGGATGTGAGCGGCAACTGGCCTTAGTGGTAAGCATGATCAGTGTGATCCTGGTCGTCGTCGCCATGACCTGGCTTGCAGCAGCGCTTGGCGTCTTCGTCTGGTTCGGTGCGCTAGCCGCCTTGCGCGCCATGGCGAAGGTCGATCCGTTGTTGAGCAAGGTCTATCTGCGACACATTCGCTACCGCAGCTACTACCCGGCGCATGCGACGATTTTCGCGCCCCCCTCCCGTCACGTAAGGAATAAATAACCGTGGCGCGGATGGTGCCCTTGAAGACCTTTCGGGATCGCTCCCTGGGATTCCCGGATTTACTGAATTGGTGATCGGTCATCGAGGATGGCGTGGTCCTCAACAAGGATGGGGGCTTGTTGGCGGGATGGTGCTATCGGGGAGAAGATTTGGCAACCGTGCCCGTAGCGGAACGGAACCAGGTCAGCAGTGTCGTGAGCGGGGCGCTATCGCGATTGGGTTCGGAATGGATGCTGCACCAGGATGTTATTCGAGAGGAAGCACGCGGCTACCCGGAGCCGCATGAGAGCGCATTCCCCGACACCGTCAGTGCGCTAATCGATGGCGAACGGCGGATGCAGTTCCAACAGGAAGGCGGCCACTATGAAAGCTCTTACGGCTTGGTCCTGACCTTTCTGCCCCCGCTGCTGCTACAGAGCAAACTCACGCGATTATTTTCAGCGAGGATGGGGCCGAAGCGAAGGCAGCCGATAACTCGATCGGCGCTCGCGTGCTACAGGAGTTCCAGTCGGCGCTGAATGAGATCGAAGACCGGCTATCCGGGACGCTGCGCCTAGAACGGATGCGCGGGCATCGGATAGTCGATGAGTTCGGATGTGCCCATACGCAAGACCGCCTGCTGCAATACCTGAATCGCCTGACGACCGGTAACGACCATCCGGTGAATCTACCGCCGGTACCGATGTACCTGGACGCAGTGATCGGTGCCCAAGAGTTTTACCCGGGGGTCGTTCCGCGGTTAGGTGAGCGGCTGATTCAAACGGTGGCGATCGACGGTTTCCCGCCGGAATCCTTTCCCGGAATCCTGGCCGCTCTCGACCAGTTGCCACTTCGCTATCGCTGGAGTACGCGCTTCGTTTTCCTGGATGCGGTAGAGGCACAGGCACGCCTGCGAGCACATCGTCGAAAGTGGCAACAAAAAATTCGAGGATTCATCGATCAGATTTTCCATAGCAACTCCCCGAAAGGGGCGATCAACCAAGATGCTGCGCAAATGGTCGGAGAGGCGGACGCTGCGCTGGCCGAATCCAGTTCTGGGCTGGTTGGCTTCGGTCACTACACGAGTGTTGTCGTGCTCGAAGGCCGGGATTCGGAGCAGCTGGCTCCCCGCTCCCGACAGGTGCGTAGGGTAATCAACAACCTAGGCTTCACGGCGCGGCTGGAAACCGTGAATACGGTCGAAGCCTTTCTGGGCTCGCTCCCTGGACACGCCAACCAGAATCTACGGCGTCCCATGCTGCATACGCTGAACCTGGCCGATCTCCTGCCGCTATCGGCAGTGTGGGCCGGCAAAGATCGGGCGCCGTGCCCGTTCTACCCACCCAATAGTCCGCCGCTACTGTATGCCGCGACGGAGGGGAGCACCCCGTTCCGGTTCAACCTCCATGTCGGGGACCTCGGACACACGCTGTTATTCGGGCCCACCGGCTCGGGCAAATCGACGGCGCTGGCACTAATCGCCGCGCAATTCCGGCGCTATCCAGACGCCACGGTGTTCATCTTCGATAAAGGCTTCAGCCTGGAGCCGTTGACGCTCGCCGTTGGCGGCCAGCACTTCACCCTGGCAGGCGATAGCGAGGAATCCGATCTGTGCTTTGCCCCGCTAACCCAGATCGAGCAACCCGGAGAGCTTGGCTGGGCGGAGGACTGGCTCGGCGTACTGCTGACCTTACAGGGCTTGGAGATGCGGCCAGAGCACCGTAACGAGCTGCACCGCGCCTTATGCCTGCTCCGGGACGGGCAAGCCCCGCGCACGTTGAACAACCTACAGAGCACGTTACAGCACCGAGACATGAAGCATGCGCTCACGGAATACACCGTCTCTGGCGCACTGGGGCAGCTGCTCGATGCCGAGCATGACGAACTCTCCGCGGGAACGTGGTCATGCTTCGAGCTCGAAGCCTTGATGCATCGCTCAGATCGGGTGCGCTTACCAGTGCTGCTCTATCTGTTCCACGTCATCGAGCGTCAACTGAAAGGACAGCCGGCCTTGCTGATCCTGGACGAGGCTTGGCTGATGCTCGGCAATCCGGTTTTCCGTGAAAAAATCCGCGAATGGTTGAAGGTACTCAGGAAGGCAAATTGCGCGGTAGTGCTGGCAACCCAGAGCCTATCCGATGCGGCCAACCCCGGGAGTTTGGATGTTCTGGCCGAGAGCTGCCCGACCAAACTTTTCCTGGCGAACGTCGAAGCGAGCCGTGACGAGAACCAGACGCTGTACCGCGCGCTGGGTTGCAATGAAACCGAAATCCACCTCATTGCCAGCATGCGCCCCAAACGGCAGTACTTCGTAGCCATCGAACGATGGCCGGCGGTGCGTTGACTTCAACCTCGGGCCCCTGGCGCTCGCCTTCACGGGGGCTTCGAGCAAGGAAGACCTCACGCGGGTACGCGAACTGGTGAGCCAACATGGGACGCGGTGGCCGTTCGTCTGGATGAAAGAGCGAGAGGTGTCGTATGAAGCGTAGATGGGTTGTCCGGGGAATGCTGGTGCTCTGCCTACTATTTCCACCGATCTTCCCAGTCCCGCAAGACACGCTGCCGGGATTCAGCCAGGACGCGGTAGCTGGACTCGGAGGCCGCATTCGGAAGATCGCCAAAAAAGTCGTCGCGGCGGCGCTCGCGGGGGTTTCCACCTCGCTTCTCCAAGTCGAGGCCGCAGCTCAGCGTGCGCAGCAGCTGAAATATGCCATCGACCAGTACCGGCGGATGCTCAAAAACGCCGCCCGTCTGGGCAAGTGGGATCGACAGGGGGTGCAGGCCGCCCTATTGGAGCTAGACGCGATCGCCAAGCAGGGGGAAGCGATTACCTACGGCGCGGCGGACCTCGACGAGCAGTTCCGGGCGGCTTACCAGGGATTCGAGCATTACCGGGACAACCCACGGACCGGCGAAAACCGGCAAACCTATGCCGACCTTTACCGGGACTGGACCCGACACGGCCACGACTCGATCCGTGGTTCCTTGCATGCGGCCGGGTTGCAGGCACGGCAATTCCAGACGGAAACCGCCCAGGTACGGCAGCTGGAGCAACAACTGATGTCGGCGCAGGGGACGCAGCAGGCACTGCAAGCCGGTTCCTTGATCGCCTCGCACCAGGTGTCCCAACTGCAAAAGCTACGCCAGTTGCTGATGTCGCAGATGCAAATCCAAGGAAATTACAGCGCCGTGCAATTGGATCGGCAAGCGATGGAAGACGCCACATTACAACGGTTGCTGGCACCTACTTCCCGAGCAGACCATGACCAGCTACGAAGAAACCACCTACCTTTCCGGTAATACAGGAGGACCCATGAAACAAACACCGTTTAAATCCCCCGCAATCATTGGTGCCTTAATTGGCTCCGCCATTGTTGGTTCGATAGGGACGTACCTCGTAATGGACCGCTCGTTATCTTGTCCGCAGGCAGAAGATATGGCGGCCCAGCTTGAAGCATTAAGTGCCGCCAAGGATGCCGAGGAGGAAACACTAAAACGACTACATGCGCCGCCTCCCCCCACAGACTATGAACAACTCAGGAAAAACCACCTGCCCTTCTGACTAAGCCATTTCTATCTGCGATATGGAACGACTTTACCCTTCTATTGGCATGCCGCGATCCAAGTGGATTGTGGCAACCATTTTTATAGTCGCTTGCGGGAGCATTAGCACTGCCGAAGCTACTCCTGCTCCGTCACTGGAGGAGGCGTTCCATACCGCATCAACTCAATGGGTCGGACCGTTACAGCAAGCCGCAACCTGGTTATTGCTCGCACTGGCGACAATCTCGCTAGTTTGGAAATTTGGAGTACTGGCGCTCCAAAATGCGGACTTCCAAGAGTTCGTCGTCGAACTCATCCGCATGGTTCTTTCGACATTAGCCCGACCCTAATTTTGGCGCGAGGGGCTGATTTGTCCGGGGCGATTTACAACTCAGCTACCGGATAGACATCGACATTCGTCTATTCTCTCCTGTCTGTCCCAATCGTTGTCCTCTATGGGCTAATAGCCGCCTTCGTCTTGCTTGTGTTCTGCGAAACATATTTCGTAACAGCAGCAAGCGTTATTCTGCTTGGCTTCGGCGGCAACCCCTGGACGAATGATTACGCGATGCGTTACATCACCTATTGCATAAGCGTTGGAATGAAGCTGTTCGTTACCCTATTGATCGTGGGATTAGGTGAGCAACTAATCCACGGGTGGGCACTCGGTACTTCGGACTGGGGGGCAATCGGAAACGTATTTCCCTTAATAGGCGTTCTGCTGTTGCTGGTGGTCTTGGTATGGGCGCTCCCAAACATCGTACAAGGCGTAGTCAATGGTTCCTCGCTTAGTTCGGGCGCCGGTTCATTCATAGCGATTGCTGCGGGAGCAAGAGCAGCGGCGGCTGGGGCTAGTGCTGTAGCGTCGGCCAATGCGAAGCAGGTAGCCAGCAGCATGGCGGCAGTTTGAGACGCAGCAAAACTTGCTCAAACCGGTAGTCAGATGGGAGCCGTGCGATCACTCGGGCAGTACGCAGCACCCGGACTCGGCGTTGCGACCATGGTAGCGGAGACCGCTAAGAATCTAGGACAAGGTGCGGCAAAAGCCGTGGGCAGCGGCGTGAGAAGCAATTCTCCGATGGCCCAAATGATCCATGCGGCCAGGATCGAGGCGGAAAAGCAGGCCGCGCTGGAGCAGGCGGCCGGCGGCGAGGCCGCCGGTGGTTTAGGTAGTGCCACTTCGGGCATCTCCGGGGGCGCTGCTGCTGTCCCCACCAGTGCTGCGGCGAGGGCAGACCCCAAGGCATCCCCGCTGGGAACCCACCCAGCCGATGTGCCGGCCATGACCACGGCAGATCAGCGCGAGGTACCGCCGCCGGATGCCTATCGGGAGGACATACAAGCCATGTCGAGCGGGACTTCAAGTACTGCGCCGAGCAACGAACCAGCGAGTGGGTTTGGTGCTGGAGCAGGAACCGCCGCTGCACAGGCCCCTGCAAGCCAGACCAGTGCTCAAGCGCCTGCCAGGGAGGCGGGCGAATCCCACACCGACTCGGCAGCCACCCCAGGCATCCCGGCTGCGTCAGGAATTAAAGCCGCCGCGGCGATGCCCCAGGCTGCCAGCGGCTTCGCCCAGGACGCAGACGCACCCGGCGGCCTCAACAAAGAAAACCGCGCCAAGCTGGCGGAGATGATCCGGGACGCTCAAAAGCATGTCGCCAAAAACTCACAGTGAAAATCCGTATTTGGCTGCTCGCCAAGAATGGAACGAACGATATGGCGATTTGGTCGCCGCGGTCAGGACCTGGCGATTGGCGGCATTGTTAGCCCTTTCCGTGTGCCTGGTATTGGCCGCAGGCTTGCAAGCCAAGCCACGTTGGTCCCCTACGTCGTGGAGCTAGACCGTGCTGGATTGCCGGCGCACGTCGCCTTAGCCGGCCAGGGGTTGTCGGCAGATCAGGAAGCGCGCGTCATCCGCGCCCAGCTCGCTAGGTTCGTAAGAGATGTGCGGGAGGTCGGGACGGATGTTGAGCTGCAAAAGCGTGCGATTGCGCGCGCCTACTCGCATTTGAGCCGCCAACATCCAGCCTTCCAGGCGATAAGCCAATTCCACAAGGAGCATTCGCCGTTTCGCAATGATGAGACCGTCCTGGTCGATATTTTCCAGGTATTGCCGCTGTCCGCTGACAGCTGGCGGGTCGAATGGCAAGAAACGTCGTATAGCCGGAGCGGCAAGGCGCGCGCACCGACACGCATGGTCGGTATTGCGACCATTCAGCTTGGCGGCGAGGTACGCGAAGAATCCCTCTTGCTCAATCCACTCGGGCTGTATGTCCTGGACTTTAACTGGTCACGCGATCTAATCGGAGGCGCCGATGAGTAAACGCGCGTTGCTGCTTGCCGCCCTTCTCTGCCAAGCGTCCAACAGTGCCGCGTTCCAGCAGCCGAAGGTGAAGCAAGCGGATGCCTACCCCCTACGTCACAACGGCCAGGTGATCTACCTACACGGCGATCCGACAGCGACGATCACCTGCGCGCCGCTGGACCTGTGCTTAATCGCCCTACAGCCGGGGGAGCTTATCCAGCGCGACGGGATGCACATCAGCGATGCCATCCGCTGGCAAGTGAAGCCAACCGTCGGCGCGAACGACACCACGCATGTGGTGCTCAAGCCACTAGCCTCCGGACTTGAAACTTCCTTGGCGCTCGTGACCGATCGGCGCAGCTACCACCTGAATCTGGTCTCTCGGGAAACCGGATCGATGCCGCTCATCACGTTCCGCTATCCAGACGAGATTTCAGCGGCCTGGTCAGCGTACTACCGGGATCGAGCAGAGGCCGAAGCACAGCGGCGCTTACCGGAAACCGAGGAAGACATTTCGACGCTGGATTTCGACTACACCATTACCGGCTGCTCTGGTTGCGCGTGGCGGCCACTGCGCGTCTACAACAACGGTAAGCGCACGATTCTTCACCTGGGTCCGGGTATCCATCAGGGGGAAACCCCAGCTTTGCTTGTGCACAGTTCACAGGGCGAGGTGCTAGTGAACTACCGCATTCAAGCCGACCGCTACATCGTCGATCGAGTCTTCGACCGCGCCGTCCTCGTCCTCGGCGTCGGTCGCAAGCAAGAGCGCGTGACAATTGCTCGTAAATCGCGAACCAGCCCGGAGGGCTTCTCATGGCTAGATTGACCCCAGCAGCCGCCCTGGGAGTCCTGCTACTGGCTTCGAGCGCACTCGGTGGGTGTGCCAAGCATGGGACGTCCTCAGCGGCCAGCTATGAGGCTACCGGCACCCCCTCCGCACAGTACCGACAAATTGCTGAGGACCTGGTTCAAACGCTGGCCGCAGCCCACGCTCCGGCCAAGACAACGGTGAACATCCTGCCGCCGAGCAGCTTTCGGCTCGATTTATCCGCGGGCTTGCCATCACACGATCCGTACACCCCGAGTTTCGGCTGGGAACTGGAACAGGCACTACGCCAGCGCGGATTTGGCGTACAGGCAAAAGACACCGACCAGAAAACCACATCGGCACCCTTGCCGCTGACCTATGTCCTTGATGAGATCGGCAAAACTGGCTATCGAGCCGGCGTATGCATCGCCCGCGAGTGGTGTGCCGATCGGCTCTATTTAACCGATGCTGATGGTCGCCTGGCCCCAGCTGGTGGCGCAATTCGGACACTGGTGGTACGCACGTGAGCACAGAACCGGCACCCTTGTCACCGGATTCCGATGCCGTCCCGGGTGTTCGGCGCCTTAACCGCTTACCACTTGTGGTGGTCAGCGTCCTCTGCCTAGTCATTCTTGCGGTGCTCGTCTATGCGGGGCTTGACCAGTTAACTTGATTATTGCTCAAATCTACCTATACTTAGGTATTATGAGCAAGTTATCCTCCATAGGAGAGGCGGCCCAAGCTCTTGGCGT
>Ga0049114_1000119_pt1 | contig 19227 bp, 23 predicted proteins | sample WorMettanBELIZE2_FD_55211 | JGI IMG/M metagenome (GOLD analysis project Ga0049114, IMG submission 55211) | Marine gutless worms symbiont microbial communities from Max Planck institute for Marine Microbiology, Germany - Olavius tantulus BELIZE.2 | ecosystem: Host-associated > Annelida >... | reverse complement strand
TTATCGTTGCTCCCTCAACGTGCACAAGAAGCTCTCTAACCCAATTTAATCTACCATCTCTCGGCAAGCTACACGTCTTTCCAGAAAGTTACTTTTAAATGTGCATTTTGTTCCTATAGGGAGTATAGAACAAAAATATGTCAAAAATCGATCGAATTAAAGAAGAACTCGGTTGGCTAAAATTGTTTTTAGTGTATTCATTGCTATTGATGTCTCGCTTGTTGCTTGGCTTGCTCAAAACTATGACAGAACATCTAGTGTTCTTATTGTTTTCGGATTCATTGCTGTCGTGATTCTTACTTTTGTAGTTGTGTGGCTAAACCGCACAACAATGAAACGTTTCAAAGAATTGGAGGAAGAGTAATGGTTTGGTTTGTTATAGCGGCATTAGTGGTTTTACTGATCGGTTTGGCTATTGTCGCCCACGACATCAATGAATTCCATCATTGAATACGATCGGCTGCAGAATAGCCCAGATCGGATCGAGTACAGGAAAACAGATCCGGTAACCTTCATGATGCCACGAAACAGTCTGAACCGCAGAGAAAAGGTAACAAGGCATGTCATATAAAGATTTTACGATCAAAAAGACACAAGATATTTTCAGATCGGAATAACTGAACTGCCGGGAATATTTGCAGGAATCAACGAAAAGGCTATCGGCCGACATCTGGCCAATACGCTGAAAGAAAATATACCGTTAGCCACGTCGATAAATACGGGAAAAGCGCGTTCGGAGCTCATTATTTCTCCAATTTTGGTGGAATTGAGAAAACTGTTCGATCACAGGATCAGCCTGTTTTCCGGCATAGAACTGAACGTGGATAAAGAGAAAGAATTGAACGGATTTTGTGATTTTATTATCAGCCTGTCTCCTGAACAGTTGTTTTTAAAAGCACCGGTACTGACCATCGTCGAAGCCAAGAATGAAAATATAATGGGTGGGTTAGGTCAATGTATTGTGGAGATGATCGCATCAAAAATCTTTAATGAAAACGAGGGAAATACCATAAATAACATTTATGGTGTAATTGTTTCCGGCAGTATTTGGAAGTTTTTGAAATTAGTAAACAATGGAGTGCATATCGACTTGGATGATTATGGAATAAAAGAACTCGGTAAAATTATGGGAATACTATCGAGTATGGTGGAACAAAGGGCCTGACAAGCAGGAAAACCTGAGATGCCACTGGCCGCAACCGATGCTGGAGGGGAACTACGAATCACGCGAATCCCCGCGAAAATCGATTCGCGCCGATTCGCGTGATTCGTAGTATTCCTCTTTTTCCTTCATCTTCGATTAAAAAGATCTTTGATGTGATGGGGCAGTTTTTAGGGTGCTGTGTTCTGACAACCGCCTACTGATTAACCGGCCAAAGAGGCCCCCAAGCCACGCAAGCCGATCCCCGGAAACGAAAAGGGCAGCGCACTGCGTGCCCTGTTAGCGGATCCAATCGACCGGTCCGGGTCGCGTCCGCTCAGTATCCCCCTTTGCGTGCCACGAAGGGTAGACCGGCGATCTTATTGCCCTGTTTGCTTGGCGCCCTGGGGAAAAGTTTGTACAGGTCCTTGCTGCCAATCTTCTTGCTCCAGCGTTTGCCCATGTCCTTGTTGATTTGGCGTTCCATGGGTTGGTTGCCGTTGTTGTTCAGGTACTCGTCGCGCAGGTACTCCAGTACATCCCAGTGCTCTTGAGTCAGTGCGATGTCCTCCTCGGCGGCCAGCTGCTCGGCCACGTCCCGGCTCCAGTCCTGGGGGTTGAGCAGGTTGCCGTTGGCATCGGTTTCGATGGTTTTGCCTTGTACCTCAATGGCCATGTTTCGCTCCTCTCATCTTCGGTTAGCCGATTGTGGTGGGAGATATCTATCCATCATACATAGATTTTCCCTCACGATGCACATCTCTGACAAAAGTGATTTTAGCGCTTTATGGATTCCGGACGGCTCCGGAGTGCGCCGACTCAAGCGACATAGCCGAATCTAACCCAACCGATATTAGGATACCTTTTCGATTTCGATTTTTAGCTCGTTCCCACGCTCCGGAGAATGGTTTGCAACCGGCCCGCAAACAGCGACTCGGCTCCGGATTCCCTGCAACCAGGGAGCTACACCCGATACAATGCGGCCATCATCGGGCGGACTGATCAGGATACGGTGTGGGCGATAGATAACTGCTGGCGTTCGGGCTGGCGGACGGAACCCCCGTTTCGACAGCCTGCTTGATCTCAACACCCCCGAAGAGATCGGCTTGGAGTTCGGGCTCAAGTTCAACGCCAAGGCGGGCGCTGTCATCGCCTCAGTAGACTCCGAAGTCGCCTTCAAGGTATCCATAAATGGAAGAATAATGAAAAATAAGGTGAAGCCTTGTACCAGGGGTTCGGCAGCGAAACGCATTCGACCAAATGCCGCACCGCCTTCCTGTGAAGTGGGCCGGGGAACCATGGGCGATCCCCACCTCTCCCAGGCCCGCATCGGACGGGCTGGCGATCCTGACCGGACCATCGGCTGCGGCCTGCTGGTCACACCAAGGCACGTCGTTACCTGTGCCCACGTGGTGGCCCAAGCACTCGGCACCGAGGCGACCGCTACATCCGCGCTAGCCGCCGCCGTCATCCTGATCCTCGCCGCCTTCGGCGCCATGGCCTGGTGGCAGTGGCAACATGCACTCGCCCAGGAAACGGAGGCGCTAGCTGCAGCCGAGCGGGCCACCAGGGCGCGCCAAGAGGCGGAACGCCTGGTGAACTTTATGACTGTCGAGCTGCGCCAAAAGCTCGCGCCCCTCGGAAAGCTCGAACTCCTGCAGCACACCCAGCAGCGCGTGGATGCCTATTATGAGCACCTCGGCATCGGACAACCCGGATGTAATACGCCGGCGGGCTGTGAATCTCTTTAACTCCGGCGATCTTCAATCTTCCCTAGGCGATCTTTTCGCCAAAAACCGCGAAAACACAAATAGATCCCTCCTACGTTGGGATGATAGTTTCGTGTCTTTCATGGTTAATAGCAATCCTGAATTACTTGGCGTTGTTTGGTGGACCGGACTTTCTTTATCCACAGATTACGCAGATTTCCACAGTTCGCGAGGATTCGCGTGATTCGTAGTTGAAACAGTACCTCCTGCCGTACTAGCGTATGATCCGCCAGGAGACACATGGAGATGGGTACAATGCTGGATCGGCTCGATCGCAGTGCAATCTCCGGCCGGTTGCGATCCGGTGGGGCATCTTGTCCCCACGCCCAGGAGCTAGCGGGGGCGCCGCACCGGGAACCCCGGCCGGCGGCGGTGCTGGTGCCTATGTTTCGACGCTTGAAGGCTTGGCATCTGCTCTTCATCCGCCGTACCGAGTATCCAGGGGACCATCATAGCGGCCAGGTCGCCTTTCCCGGCGGTCGCTGGGAGCCGGGTGATATGGATGCCGCCGCGACGGCGCTGCGCGAGGCATGGGAGGAAATCGGGCTGGATCCCCAGCAGGTGGTATTGCTGGGTGAGCTGCAACCGCTGCATACGGTGAGCAACTACCTGGTCACCCCGGTCGTGGGCGAGATTCCATGGCCCCTGGACCTGACACCGGATCCGAACGAGGTCGCGCGGGTGTTTGGTATCCCTCTGGCCTGGCTCGGGGATGCCACCAACCGGCGGGTGCTTACTTGGCCAACACCGGATCACCCCGAGGCCAGGGACGTAATCTTCTATGACAAGTTCGACCAGGAGCTGCTGTGGGGAGTGAGCGCACGCATCACCGTGGATTTTCTCGCCGTGCTTGCCGGCTCCGACCTTCCGGAGGGCGAATGACATGATCAAGTGTCCCGATCACCGCAGGCCGGCGCCGATTTTACCTCTTTTATCCCTGGACGCCTGGTACGGCTCGACCCTGGGCAAGGAGCTGGCCGATCAGGAGGCACAGTGTCTGGAGCGCATGCTGCGGGACACCTTCGGCTATTATCTACTCCAGGTGGGCGGGAGCACCGCCCTCTTGGAGGCGATCCAGGTCAGTCGTGTCCAGCGGCGCATCTTGCTCCGGCGCACTGCTGCCCTCTACCCGCTCGGATTACAACTGGTCGCTGCCCCTGAGCAGCTTCCCATTGCCGCCGATAGTGTGGATCTGGTGGTATTGCCCCATACGCTGGAGTTCGCGGACGATCCACGGCAGGTGCTGCGAGAGGCGGAGCGGGTACTGATCCCCGAGGGTCGGTTGGTGGTGTTCGGCTTCAATGCCTTGAGCTTGTGGGATCTCTGGCGTCTGGTACGACGGAACCAGGGCAGCGTACCCTGGTGCGGCAGGTTTCTGACGTCCTTTCGCATCCGTGACTGGCTGTCGCTGCTTGGCTTCGACATCGAGCTGCAGGAGATGATGATGTTCCGTCCCCCCTGGCGCCGCGCGCTTTTACAGCGGTTCTCGTTTCTGGATGCCCTGGGGCGGCGTTTCTGGCCGGTGCTGGGCGGCGTCTATGCCATCCGAGCCGTCAAACGGGTATCCACCCTGACGCCGTTGCGGACCTCCTGGAAGGGACGGCGGCCGGTGCTTGTCGCCGGGGCCGTGGAGCCCACCACCCGGGAGAGCGCCACCCGCGGCGTCGGGCCCGGTAGCGCGCCGGAAGGGACCCGTGTCTGAGCCCGTGTCCGAACAAGTAGAGGTCTTCAGCGACGGGGCCTGTCAGGGCAATCCGGGCCCCGGTGGTTGGGGTGCCCTGCTGTGCTACAGCGGGCATGAGAAGGAGCTCTGGGGTGGGGAGACCGGCACCACCAACAACCGCATGGAGCTGATGGCCGTGATCCGGGCCCTGGAAACCCTGAAGCGTCCCAGCCGAGTGCGGGTTACTACCGACTCCCGGTATGTAAAGCAGGGCATCACGGCCTGGATGGCCCGCTGGAAGCGCAACGGTTGGCGGACGGCAGACCGCAAACCGGTCAAGAACCGGGATCTGTGGGAGCGCCTGGACCAGGCGGCTTCGCGGCACCAGCTCGGGTGGCGATGGGTACGGGGGCACACCGGACATCCCCAAAACGAACGGGCGGACCGGCTTGCCAGACGTGGGATTCCCAAGGATTGATACGTTATTCTTGATCCGCGGATTACGCAGATTTTGGTAGTGGTTAAGATTTAAATTGGAAAATGCCGAGGGGGCACAGATTCCCTTACGCAGACAAAAAACAACAACAACATAACATAATACGACGTCTTCTCGAGCCGCACCAAATAACGCCAGACAGCGCTGTTTGGGGGACCGGACTACCCATGGGCCAGGATCCGTTGCGACCGGACAGGTCCTGAAATCCGCGGGTCGGCTTTCTGCTGTTTTGTTCATCGTCCCCTTGACTTATCATATTCAGTTAGCTCTGGGAAACGTCACGTCGGGGTACCCGGTTGCAGGTACCGAGGGGATCACATTTGAGCGCACAGAAAAGAGTGGACCGGTCGGGGGGATTACCGCTCTGGCTGACGCTGGTTATCGCCTTGCTGGCAGTGACCACATCCGTGCTCGCAGCCCGGTTCCGGATCTCCGATATCCGGGTGGAAGGGCTGCAGCGCATTGCCGCCGGGACCGTTTTCAATTATCTCCCCGTCCAGGTGGGGGACACGACGACGGACGCCGGCACCGCAGGCATCATCCGCGCCCTCTACGCAACGGGGTTCTTCAAGGACGTGCGGGTAGAGCGGGACGGGACCGTGTTGGTGGTATGGGTACAGGAACGGCCGGCCATCGCCGAAATCAACCTATCAGGCAACAAGCGTATCGATACCAAGGCCCTGAAGGAGGGGCTCAAGGACATCGGGCTCGTGGAGGGCCGGACGTTTGATCGCTCGCTCCTGGATCGAATCGAGCGGGAGCTCGAGCGTCAATACTATACCCTCGGGAGGTATGGGATCGAGATTCTGTCCACGGTGTCGCCGCTGCTACGTAACCGGGTCGCAGTGTCCATCGATATCACCGAGGGCCTGACGGCCCGCATCAGACAGATCAATATCATCGGTAACGAGGACTTCGAGGAACAGGAACTGCTTGATCTATTCAAGCTCAGCCGTACCCGATGGTATTCCTTTTATTCCAAGAACGATCAGTACTCCAAGCAGAAGCTCAGCGGGGACCTAGAGACCCTGCGCTCCTTCTATCTCGACCGCGGGTATATCAAGTTCGAGATCAAATCGACCCAGGTCTCGATCAGCGCCGACAAGCAAGATATCTATATAACCATCAGTATCGACGAGGGCGACGTCTACAAGATCAGCGACATAAAGCTGGCCGGGGAACCGTCGGTGCCGGCCGCGCAGCTCTTCCCCTTGATCCACATGTGCCGCGGGGATGTTTTTTCCCGCAAGGTCATGATTGAAAGCGCGGAGCGCGTCTCCAAAAAGCTGGGTAACGAGGGCTACGCCTTCGCCAACGTCAACACTCTCCCTGAGATCGATGAGAAGACCAAGCAGGTTGCGGTGATCTTCTTCGTGGATCCGGGCAAACGCGCCTATGTGCGGCGGGTCAACACCAAGGGCAATACCCGAACGCGTGATGAGGTATTGCGCCGCGAGGTCAGCCAGCTGGAGGCAGCCTGGTTCTCGTCGGAACTGGTCAGACAATCCCGAGAGCGTCTCCAACGGTTGGGCTATTTCGAAGAGGTCAATGTGGAGACGCCGGCGGTCCCCGGTTCGGCGGACCAGGTAGACGTGAACCTGTCGGTCGTCGAGAAGGACTCGGGTAATCTACTCGCCGGTATCGGCTATTCTCAATCCCAAGGCATCATCTTCAACACCAGTATCACCCAAAACAACTTCCTGGGGACCGGCAAACGGGTTTCTTTCGCCTTCAACAACAGCCGTTCCAGCCGCAACTACCGCCTCGCCTACACCAATCCCTATTACACGATAGACAGCATCAGTCGGGGCTTCGATCTCTCCTATCGAGAAACGGATTACGAGAAGTTGAACACCATCGACTATCTCACGGATACGGGGGTAGCCGGCATGAACTTCGGTCTGCCGATTACGGACACCAGCCGCGCGGGTCTCGGCATCCGTTACCGGTATACCAAGTTCACTGCGGGGAACTCGCCGTTGGCGCAGGTCTTCACGACCGATCATGGCGATCAGTTCAACGATTTTCTACTAACCGCGAGCTATACGAACGATTCGCGCGATCAGGCGATTTTCCCTACCAAGGGTAATCTCCAGTCCTTGCGCGCGGAGGTATCGGTGCCGGGCAGCGACCTGCAATTCTTTCGGTTGACCTATACGCATCGCCGGTACATTCCCTTGATCAAGCGCTTCGTTTTATCCCTGGATGCGAATCTGGGGTATGGCGATAGGTTCGGCAGCACCAAGGACTTTCCCTTCTTCGAGCATTTCTTCGCCGGTGGTCCGGGATCGGTCAGAGGGTGGAAGGAAAACACCCTGGGCCCTCGGGAAAACACCCTCGATGAGAACTCGGCGGGCGGTAACATAAAGATGGTCGGCAGCATAAATGTCTTCGCACCCTCGCCCGTCGAGGGTGAGTTTGCCAAGACCCTACGTCTGGGGGCCTTTTTCGATTTCGGCAACGTGTGGACTACTAGCAATCCGACGCTCCTCGACCAGGAGCTCGTGACGCCCAAGGGGTTTAGTCTGAGCGACATTCGCTATTCTGCCGGCCTGTCCCTGACCTGGATATCACCCGTGGGCGCCCTGTCGGCCAGCATCGCCCGTCCATTCAACGACAAGGCTGAGGATAAGACCCAGATGTTCCAATTCAGTGTCGGGCAAGCATTCTGATCGGAGAGAGGCGACCAAGTGGACAAATCCGTTGGTGCACTGATCGGTCTCGGCCTCTATCTCGTGGGGGGCTCGCTGCCTGCCGCCGATTATGTCATTGCGGTGATCGATCCTACCCGCATCGTCGAGCAGTCTCCCCAATATGAGGCAGCGCGCGCACAGCTACAGAAGGAGGTCAGCGACCGGGAGCAAAAACTCGCCGAGCAGCAAAAGCAGCTTAGCGAGTTGCGGCAACGGCTCGAGCGTGATGCGGCGCTGATGAGCGAGGAGGAGCTACAACGCCTGCAGACCAACATCCGTGACCGGGGACGCAAAGTCAAGTACGCCCAAGCCGAATTTCGCGAAGATTTTTCCCTGCGCCAAAACGAGCTGCGCACCAAACTGGCCCAACAGGTCGAGGAGGTGGTGGCGGAGCTGGCGCGCGAAGAAAACATCGATCTGATACTCAGCGAGGGTATGGTCTATGTCAGCAAGCGCGTCGACATCTCCAATAAGGTCATTACGCGCTTGGAGGAGAAGTTCGAGGTGGATAAGGGCCTCTGATCCACGTCTCGGGGGTAATGGTTAAGGTTCAAGTGAAAACGGAGCCAATCGCAGCGGGTTGGGCATACCACGCGCTGCCCCCTCTCTCCCGAGGGTGTCGCAAAAGCCCCTCTTTCGCCGAGAGAGGGGTTGGGGAGAGGGGATCGAAATGAACCTTTCTATTCTGACCACTTAGAAATTTACACCACCGTTTCGGGCTTTCGGATAGTGGCGATTAAGCTTCAGGACCTGGCGAACTGTCTCGGCGTCGAGCTGCGCGGGGACAGCGAGCGGTACGTACAGCGAGTCGAAACCCTCGAACGGGCCGATGACACTAGCCTGTGCTTTTTCGGGGACCGCAGGTACCAGGCCAAGCTCGGGGCGACCTCCGCGGCGGCGGTGATTCTGGCGGAACCGGACGTGCCATTCTGCCCGGTCGCGGCCCTGGTCAGTGCGAATCCCTACCTCACCTATGCCCGGGCAGCACGGCTGTTGCACCCCGAACTTGCCGTGGCCGGGGGGCGCCATCCGAGCGCGGTGGTGGCTCAGGGTACCCAGGTCGATCCGTCCGCCTGGATCGGTGCCATGGCCGTGGTGGAGACGGGCGCGCAAATCGGACCGCGGGTCTTTGTGGGACCGGGCAGTATTGTAGGCTCCGAATGTCGTATCGACGAGGATAGTCGGTTGGTCGCACGGGTCACCTTATGCGCGGGGACACGTGTCGGGAAGCGGGTGTTGATACAACCCGGTGCGGTCATCGGGCGCGAGGGTTTCGGGTTCGCAAAGGATGGCGAACGCTGGGTACGCATCCCCCAGCTAGGAGGAGTGCAGCTGGGCGACGACGTAGAGATCGGGGCCAATACCACGGTCGACCGAGGTGCTCTGGAGGATACCCTGATCGCCGACGGGGCCAAGCTGGATAACCTCATCCAAATCGGACACAACTGCCAGATCGGCGAAAATACCGCTATGGCGGCCTGCTCCGGGATCTCCGGCTCTACCAAGATCGGGCGCAATTGCACTATCGCTGGGGCCGTCGGTATGGCAGGACACCTTACGATCGGGGACGATGTCCATTTCACCGGGATGGCCATGGTCACACGCTCTGTTAGCGAGCCTGGACACTACAGCAGCGGAATTCCGGCTATGCCGAGTGCCCAGTGGCGGCGTAGCGTGGCCAGATTCCGGCACCTCGAGGGACTGGCCCGACGACTGAAGGACTTGGAAGAAAAACGAGATCAAATCATCGCCGAGCTGCAACGGGAACCCGAATAAGAGCAAACCGATTGGCGCAAACCGATCCACGAATGGCAGCCGGTCCCTGGGAATATTGGAGAAAGCATTGAGCACGATGGATATCCACCAGGTGTTGAGTCTGTTGCCGCACCGCTATCCTTTTCTGTTGATCGACCGGGTAGTCGACTACAAGGCCGATCAATATCTGATTGCGTATAAGCATGTGACCGTCAACGAGCCCTTTTTCGCCGGCCATTTCCCGACGCGACCAGTCATGCCGGGGGTCTTGATCGTCGAGGCCATGGCCCAGGCTACTGGTCTGCTCGCCATGAAGTCGCGCCCGAGCGAAGTGCAGGAGAAGCTCTATTACTTCGTTGGAATCAATAAAGCACGGTTTAAGCGCACGGTAGAACCCGGCGACCGGCTGGACCTCGAAGTACACCTTATCAAAGTGCGGCAGGGGGTCTGGGTCTTCGACAGCAAAGCCGAAGTAGAAGGCGAGCTTGCGGCCGCCGGTGAAATCATGTGTACGGCGCGGGACTTTTGACCGCGATTCATCCCACTGCAATCGTCGATGCGACTACCGAGCTAGATGCTGGTGTCGCAGTGGGTCCTTATGCTGTCATCGGTCCGCGAGTACAGGTGGGGGCCGGCACCGACATCGGTCCCCATGTGGTAATCCGTGGACCCACGCGCATCGGGATCGACAACCGGATTTTCCAGTTCGCCTCGGTCGGCGAAGACCCCCAGGACACCAAGTACGGTAGTGAGGAGACCTTCCTTGCGATCGGCGACGGCAATGTAATCCGCGAGTATACGACTTTGCATCGGGGCACCATGCAGGACACCGGGATAACCCGCATCGGCAACCACAACCTTTTCATGGCCTACAGCCATGTAGCCCACGATTGCCGGATCGGCAACCATGTGATCATGGCCAACGCCGCCTCCCTGGCCGGTCACGTCCAGGTGCAAGATTGGGCCATCCTGGGAGGCTTCACCATCGTCCACCAATTCTGCCGGATCGGGGCCCATTGTTTCTGCGCTATGGGCTCGGTCGTCACCAAAGACGTCCCGCCCTATGTGATCATCGGCGGTCACACGGCCCAGCCCCGTGGTATCAATATCGAGGGGCTGCGGCGACGGAAAATCGAGGCTGTAACCATACAGCAGCTCAAGAACGCCTACCGCATCCTCTATCTATCCGACCGTAAGCTGGAAGACGCCGTAGCGGCGATGCGCGCGCTGGGCAACGACCGGGTGAACCAGCTCGCGGACTTCGTCGCCGACCGATCCCGCAGCATCGTGCGTTGAGGAGTCTCGGCGAGACTCAGTCATGACCGTAATGACGTCTACGACGCCCATGCTTCCAGGAAAACCCGCGTAGGATGTGGTGAGTGCAGGGAACCGCATCGATTTTTCTCACACAAAGACACAAAGCCACGAAGAATGCCTCTCTGTGGCCGTTGAAATCCGCAAATTTTCACTATAAAACCAGGATACGACGCTTCCTATCGCTTCCCTTTTATCCTTATATCTCTTTGTGTCTTTGTGTGATGTAAAAAACATTCGCGCCGATTCGCGCGATTCGTAGTTTTTGTTCCCGATTTTTGTGCGCAGCTGTACTAGTTTCTAGCCCGTAGCCTATTGGACATGCGACCTATCACTCTAATCCGCCTCCGTGCCAGTCCGAGGTTTCGCACAGCTGACAACTGGAAACCGGCAGCAGCATGAAGATCGGCATTGTTGCTAATGAGCCCTCGGGTGATCGGCTAGGAGCCGCCGTCCTGCGCGCGCTGAAGGTCCGGGTGCCAGACGTGCGTTTCGTCGGGGTCGCCGGACCCCGGATGCAGGCCGTCGGTTGTGAGAGTCTGGTGCCCATGGAACGGTTGTCGGTCATGGGACTGACAGAAGTCCTGCGGCATCTCGGTGAACTCCTGCGCATCCGCGGCGATTTGACCAGATCCCTGCTCGCCTGTCGGCCCGACGTCTTCATCGGTGTGGATGCGCCCGACTTCAACCTGGGACTCGAACGGCGCCTGCGTAAGGCCGGTATCCGCACCATCCACCTAGTCAGCCCTACCATCTGGGCCTGGCGCGCCGGACGTGTGAAGACCATCCGCCGTTCCGTGGATCTAATGCTGAGTATCTTTCCATTCGAAGAGACGCTTCTGCGTGACCAAGGAGTACCCGCCCGCTATATCGGCCACCCCCTTGCGGATGAAATCTCGCCGCAAGCCGATCCCGCGCCGGCACGGACCCGGCTCGGGATACCGCCGGAGGGACAGGTCCTGGCCCTGCTCCCAGGCAGCCGCGTGAACGAGATAAAGCTGCTCGCGGGCCCCTTTCTGCAAACCGCCCGCTGGTGTCTCGAGCGACATCCTGGACTCCACTTCGCCGTCCCCCTGGTGGCGCCGACCCTGCGCGAACTTTTTACGGCAGTCCTGCGGCAAGAGGCCCCCGAGCTACCGATCACCCTGGTGGACGGCCGGGGCCAGGACGTGATCGCCGCCGCCGACTGCGTACTCACCGCGTCGGGAACCGCGACCCTGGAGACCTTGCTAATCAACCGTCCGATGGTGGTCGGCTATCGGATGAGCCCGCTGACCTATCACCTTTTATCCGGCCTGAACCTGGTAAAAGTCCCCTATGCGGCCATGGCTAATCTGCTGGTAGGCCGTGAGCTGGCACCGGAGTTTATTCAGAACCGTTGTCGGTCGGATCTGCTGGGACCTGCCGTGCTCGACCTCCTCAGGAGTAGGGACCGGGTAAGCGAGATACAGTCAGCATACCGCGCGGTCCATGGTCGGCTGCGGCGCAATGCTGATCACCAGGCCGCTGACGCGGTGCTGGAGCTGGTCAACGGAGGCAAGCCGTGATGAGCGAGGTGGCCCTCATTGCGGGGGTAGACGAGGCCGGACGCGGACCCTTGGCAGGGCCAGTAGCGGCTGCTGCCGTGATTCTGGACCCCGAGCGGACGATCCCTGGCCTCGCCGATTCCAAGCGCCTGACGCCGGACCAGCGGGAGGCGCTCGACCAGGCGATTCGGGATCGGGCCCTGGATTTTGCCTTGGCCTTCGCCACGGTCGAAGAAATCAACCGCATCAACGTTTTGCAGGCCTCCCTGCTCGCCATGCAGCGGGCAGTGGAAAACCTGAGCATCACCCCGCAGCAGGCCTTGGTAGATGGCAACCACCGCCCCCGGCTGGCCTGCCCGGTGGAGACAGTTGTGAAGGGCGATGCCACCGTTGCCGCCATCAGCGCCGCGTCCATCCTAGCCAAGGTCGTCCGCGACCGCGAGATGCTGATACTGGACGACAAATTCCCCGGCTATGGCTTCGCCCGCCACAAGGGCTATCCGACCCGGGCCCATCTGGCTGCCCTGCGTCGGCTCGGACCCTGCGCGCTGCACCGACGCTCTTTCCGACCAGTGCGGGAGCTGTTGTGTTGAGCTTGTGCTATCTTCATCACTCGTGGATTATGCAATGTTGGGACCAAACCCGACCGGCCCGCTTAGGAAGCGATCCAAAGAACTTCTACACGTCCGCCTGACACGGGAGATGCTCAATTAACAGGTATTCTCCACGGTTCCGAATACTCTGTAAAAGGAACAGTCTTATGCCAAAATCAATCCGCTTATTATGCATCGCGATCTGCGTATCGAATCTACTTGTTTCGGGATGCGCACCGCTTAAAGACGTAAGGGAATATGCCGCGTCTTCCGTGAAGTTGTCTAGCTACAAGGAGCTCCCCGTCCGCTTCCGAGATACCTACGAGAGGGAAAAACCCTTCCTGAGTCCAGGTACCCAAATTCAACACTACCGAGGAGATGCGCAGAAATACCCTACGCCAAGCCCTCTACCCGGATCTCATAAAGACACATGATCGAATGATGATGCTAGCGGCTACCTTCCCCCCCATTCGGTGAAGCGATCAAACTTGGGTAGATCGTGGCCAAGGTGATCACCGATGGCATATAGCAAAAGATCATCTACGATACCGTAACCACGGCCGATCCGCACGTACAGAATTTGTTGGAAGGCATGGATATCGTGCTTGACCCGTATTGGTGTGGAGGCAATGCATACGGGTCACACCGAGCTGAAGGAAAACGCCAACAGCCTCAGCAGCGCCGAGCTTGCGGCGAAGCCCCAGAAGCTGAGTGCGACGATCAATGAGGCAAGAAAGGCCATCGACAAACTGAGGTCATAGACTGTGGAAGGAAGCACTGAATTGGTTCAGTGTTTCCTGAACAGCAGTGGGAACCGACCAATTCGACCAACATGGGAGCAATATAATGGCATTAAAAACCGCAAAGCAAGTCATCAAGGTGGCGGATCAACTCGACCTTACCGCCGATGATGCCAGGAATCGGCTGGAAGATTTGATTGCGCAAAACAAGATCTCGTCCCGGGAGGCTAGGAGGGCCGCAAACAAGATCCAGAAACTGCGTGACAACGCTACCGATATGGCCCTGCGCGCAATCGATTTGGTCGTTTCGGGCCTGACAATCAGTCAAACTGAGCTGCTTTCCACTATCCGGGATGTACGTGCAGAGCTGGAAAAGATAAAAAACATCCAAAAATTCATAGAGTTGATTTCGGATATCGTGCTTTTGAGCGCGACGACGGCAACGGGCAAGCCTGGACCGATCCTAGCCGCATTCAAGGAGGTCGTTAACGACCTTAAGTAATCGGGTCATACAACGCAGGAAGCGTTGCCTTCGGGGGTCATCTGCGACCGCGAGATGTCGGCGTTGGACGACAAGTTTCCCGGCTATGGCTTCGCTCGCACAAGGGCTATCTTGACCTGGGCCCACCTGGCCGCGCTGCACGCGCTCGGACCCTGCGTGCTGTACCGGCGTTCCTTCCGAGCGGTGCGGGAAGCTGCTGCGCCAGGGCGTGTTGACATTCAAGTCTAAGTGACTGATTTTAAAAGCAGGGATGCACAACCGCCCTATAATGGCAAGGATATCTTTAGGTCATGGGGACTTTATCCGAATGTCAGGCAAACAACAATATCACACCGGTGGTCCCTTCCGCGCGGACCAGCTGCGTGACGGCGATCCTTATGAGCTCGACGACGGTTATCCCATCGAGTGCCTGCCTAGCGGTGGGCGGCACGCCAAGGCAAATGTGAGCGGGGGGTTGGCGCTGGAGATCGATCCAGCCGTGGAGTCGGCTGGCTTCGATACCGGATTTACACCGGACGAGAAAAACCTCCGAGCTCCCGATATTGCCGTGGGTAATGTCCCGAACGAGCCGGGTTGGGTATCCGGGGTGCCGCCATTGGCCGTAGAGTATGCCGTCGTCGGTCAAGACGAGCAGAACCTGCAAAAAAAGATTCACACCTTACTCGGAGCGGGGACGCGCTACGTTTGGGTTGTGCGCCTGACCGGACTGCGCCGGGTCGAGGTGTACGAACCGCAGGCTTCCCACTATTCGGCGTATCCCGGACAGCAGCTGGAAACCCCCGGTATCCTCGCCAACCCGGTGCCCGTGGAGGCTCTGTACGACCCCGTACGCGGCCCACGAGACCACGCTGCCTAACCTGCTGCAACGGTGCGGTTACTCGGACCTGGACGCCGTGCGGAAAGAGGGCTAGGAAGAGGATCGGGAAGAAGGTAAGCTGGTGCTGATTCTGCACTTGCTCCGACGTGCAGTTGGGCCAATCCCGGAAGACGATAGCCAAGGATCCGCCAGCTTAATGGTGACGGATTGAGCGTACTGGCCGAGACCCTGTTGGATTTCCGCGCAACAAGCGATCTGACCGCATGGCTGAAGTGCCATGTCTAACGCTCACTGAGGAGACCTCCACGCTGGCCGACTCAACCTGTCTCGACGGGCGTGGATGTGAACGACCCTTAGTACCTTATTTCGTTTAATACTGCGGGTAAAGAGGAAGGTAGATGGGTTTAGTCAATCACTGCCGACAACAGAGTCCGGGGGCCTCTTGATTCCCGATACCCTCACCCTTGAACCTGATGACCAGGTAGTCCTCCGTGGCCTGGAACTCCGGCTCCATCCCGTTCTGTTCCTTAGAAGAATGGAATGATCTTATTGCGCACGCCCATGCCCCGCGCGTCCACGTAGCCGTAATCGCGCAGGATTTCGACGATCAAATGATTACACGCGGAGAACGCCGGCCGGCAATCATTTTTGCCACGGTCATCGAGTTCTGCAACGCACCGGGGCTCAGGACTTCCAGACGATCCCTGTAGCTCACGACCTTGATCTCCTCGTAGCGCGTCCAGTCACGGCGGACAAGCGCATTCACGATCGCCTCGCGTAACGCCGCCACGGGATACAGCCAACGCTGCTCTCGGCGCATGGATGCATCCACCTCGACGGTTTCTTCCGAGACGAATGGCTGCATGGCATCTACCAAGCCTGCAATGACTCCGTTCCCGACAATTTCATATCCACCACCTGAAGCGCTTGCATGGAGAGCGACCAGCGGCCCATCGATCAATCTGTCATCTAGCGCCTGGTAGCCCTTGTCTTCGCCCTCAAAGGCCATCCAGCGAATGCCGAACTGGAGAAGCAACCGCCGGGGCGCATGGCCGAAAAGGACCAACCCCGCGATGGTACATATCGGTGGGCCATCTTGGCGCTCGGCCATAAAACTCAGACGACACAAGCACTCGCCCCAAGCGGCTTCGTCCGTTGGGAGTCTCTTTTCTCCGACGATCCCTGCCAGATAGTCCGTGAGCCGGTCCCGGGCTGAGATCGCCCAGTGCTACCCGATACCGGGAGATGCTCCGCGTGTGGCATGCCGCCGACTGCATAGAGCCTGGCCTGTTTTCACGCGTGGCAAGCCGTGAGGTACTGCCGATACGAATATAGATGTCCTTCCGATCACGATGGCGCACGACATAGGTTTGGTCGCGCCCTAGCTGATCATAATAACCGCAACCCGAAGCCGGTCGTCGATCCGGACCTCTTCGTAGAACGGGAGAATCATGGGGTGTACGGTGCGCCCAAATACCGTGTCCATCACCCAGGGTTCGAGATCGGCCTGTCAAATCCCCGTGATCGATCCGTCGTCATCGACCCCGAGCAAAATGCGGCCCCCTTGGAAATTGGCGAGTGCCACCACCTCCTTTGCCAACTTCTCGGGACGCAGGTTGTCACGCTTGAACTCGACGCCGGAGTTCTCGCCGTTCGCAATCAGCTCGAGCAGCTCGGACTTAGTCATCAGAGGCCAACGTCTCGATTCGTGTCAACCATTGTGCAAAATGGAGACATTGCTTCCTTATGTGGTCCAGCCCAATATCCATGGCAATCAAGGGACTATGAAGCGGGTTTTGGCATTTCTCATCTCCTACGGCATATAGGATCCGCTTCGAGGGTGCTGTCTCCGGTCCATCATTGATGTGCTCTGGACTCTCAAAAGCGCGATTGATTCCCGCTAAAGTGTCCACTAAGTTGGGATGATCGCACCAGGTTGCAAATGCCTCCACTTGCGAGAAGAGCAGTGCCTCAAATTTGTGCACTGTGAGATGAGGAAGGAAATTGTTCTCCCCAATATCTGCACCAAACGCATCTTCCAACTGCTGCGTGCGATCATAAGGGGTTCCACGTCCCGGAGGGACCCACCCCGGAAAATCTCTCGGCAAACCATAAAGATCGATTAACGTGGTGACAGTTGCAGCGGGATCTTCCCGACACTTCCGCAGTATCTGGGTACGCACCTTCCCGTAGGAAACAATACCATCTCTGGCATCCCTGCTGGTGCGGAACAGAATCGGCACTGAGCAGATACCGCGATCCAACAAGTGAGGGTAAAGCAGCTTCCTCACGAAGGTCTCTTCGGTCTGGCCTTCCGACATCAGATAGACCCGTTTCATCGGGCCGGTTTCCCGCCAAGGAGATTCTTTTTCCACAGCTCCCCGAGACTGTATTCGCTCAGCCAATCCGCCAGCATTTGTGCATCCGGTCTGCGAAAACTCGACTTGCCTTGAATGCGGTCCACCACTACCAGGGCTTCCGAATCGAACTCATTGACCAATTCCACCGATTGGGTGGAAACGATGATTTGACTTTCCTGCGCCGCCGGCTTGATCAGCGAGGCCAGAATGGCAATGGCATAGGGATGCAGGCCCAGCTCCGGTTCATCGACGATGATGGTCGCCAGTCGGTACTCCGTGGGTTGCAACAGTGTAGTGCAAGACAGATGAAACGTAATGTGCCGTCCGACAACATGTGCGCCTTGAACGGGGAATCCTGCTCGGATTCCACCCATTCCAACTCGATGAAATCCTGATTGTCCGGGCATGGCCGGAGCTTAAAATCGCCAAAAAACGGCGCAACTAAACGCACCGTATTGGACGATACGCCGGTAATGCGTGCCGGCCTTCTTTTGCAGCAGATAGAGATGGGCAGCCAAATTGCGCGCGTCCGGCCACAGGTAAGCATTACCCGTGCCGGTGCCTTGCTGATACGTACTTTCAAAATGTCCCGATCCGATGGAGCGTGGCCCGGTTATCTTCCACCAGAATGATTCGTCCGCGAACATCAATCGGTTATCGACCGTGGGCTCCAGGGTCAACCAATATCCGTTGTTTCCGAAATAAAGTTCCGCGTGCAGTTGGTCGGTCGTCTTGCGCCCATAATGGAGCAAAGTGTCCGGCCCACCTTGCCGGCCGATGTGGTGCTGCAGGTTTTCGTCGATCAATTGTTGAATAAGACGAAAGAACCCGATGAAATTCGACTTGCCGGCCCCATTTGCGCCGATCAGGACATTGAGACTTCCGAATTCCAGATCACAGGACTTAATCGATTTGTATCCCGCGAGCTTCAGACGCGTGAGTTGACGACTATCGGTAACCGGTTTGATCATCCTCTACCTTCTCTCTTGGACTCAGGTGGCTAACTGGCTTAATGTCTCGATGAGTCGCTTGGCCAAGAGCGAGGCGGCCATCACCTTGCCGGGATCGATTCGCGCAAGGATAGAGAAGGAATGTGGACCCTTGTCGTATGCCCCTTTTGCGCAACGGCACGTTGCATTTTTCAACCCCTTGAAACACATCATTTTTTGCCACATCCTCCACATCCGGGCAAACGGGGAGGGCATTGCGGTTGAATCTATTGCCGAAGAACGCCACTAGGTTCACCACTGGTTACTTCCCAGCTCGCCTTTGCGCCATAGGTCCCCGAGGCTGTAGTCCTTCAACCAGGCGGCAAGATCAGTCTTGTCTAGGTAGCGCCTCTCGGTCTTGCCGGCGTGCTTTTCACAGACCACCACCGCATCTGGCATGTCAGTCAAGGCATCGACCAGAACATCCGAGTGGGTCGTGACGACGAGCTGGCAGCGTTCCGATGCCTCGCGCAGTAGGTCGCTGAGCGCGGGTAGGATATCGGGGTGCAGCCCTAGCTCCGGTTCTTCGATGCAGACCAGCGACGGCGGGGTCGGGTGGCACAGGATTGCAAGCAGGCATAAATATCACAGGGTGCCGTCCGACAGACGGGTCGCCGGCACCATATCGATCCTTCCTGGAGGAAGACCTGGACTGTTCCACCCTCAATGATCACCTCGAAGTCGGTCAGGTCTGCGTAGAGCTGGCGCAGGACCTGGAGGCTCCGATTCTTGACCTTCGGCTCCCGTTTCAACGCGAGCGTCATTGCTGCCAAACAGAGCCGCCCGAAGCAGGGAAAAGATGGGCAGAACACGCAAGACCCGGAAGCGCGTTGGAGCGTCGAGGTCGGCTCTGATGGTAAGCGGAAGAG
>Ga0049114_1000118_pt1 | contig 19235 bp, 13 predicted proteins | sample WorMettanBELIZE2_FD_55211 | JGI IMG/M metagenome (GOLD analysis project Ga0049114, IMG submission 55211) | Marine gutless worms symbiont microbial communities from Max Planck institute for Marine Microbiology, Germany - Olavius tantulus BELIZE.2 | ecosystem: Host-associated > Annelida >... | reverse complement strand
GACGCCAACTTCGGAAAACTGCAAACAATGGCTTTAGGGTCCTACATACTCAGACCATTGCGTGAGAATACCCTTAAAATGGTGCATAATCCCGTTTTTTATTAGAATATGGTGAGCCAATCGGCCGTAGCCGGCCGATGCAGCGGATCGACAATTCCCCGCGGTGAGGTCTGAATAGGAAATATGCGCCACCAATTGCATCCCATGTGTAAGGTATTCATCTCTGGTACGACTTGATGGTCAACGTGCTATTAAATCAAGGGGTAAACACGTCAACATGCCTGTTTTATCTTATCTTTTCGCCATCGCACTAGCTGCGGGACTGACCTTCTCCCCGGACAATTTGGTTTTGTACGGCAATGGTCTGGGGGTTGTGGGGTTTGAACTCATTCTGGTGTTGCCGGTGGCTTTTCTCATTCACCTGGACACCATTCAAAGCTTTCGGAAACTGCAAGAAACCTCGGGTGACCCGGTGGCAGGGTTCCAGAGAATTCTCGGGAACAGCCCGGCGTCCATCGCTATTCTTGGCGGAAAATTACCCTTTGCTATTTGCTCAAGCGCAGGTTTGGTCGTGACGGCCGGGTTTGTGTTCAACGAAGTATTTGTATACTGGTTTCCGAATTTTACATTTGCCTATCTGTTGCTTGGCGCAGTCCTCGTGATTAACGTACTTCGCCCCAAAGCGGTTCCCTCCATCCAAGTCGTATGCATCGCTCTGGCAGGCATCGGTCTTTTGATTCTGGCCGTCGCCGGCTTGCTTCAACCGGCGGATGCCCGGAGTGTCTCCGGAACCATTACCCACTTCGACTACCGATATCTTGCCGCTGCGGTGATTGTACTGGTCGGCTTTGACATGGGGCTCTATTCGGGCCGTGAACCCCGACCGGTTGCTTCTCAGACGGCACGCGCGCTGGCGATGGCCCTTGTCGCTGGGGCTGCAGTGCTCGCCCTATGGGGGGTAGGGGCCATGGCGATGGTACCTGCCGCCAAACTCGAATCGAGCACCATTCCGCATATGATCGCTGCCAGAAAGGCCCTCGGACAACCCGGGCGTCTGATCATGGGAACCGTCGCCATTTTCGGCGTGTTCGCTGCGGTGAACGCGATGTTATTCTCCGTTAGCGTCACAGCGGCAAAATTGATGGAACCCTTTGATTCATTATCAGGCGGAAAAATTCGGGTCGTCTCCCTTCTTTTCATCGCGGGGGCCAGCGCCTTTCTCATGTTCCTGGGATTTGCCGGGGAACCCTTTCTGGAGACATGGATTCGGGGCGGAATGGTACTATGGCTGATTTATTACATGAGCATCAATGTGGCGGCCTACCGGATCAAGGCTGCCCCACTTCAAAAGACCAAAAGAAGTCGGAAGTCTCCAGTCGCTCATTTAAAGGGTTTAGGATTGATAGGAGCGGCTTTGGGCGCAGGGGGGCTTATACTGCTGGAGCCTGAGCCGAAAGTTATGATGATTTTTTTAGCGACGGTTACAGCAGCCGTGACACTATTGGTAGTTGGAATCGGATATTTTGCCAATCGCGGCGACCGACAAATATAAAAAGATCACCCAAGATCTGTTCACCCGTGACATGCGTATTAACTTCAAACTTTAAGGAGAACCTAAAATGCGACGCACATATACCTTCTCACTTCTCATCTTCATCATACTGGCTGTTGCTGTTGCGGCCTTTGTGTCCCCGGCTCTGGCCAAGAAAGTTCCGCTGATTACCAAAGAAGAACTCAAACCGATCCTGAGCGATGACAATGTCGTTATCCTCGACGTTCGCAGAGGTCGGGACTGGGATTCCAGTGAGTTCAAAATTCAAGGTGCGGTGCGGGTCGACGCTGGTAAGGTAAAGCAGTGGGCCGGGAATTACTCCAAAGATAAAAAGCTTGTTCTGTATTGTGCCTGACCGAACGAATATACCAGTGCCAGTGTGGCACGGAAGCTTCAGAAACAGGGTTTTGATAATGTCTATGCGTTAAAAGGCGGCTGGAGAGAGTGGTTTCGGGCGAAATATCCGGTTGAAGAGAAGTAAACACGCCCTTGCATGACCTCGTCGTTTCGAGGCGACCCTATTTGTATTATTGAAGGGCTGTACCATCGAAGATATGGGTCTGCCGGTTCACCGGTCCCAAGAAATATACCACGAATACCATCGTTCTGTTGTATCTCAGGGGTGTTGGTCAGGAATTCGCTTGTCGAAAGGTCTGAATCCCTGACCGATTCCCCTTTCGTATTCCGGGAAGGTTCTTTCAATCATTCGGGCTTAATGGATCCGGGCGAACTCGTAACATCGATAATCAACGGTCAACAACGCGTTAGTGGTCATCTGCATTTGCTTGGATAAAATACTGCCAAGCTGCGGGAGAGCCAACGGGCCAACGGGCTTGGGGCTTCGCTCTTCGAGCTACGGCCCCACAAGTCGACCCGGCAAGCGGGCCCAACCGTCTTCGCCCCTTGGGCTTCGCCGGGCACGCGGGCGAACCGGTCTTCGCTCCTTCGGAGCTACGCCCCGGCAGGCGGGCAAACGGACCCACGGGCTAACGGGCAAGCGGGCAAACCTTGATATCCTTTTTACATTTATATATCTACCTTCCTTAATGGTTATCTGCGACATCCTTTAAATTCATAGACCTTCCAACGCCCAAATGAAGTCACCAAAAATCTGGACAGAAGAGGTTCCGATGCGTTTGCACGAGCTGGACCCCGGCGGAAATCTTTCGCCGCTGTCGATATGCAATTTTCTGCAGTCGGCAGCCAGCAACCATGCCCAGGCCTTGGGGATTTCCCTGGAAAAGCTTCAATCCACCGGGCACACTTGGGTGCTGGCTTGGTTAAAACTTCACATGGCCGAATATCCGAAAGGAAACGCTCCGGTTCGAATACAGACCTGGCCTGCGGGCATCCACCGCCTTTATGCACTCAGAGAGTTTCGCATCTATGATGAAACGGACCGTTTGGTGGGAAAGGCGGGCAGCGCCTGGCTGATTCTCGATATGCAACGCCGCCGGCCGGTTCGCGTGGAACCCTTCGGTGAGTCCATTCACCAGATCTCCAGCCCGAACGATGTTTCCGCGGACATGGGAAAAATTCAGACGCTGACGGTGCCGTCCTTCTCCAGAGATTTCCGTGTGAGATACCGGGATCTGGATGTAAACCAGCATGTCAACAACGTCAGCTATGTGGAGTGGGCCCTGGAAAGCCTGCCTGCCGAGCTGTTGACGACCGCCTGTTTGGTGGATCTGGAGGTGAATTATTTAGGGGAAGCCCATCTTGGGGATACGGTGTTGTCCCGGGCCCAATCACTGAATGACACTAGGACCGCCTTTGTCCATGATATTATTCGCCGCGAGTCAGGCGATTCCCTGATCAAGGCAACGTCTGTCTGGACCCCGAAAACAGCGAAACGGCAATGAAGGTGACCGGAGCAATCCACTCATTTAAATTCCAGCGGTCTCAGTTTCATTAAATCGTGTTGCGATGTTATTTCGGGTCGAAACTGGGCTGAATCTGTTCAACGCAGGAATCGCAGCTTTTTCTCGATGTGTTATCGGACCGGCAGTAATTGATAAAGGACTCCAGCCAATCATCGCCAGCCCTCGGGCACCGGTGGATGTACTCTACAAAACAGACCAGCCGTTCCAGGGTTTTTCCATCGATGGCATGCTCCATGCGGCAGGCCGTGTGTTCTGCCGTCTCCGGATCCACCTGGAGAATATTCAACAGAAAATCCTTCAGCACCCGGTGGCGGTAGGCGATGTCTTCCGCCAGTTTCCTGCCTCTCTCCGTCAAGGTGATGAAACTGTAGGGAACGTAGTTGATCAGTCCCTTATCCGCCAGAGATTTCAGCCCCCCGGTTACGGAACCCTTTTTAATCTCAAGCTTCTCGGCGATCTCCTTCGCCCGGGCTACCTTGTTGGTTTGTTCCAACTCCAGAATAGCCTCAAGATAATTTTCCATACTTTCAGATAGTTGGGCTGATTTTGGCATCGGAGCCGTCCTTTTTTAACGTCAATGGATCGGAGTCCCCTGCGGTATTTGAAACACCCTGATGGGATGCTTTGGTTAAATCAAATTTAGGAGCTAAAAGCAAAGATTATATTTCCTAAAAAAGTCCTTGACAGTATATAAAGTTTGGCATAGCTAACATTTCTCGGTTACACGAATTTCTAAATGGAGAAACTCATGCATAGAATCAACATGCGCCGGATGGGAAAGCATGATTCCGGCATCATTTCCGCCGTCACCGCTCAGGGCGAATTGGGTCGCCGAATTCGCGATATGGGTCTTGTTCCGGGCGCCCGCGTCAAGATTCAGGGCCGTGCGCCCCTTAACGATCCGGTGGCCTTGCGGGTGATGGGATTTACATTGACGCTTCGCAACAGCGAAGCCGATTATATTGAAGTGGAGGTGGACTGACATGGCACCGACGATCGCCCTGGCCGGAAATCCGAACTCCGGAAAGACCACTTTGTTCAACGTCCTGACCGGTGCGCGCCAGCATGTTGGCAACTATCCGGGTGTCACGGTTGAAAAAAAGGAGGGAATCTATACTGACAAAAGCGGCCAGATCCACATTGTCGATCTGCCCGGGACGTATTCTCTGACCGCCTATTCCCTGGAAGAGGTGGTTGCCCGGGATTATCTCGTCAATGAAAAACCCCGGGTGGTGATTAACATCGTCGATGCCTCGAACCTGGAACGCAACCTCTACCTGACGCTCCAGTTTTTGGAAATGGGGGTTCCTGTTTGCATTGCTCTGAATATGATGGACGTTGCCAAGAACCGGGGTCTGACCATCGATGCGAAAAAGCTGTCCGAGCTGCTCGGAATTCCGGTGGTACCCACCGTTGCCAGAAACGGCATGGGGAAAAAAGAATTGATGGCCGCGGCGTCCTGGCTGACCCGCCGTGATGAGGATCCGCCGGTGTTGAACATTTCTTATGGGGATGATGTCGACCCGGTGCTCGAAGCCATGACCCAGGAAATTCAACGGGAAGGATTGTTATCGAACCGGTATACATCCCGCTGGGTGGCCCTGAAGTACCTGGAAAACGATGAACAGATTATCGCTCTGGGGCGTCAGGAGAATCCTGCGGTATCGGGCAGACTGGAACAGATGACGGATCGGTTGGCCGCTCATCTTCAAAGCACCCTGTCCACCTATCCGGAAGCGGTCATCGCCGATCATCGTTACGGATATATCCATTCCCTCGTGTGTCAGGGGGTGATTTCAGTCGACAGGGATCAGGATCGGCTGCACCTCTCGGACCAGATCGACCGGGTCGTGACCCACCGATTTCTCGGCCCCATCATCATGGCGGCGGTGCTTTTCGGGCTTTACCAGTTTACCTTTTCCTTCAGCGAAACCCCCGTGGGCTGGCTGGAGGGGTTTTTCGGTTGGCTGGCCGGGGTTATTGACGCGAATATTTCCAACGGTCTGGTGAAGTCTCTGATTACAGCCGGAATTATAGACGGGGTCGGCGGGGTTCTGGGTTTTGTACCCCTGATCATGTTCATGTTTTTCGGTATTTCGATACTCCAGGACTCCGGGTATCTGGCCCGGGTGGCATTTATGCTTGACCGCGTCTTCCGCATTTTCGGTTTGCACGGATCTTCGGTCATGGCCTATATCGTATCCGGAGGCATCGCTGGAGGCTGTGCCGTCCCGGGGGTCATGGCGACCCGGACCCTCAAATCTCCCAAGGAGCGCCTGACCACCCTGCTGACGGTGCCGTTTATGAACTGTGGCGCCAAACTGCCGGTATTCGTTCTCCTGGTAGGGGCATTTCTGACCGAAGGACGTGCCCAGGCCATGTTCTTGATCACACTGACATCCTGGGGCGGCGCCTTGCTGGTGGCCTTGCTTCTGCGCAAAACAGCGATTCGAGGGGAGTCTACGCCCTTTGTCATGGAATTGCCACCCTATCGATTTCCCACCTTTAGAGGGCTTCTGATTCACACGTGGGAACGCACCTGGCAGTACATCAAAAAAGCCGGCACCATTATCCTCAGCATCTCCATTCTGGTCTGGGCGATGATGACCTTCCCCGGCCTGCCGGAATCCGAAAGCGAGAGATTCAATGCCTCCAGGAAGGCACTGATCACGGCCGCGGCGCCGTTCGTCGTGGCCGAACTTAAGTCTGACGCAGCTCCGGAAAACCGGTCCCCTGAGGCCACGAATCTCCGGGAACAGCTCATTGCCATTGACGCCTTAGAAGCCGAAGCCGGCCTGCGGTATTCCATTGCGGGTCGCATCGGTACGTGTCTGGAACCCCTCAGTCGCCTGGCCGGTTTTGACTGGCGGACGAATATCGCCCTGGTCGGCGGTTTTGCAGCGAAGGAGGTTGTCGTTTCCACTCTGGGCACAGCCTATTCTCTGGGAGACATCGACCCTGACGCGACCGGATCTTTGGGAGACGTTCTGGCCGCATCCCCGGCCTGGAGCCCCCTGGTGGCCTGGAGTCTGATTATTTTCATTATTTTCTACGCGCCCTGCTTTGTCGCGGTGGTGTGTATCGCCAGGGAAGCCGGATCGTGGAAATGGGGGGCATTCTCCATGGTGTTCAATACGGTTCTGGCATTCGGTCTGGCGGTAGCGGTCTTCCAGGTCGGATCGGCCCTGGGATACTAATGGGGATTATATGAAGCTGATACTGATTATCGCTGTTGTCGGTCTTGCCGGTGTGTATTGTGTCCGATCGATTGTCAGCGCCCTTAGGCCGCGCCCGGCAGCATCAACTTGTGGGTGCGGCTGCAGCGGCTGTACTGCTCCAGGCAGCCGGACAAGCCAGCGCGACGCTTGCCACACGTCGCCCCCTCCGAAATAAATCAGATGCTATTCCTGTATCCGTGCAATGAAGGGGTTCTCTAGAATGGCCAGATTCGGGGAATGAAAAACCCGCCCATCGCCAGGACGATGAGATTCAACGGGATGCCCAATTTCAGGTAGTCAGAGAACCGGTAACCGCCGGGGCCATAGACAAGCAGGTTGGTCTGGTAACCGATAGGCGTGGCAAAACAGGCGCTTGCCCCGAAGCAGACGGCGATAATAAAGGGCTTGGGATCGACGCCGATGCTCACAGCCGTTGAAATGGCAATGGGAAGCAGCAGCACGGCAGTGGCAGTGTTGCTGAGAATCTGGGTGCTGACGCTGGTCAGCAATAAAAACCCGGCCAGCACCATCGACGGGCCCGCATCCTTGAACAGGCTCAGAAACAATTCCGCATAGGTTCGAGATGCTCCGGTTTTTTCCATGGCCGTTCCCAGGGCGATGGTACCGACAATCAATATTAACACGTCTCCCTGGAGTGCGCTGTAGGCTTCTCGGATCCGGATGCAGCGCAACAGGATCATCAGAAACGCACCGGTCAGGGCACAGGTCATAATGTCTGCAACCCCGGTAGTGGCTCCGATAACAATACCCGCGAATATCAATGCTGTTGTTCGGGCTTTACGCCGGATTACAATGTCCTGCTGCACATCCTCTACGACAATATAGTCGGTGTTTCCCCGAAGTTGTTCCAGGCTCTTTTCCGGACACTGAATCAACAGGATGTCGCCCGTGCGAAGCCGGACGTCGTGTATTTTGCGACCGGTATAATGCTGACCGCTGTGTTCGATAGCAATAAGCCGCAGGGCCGGATCCCGATTCAGATGGGTTTCCCGCAGTCGGGTGCCCCTCAGAGACGATAGTGGGGTAATAATCAGTTCAATGATGAGCGATTCCGGATCGTCGGCGCCGAATTCCAAGCCGCTTTCCGAAGGGGTAAGTTCGACAACGCCGTCGTGGAGGGCGGCTACCAGGTCGGTGGCGCTTCCTTTCACCAGCAGCATGTCATCGCTGGAGATCATCACCCGATCCCTGCCGGGGTAGAATATGTGGTTGTACCGGATGAGTTCGGTGACCTGGATGGACGGGTACTTCTCCAAAAAGGCCGTCACCGGATCCCGCCCGAGGAGCTCGCTGTCCCTGTTGATGAGGAGCTCCGCCAGGTACTTTCGTCCTCTGTTGGACCCGATTTCACAGATGGGGCTGGTAAGCGCCGGGAGGATGCGGGGGGAAAATAGAAAAATGAATACGATGCCGATGATGGCTATGGGAACCCCCAGGGCGGACAATTCAAACATGCCCAACTCTCCAAAACCATAAGTGGCGCTGAGATCGCTTACGATGATATTGGTAGAAGTTCCGATGAGGGTGCTGGTGCCGGCCAAAATGGATGCGTATGACACCGGAATCAGCAGTTGTGAGGGGCTGATCTGGTATTCGCAGCTTAAGCTGAGCACGACAGGTATGAAAAGCACCACAATTGGCGTGTTGTTGATAAACGCCGAGGCCACGGCCACTATGATCATGACCAGCGCCAGTGCGAGCTTGGGATTGCCCCGGGAATAGGAGATGACTTTTGTTCCGACGAAACCGACGGCTCCAGTGCGGATCATGGCCCGGCTGATGAGAAACATGGCGGCGACGGTCACCACGGCCGGATTGGCAAAGCCCTGAACCGCTTCCAGCGGGCTGAGAACACCGGTTAGAATCAGCGCTACCATGATGCCCACGGCGGTCAGATCGATGGGGATCTTTTCGGTAATAAGCAGTACCAGGGTGACCACCAGTATTGTGGTAACAATCAACATCGCCATCCGGTCTCCAGGTAAGTTGTTGTGGGAAATTATAGAACCTATCTCAAAAATGTGGATCAGGGTTCAGGGTCCCGCCTGTCGGCGGGATTTCACATCTTGTTGTATTAAAATTGTGTTCAACAACCTTGGGGCAACGAAAAAGCGGAGCATACACGGTAGTATGTGAGCATTTTTTGTTGGCACGTAATCCCGCCACCGGCGGGACACTGGGCCCTTAGACGCGTTTTTGAGATAGGTTCTAGTTGATCTGGCCAAAATCCGATATAATATACACATCAAATCTCGGAAAGAAACCGTATCAAATGAAGCCAGGTTGGACCACGTTTTGCTGCCGTGATCGACACTGTTAAAAAGGTTGTATCCGTGTTCCTATGTTTGGCAAAATGGTTATTGTAAAACTAAGCTAAGCAAAATTTGACGTGACCAACCGCCGATTCCTATGTTAGCTGTCAATTTCTTTATCACTTGAACCCTTGACCCCTTGCTTGTGGGGTCGTAGCGCTTAGCGCGACCTGTGGGGTCGACCTGTCCGTCGAAGCTCGGAGGGCGGAGTCGGAAGCCTTTAGGCGAAGCCCCAAACCCCAAATCCCTGCTCGCCTTCGGCGCCGCCATAGGCGGGTAAACCTTGGATCCTCTTCTCATGGGGAGTCGCGAAAAAAAAATCGATTGTTTGGCGCACTGAAGCGCTGTTATGAGGTATCCATGCATTACGAAGGCAATATCATTCGACCGCCCAGCGAGGCCAACAGCATCCTGCTTCAAGTTACTGTCGGTTGCTCACGGAACAAATGCACCTTTTGCGGCACCTACCAAGGGGAGCGGTTCCGCATCAAATCGGACGATATCATTATGGACGACATCGCTTTTGCCGCTCAGAATTGCAAGCGTCAAAGACGGGTGTTCCTGTGTGACGGAGATGCCTTGATCATTCCCCAGAAGCGGCTTCTAAAAATTCTCAAGGCTATCGAAGAGCAGCTTCCCTGGGTGACACGGGTCGGCATCTATGCCAATGCCAAAAGCCTCGACATGAAGACCTTGGATGAACTCAAGGAATTGCGGGCCCATCGTCTCGGAATCGCCTACATGGGGCTGGAAACCGGTGATGACGAGACACTGAAGCGCATCAATAAAGGGGCCTCATCCTCTTACATGATTGCCATGGGGAAAAAGGCCAAAGAGGCCGGGATCAAGCTTTCCATCACCGTGCTTTTGGGCATTGCCGGACCCGAACGCAGTCAGATCCACGCAGCAGAGACGGGCCGTGTGCTTTCCGACATTGATCCGGATTATATCGGCGCCCTGAGCCTCATGCTCATTCCGGGAACACCCCTTTTCGAGGATCAGCGCACCGGTCGTTTCCAATTGATCGGTCCCGAGGCGATGCTCCGGGAGCTCCGGACCATGATCGAGCACACACACCTTTCCAGCGGTCTGTTCCATGCCAATCACGCATCCAATTATTTGCCGATCAAAGCCCGAATGCCAAAAGACAAGGAAAAAACACTAAGACTGATCGACGAGGCTCTGGCCGGCCGGGTCAACCTGAAACCTGAATGGATGCGGGCGCTCTGAAATAGGTTTGCCGGTTTAGCCGGTTAGCCTGTTTGCCGGTAGTTCGGTGATTCAGGATTCAAGATACAAGATACAGGATCCAGGCTTTATCGTGTATCCTGCGTCCTGCATCATTCATCCATTTTCCCCTCTATCCAGAATCCAGTATCGAGTAATCAGCCCACCAGAGGCGGACGAGCATCACTCCAGTACTCCAACACTCCCTCATCCATGCATATTGCGCCATGAATCCGTTATTTGCAGGCCCTCGGGCCCTCGGGCCAACGGGCTTACGGGCCCACGGGCAAACCGGCAAACCGGCTAACCTCATTTACCCCCTTGCACCCCGGCAAATTTCATTGTATCGAAATCCAATCCATTTATCAGAGAAACGAACTGCCCCCAAAAAGGAGAGTCGTGATGACCCAGGACCCCCAGGCGCCGCAGTGTTCCATCGAAGACATGAGCATCAATACCATTCGAGCCCTGTCCATGGATGCGATCCAGAAAGCCAACTCCGGACATCCGGGGGCCCCCATGGGCTTGGCGCCGGCAGGATTTGTTCTCTGGAGCCGCGTGTTGAGGCGCAACCCGGCCAATCCGGCCTGGCCCAATCGGGATCGATTTGTCCTTTCCGGGGGACATGCCTCCATGCTTCTGTACAGCCTGCTGCACCTGACCGGTTATGATCTGACTTTGGAAGACATCAAACAGTTCCGGCAGTGGGGCAGTAAAACCCCGGGCCATCCCGAATATGGACACACACCGGGGGTGGAGACCACCACCGGGCCCCTGGGGCAGGGTGTGGCCAACGCAGTCGGCATGGCCATGGCCGAACAGCATCTGGCCTCCCGGTTCAATCAGCCGGGATTTGAAATCGTCAATCACTATACCTATGTGATGTGCGGCGATGGCGACATGATGGAAGGTATCTCCGGTGAAGCGGCGTCCCTGGCCGGACACTTAGGCCTTGGAAAGCTTATCTGCCTTTACGATGACAACCAGATCTCCATTGAAGGGGGTACGTACATCACGTTTACCGAAGACGTGGCCATGCGATTTAAAGCCTACAACTGGCAGGTGCTTCGGGTGGATGATGGAAACGACATCGACGCCATCGAAAAAGCCTTGAAGCAAGCCCAGAATGAAGCCGAACGACCGTCCTTGATCATCCTCAGGACTCATATCGCCTATGGGAGCCCGAACAAGCAGGGTTCGGCCGATGCCCATGGCGCACCGCTGGGTGCAGAAGAAGTCTGTCTGACCAAAAAGAACCTGGGCTGCCCGGAGGATGAGGTATTCTGTGTCCCGAATATGCTTGATGAGCTGCGTGCGGCATGCCTGGATGCGGGCAAGACAGCGGAGAACCAATGGAAAGCGCTCTATGCCGATTACGCCCAAACCTTCCCGCATTTAGCCAAGCAGTGGGAGCGGGCACTTGAGAACATTCCCGAAGAGGGCTGGGATTCGGAGTTGCCGGATTTTTCGGAAACGGGCGTTCTGGCCACCCGTGCCGCTTCCGGGAAGGTCCTCAATGCCATTGCGCCGAAATATCCGGGGCTTATCGGGGGGAGCGCAGACCTTGCCCCCTCCAATAAAACGATCATCGACAATTCGTTCGATTTTCAAAAAGGGTCCTATGACGGTCGCAATATCCGGTTTGGCGTTCGCGAACATGCCATGGGCGCCATCATGAACGGGATGGCCCTCCATGGAGGCGTCAGGCCCTATGGTGGCACCTTCCTGGTCTTTGCCGATTATATGCGCCCGGCGATCCGGCTGGCGAGCCTGATGAAGCTTCCGGTCATCTATGTATTCACCCACGACAGCGTCGCCGTGGGCGAGGACGGCCCCACCCATCAGCCCGTCGAGCATTTGACATCGCTGCGGGCGATTCCGGGGCTGAAAGTCATCCGACCCGCCGACGCCTCGGAGACCACCGACGCCTGGCTAGAAGCGATCCAGACTCTGGATGGAGCCGTGGCGTTGGTCCTGAGCCGCCAGAAGCTTCCGGTGATTCCCGATACCATGCGGAATTCAGAAAGCGGTCTGGTCAACGGCGCCTATGTATTATCGGATGCCGAAGATGTTCCGGATGTGATCCTGCTGGCCACCGGGGCAGAAGTCCATGATGCTCTGGAAGCGGCGGACCGGCTTCGCGACGAAGGCCGGAAGGTGCGGGTGGTGAACATGCCGAGCTGGGAGCTGTTCGAAGAAACCTCTGACGATTATAAACAATCCGTCCTGCCTCCTGAAGTAACTGTCCGGGTTGCGGTGGAGGCCGGCCTGCCCATGGGCTGGGAACGCTATGTGGGCGGCAATGGTGCCGTGGTCGGCATTGCTCGGTTCGGCGCATCGGCGCCTGGGGGGCTGGTGTTGGAAAAGCTGGGTATTTCGGCCGACAATGTCGTGAAGACGGTAAAATCGGTGCTTGACGGCTGATTGACGTGGGGCGGATTTGTCCTATGTTGTGAATACGTCATTTCCAGCCCAAAAAAATTGTGAACGGAGAATATATGGATATAAAATTCATGATGACCACGTTCGGGCTTGTATTCCTTGCCGAGCTTGGTGACAAAACCCAACTGGCGACATTCTGTCTTTCGGCCGATTGCGAATCATCCAAGTGGTCGGTATTTATCGGATCTGCGAGTGCCCTGGTGGTGGCATCCCTGATCGCAGTGCTTCTCGGAGATACCCTTAGCCGTATGGTCCCCCCCCTCTATATCCGTATCGGTGCCGGTGTGTTCTTTCTGGTGGTCGGTGTCTGGATGTTGGCGACATCTACCAGGCCGGTGTGATCAAGGTGTGGACCGGTAACCCATATGGGTCATCGGCTCGGACCGGAAAAACTTCTCTCGTGCCAAATCCCCGGTTCACCTTGCCGGTGTCATTTCCCTTATGTTTTTGGAGTCCTCGAAGCGGCATTTCCCCTGAAAACCAACTGTCGATTCAGCAGCGAAGAGGCCGATCGCGTCCGGCTGCTTCTCACGCTATCCGTCCGTTTTTTACCTCACCGAGACATTAGAAGTAAATCATCGGCCGGGAAACGATCACTTTGCTCAAATGATGACATGCTGGGCCTAGTTGCCCTGGAACAGCTCGGCGATCTCATCGGCGCTTAACACGGTATTAAATATCCGGACGTCATCCACCATTCCGATTATTCCGGCATCACCGTAAAACCCCAATATCAAATGGCCCTGGTCCGGAGGTATTGCTCCACTGATTGTCTGCGAAGTATTCAGCACGCCGTCGATGTAGATCGAAATCTCTTGGTTTGCAGCACTGTATACGGCCGCCATATGATGCCACGCGTTATCCGCCCCGATGGACGTGCCAGTCTCCGGTTCGATAAGTGTTAGATTCGGTGTCCAAAGGTAGAAATACGGAACACTATTGGAGAACTTCCACGCGTAGGCAAAGTCTTTGCGAATGAACCACTCATCACCTGGAGTATTCGCAGTTCGTTTGATCCAAAGGGAAATGCTCAGATCTTCGGTGAGATTCAAATCTCCGGAATTATCCTCGATTCTGACAAAATCGGGATTCTTGTCGATATCGGTGAGCCCGGCAAAACTGACTGCGCTTCCCCATTTGCCATCGCCCCATGCCGTTTCATTCATGAGGGTGCCGCTATTTCCGTTGCCGGAGGCGTCGGTGGCGGTGATTCCCGCCCCGTCATCCAGGGGCCAGTGACCCACCAGATTCGACGTCTGAGTGGCACCGTAGAGGGACTGAATCTCTGAAAGATTGAGCACTTTGTTGTAAAACCGCACATCATCCAAGGTGCCGTTCAAGCACGCATCGCCGGAGTGACCGAGTATATGGTCATGTGCGGTCAGATTCAGTTCCGCGCCCACCGCCGCCGTGGTATCCAGCTCACCGTCGATGTATATACTCACGATCTGGGTGCTCTGATTATAGGTCGCGACGAGATGGTACCACCGAGACAACTCGAGTTTTGACGGCGTAACAACGGCAACACCCGGCGTATAAATTAGGAAGTAAGGCGTATCGTTGGTGATCTTCCATTCATAGGTGCCGGGTTTGCGCAGAAACCATTCATCTCCTCTTGACCCTGGTTTTCGTTTGATCCACAGGGCGAGACTGAAGTCACCGTTGATCGTGAGGCTGCCGGAGGTATCCGGAATTATCGCATAGTCCCCTTTATCCTCTGTGTTGATATCGAATTCCAAGCCGGTACCGGATTTCCCGGTAACCCAGGATGGGGTTCTGAAAAGGTCTCCCGTGTTGCCGTTTCCGGAAACGTCGGTGATCGTGTCGCCCGCACCTTCTTCAAAATCATAGTGGGCGACCAGAGAGGTATCCTTGGCGATACCGGCCAGTTCCAGGATTTCGTCATCACTGAGCACCCGCTTGTAGAGATGCACCTCATCTAATTTTCCGATGAGAGCTGCATCCGATGGATGACCGAAAAATAGGCTGGAATCGGTGGTGGTGATCTCGCCGGTTACCGATTGATCGGTATCCAGCTCGCCGTCGATATAGATCCGTGCCTCTTGCTTCGAAAAATCGTACACCGCGGCCAGATGGTGCCACACATCGGCAGGAAGCGGGGAGGATTCAATCACCATCGCATGGGGAGTGTATACGTATAGGTAGGCCCTGGTATTGGAAAATTTCCAGGCATAAGCGCCCGGTTTTGACAGGAACCACTGATCTCCGGGCGTGTCTTCGCTGCGGTTGACCCACAGCGCAATGGTTAAATTCTGGGTGATATCCAGCGCGCTTTCACCGGGGTCAACAACTTCGACATAGTCTAAATTGCCGTCGAATTTAAGAGCACGGCCATATTCACCTTTTCGTCGCAATACGTTTCCGTTGATCACGCCGGTATTTCCATTCCCGGTCTTGTCGATGATGTCCGGGAAATTCCGCCCTTCATCAAACCGCCACAATCCCACCAGTCCATGCGATGTTAAATAGGATGCCGTGGCCCCGAATCTCATAAGGGGGGTCCCGGTCTCGTGGGCCCCCATGTCCGGGGCGTCGCCGGTGAATCCGTCGTTAAAATTAGCAAGGGGAATACCGGCATCGTACCCTGGGCTGGATGCCGTTTGATAAAAATTCCCGGTTCCTTTAGTTCGGATCAAAATCGGATCAACGTCGACACGCCCGGTGTAGACCGGATATCCCTGAATCCCGTTGAATTCGAAGTTGACGGCATCCGACGGCAGCTTCCCATTGTAGAGATCGTAATCAAAATCATTGTACGGGATATCGGTCGAATCGATGTAGAGAGCATAGTGCCCGGGACTGTCACTCTCGAGCACATTGTTCCGGGTGACGCAGTTTTTCAGAGTCCTCGGATCGCCGGTAATTTGGGTGGAGTGACCGGCCAGTCCGCTGGCGTCTGGGGGAATAAGCGATGTGTTGTGAAAGATATACGTCTTACCGTCCCCGTAATAGGGGCTGACATCATCCTTGCTCCCCCCGCCGAGCTTGATCAGAGGCTGTCCGTAATTGTGTTCCGGCAGCGGCCCTTTGCGGCTGCTGTACATGACGTTGCGCCAGATGTACAACGGGCCCTCGTGAACCGGAGCGGCGGCAATGGCGATGGTCGTCCGATCGATATAATTGCCCCATATCCGTACGTTGCGGTTGTGCCCCTCGCTTTCAATGCCGGCGTCCCAGCAGCGCTCCAGGTAATTCCCATAAATGTCGGTGTCCGCATTGGGGAATCCAACGCCAAAGTTACCCCATTCTCCGATACCGTCGTTAAAATAGTGATCATCGTCCGAGGATATTTCGTTGTATCGGATCACATGGTTTCCGGCACTGGCTTTCAGGGTAATCGCCTTTGGCCCGGCGGGGTGATAGCCATAGGCCTCGCGGAATTCTTTCCAGCTATTGGAGTCGGATCGGGGGTGATGAATCTTGTTCCGCTGGATGATGATTCGCGCATTGTCGGCGCTGTTCGAGTAAATACCGGCATGCTCATTTTCGCCCCAACCGTCCGTTGCGATCTGACCCCATCCACTGATGTCGCAATCCTCGATAATGACGTCGTGGGCGCCGGGTAAAATCCGGATCCCATGAATACCGGCATTTTTCAGAACCAGGCCCCGGATAATGACATAGGATGCGCTGATTTCCAGGCAGTAATCTGCCGGGTCATCGATCCCGTTATCCGCGTCGATAATCGTTTCCGCGTCCTCCGGATGGGTGTACAGACGATAGGCGTCGGGCGTACCGGATTCATTGATCTGCACCGTCTCTCCGGGCGTGACGGACTCCAGATAGACGATGTCACCGATCGGAAACTGCTCTTTCCAGGTGGTTGCGATGACGGCGCGAGATCTGCCGCATTGTTCCAGCGTCAACCTAATCTTGTAGGTGACGCCCGGAATCAGATTGACCAGGCTCCCCCGATATTCCCCGTTCCTGGCATCAAACCAGAGATCCTGCCCCTGTTTCCAGCCGCGCTCTCCAACTATCTTGTATTGGACATGGCACGTGTTGTCCTCGCTGCCGCTTTTTGGACTGAAGTACAAACCGATGGAATGAAATGTCGGTATGGCAATCGGCTTCGCAGCCAGGCATGGAGACGTCGTAAAGCAAGCGATTAGAATCAGGCTGATGAAGAGCCTCTTTAGAAGTGTCCGAAGCATACGGATTCTCCCATGGTTACTGAAAACAGACCCGTCTTGGCTACCACCGGTAGAGTGTTTGTGTTGGAAAAAATTGTTGCAACACAAGAAAGAATGAATTTCCTGTGACTGGGGTGCCCATATGAAAACAGGAGCCGTTGAAGCCGTCCATAAAAGGGGTTTTTTGCAGATATTGAGAATGTTGGGATAATCTGGAAAGGATGATGGGGTATGATCGTTCGAAAATCAGAAGTCGAATCAGGTTGCATACAGATCATTCAAAAAGAAATTTCAAATTCCGATGCCGATGTACCAGCGAGCTGTATCAGTACCAGATGTTGTGTTCTTATCAATCGCCGTGAAAAATGTAAATATTTATGATTTCAAGGAATGTGTGCGGGACAGAGAGGCCTCTTTAATATTTGATATTTAGGATACGATTTCCTTGCGCGTCTGATAGATCCGATATCAGATCCTGGATCCGAGGATCGCTGGAATCGATGAATGGATCGGTCTTCAGTTCCCTCGGATGAATCTCATTGGTTAACCGGTTGGCTGTGTCAGAAAGCCTATCGCCATGAGATCCGGTTCTGATCGCCGTGTCCGTGGCCGGCAGCGAATCGGATCGCGCATCAAAGACCCGATGATTCCGTCCGTCAAACAGGATTTCCAATGGATGGGAGGCATCTGTATTCCGGCACCCCTCAATTGCTATTTGCTGAACGTCGGCACAGGCCAGCAGTCCCATGTCTTTAAGGGATTGTGTGGCGGTGTTCTGGGAATTGAGACCCGGCCGGACGGCCGGAACCCCGGTCAAACCCGTGTAGGGCTTTTCGCCGCGATGCGTGAAAAGGGAATAGACCAGAATCATTCCCATAGCCAGAAGAATGCCGGCTCCGACAGACCAGTTATTCTGGAACCATCTCGCCATCAGATTCGCCACTCAGCACATATAGAAGGTTTTTATTCAAACCGCTGCACCGGCATTTCAGTGCACTCGTATTTCTATATGAAACCGCACAAAGAAAGTGGGCTGTTGGTCCAAAATATCGACTGCTTGAGTAGCTGTTTTAGGAAAAATCGTAACGATATAGATCGGTTAATACGATAATTCCCTACAAATGGAACCAGCATTGTCACTTCGGGAATACTTTATTTCTATTTGAAATTTTGGGAAACAACAATACGAGGAAAGTATGATTTTCGCCTAATAACCGGGGCAGGATCTACGAATATAGTTGAGAAAAAATTTAGGGGACGTCTATTGGTTTATAAGTTTCTCATTCAATTAATTTCCATCCATGCTCTTTGCATAGCTTTTCACCGCGGCGAACGGATTGACTCACCGAAGGTTGAGATATTTTCAATCGTTCTGCCAGGTCTATGGTTTTCATGCCAAGCTCCCGGTTGGCCCAGAAACATAACAGGCTTCTAGCCCGAACAGTAGCTGGATGTTTTCCCCGGGACATGAGTTGCTCCATTTCAATCCCGGTTTGCTGACATACGCGGTCCGCAACCTTATTCAAATCGTATCCTTCGGCTTGCAGTACATAACCGGTTTCGTATCCCTCTTCGGCGGATTTTAAGACTTTTTCAACAAAGTCACCATCTCCTAATATTCGCTCATCGCTTTTCATCCGCAGGGCCGAATGTCTGAGCATCTTAACTGCAGACCAACCGCCCATGCTGCGAATAAGGCCACCTCCGGTTAATTCCGGTCTTTTGCCTTGATCCACTGCTTCAGCCACATAGGCCTTGTACTTTCGCCGGGACGCAGACAGCGATTTGCCGAAAACTTTCAGAACATACCTGTCGTCCTGCCATGGATTTTTTCCCTTTCCCACAAGCGTGCTGTGGCCGGAATAGGACCACTTATCCAATGATGTTAGATTGGCGACAAGTTTAGCTCGAAGCGGATTCAGATGAATGTAGCGGACCAACTCAAGTAGGTAGGCATCTTCCTGGCATAGAATTGACTTGTATCGGTTTTGAAATAGCTTGCCGTGGCGGCGGTGACGGCGATTGAAATAGGCGGCATGGCCGGTTAAAAGCCGTCTCATGACAGTGGAGATAGGGACATTGCCGGTTCTCAGTAAGAGATGGACGTGGTTGGGAATCAGTGCCCAGGCAAAACAAGGTGTGCTCGTCTCCGAGAGGACGGTGCCGAGTCGCTTTATGAAGTTATCCCGGTCCTTATTGTCACGGAATATTTTCCGGCGCTCTATTCCTCTGAATATAATGTGGTGTAACGCTCCAGGAGCATCAATTCTGGCTTTTCGTGGCATATCGGCGATATACCACCCTATCGAAAAAATAGAAACTTATAAAACAACGGGATTATGCACCATTTTAAGGGTATTCTCACGCAATGGTCTGAGTATGTAGGACCCTAAAGCCATTGTTTGCAGTTTTCCGAAGTTGGCGTC
>Ga0049114_1000117_pt1 | contig 19269 bp, 13 predicted proteins | sample WorMettanBELIZE2_FD_55211 | JGI IMG/M metagenome (GOLD analysis project Ga0049114, IMG submission 55211) | Marine gutless worms symbiont microbial communities from Max Planck institute for Marine Microbiology, Germany - Olavius tantulus BELIZE.2 | ecosystem: Host-associated > Annelida >... | reverse complement strand
TCGAACACTGGCTTAACAACCGGCCAAGAAAATGCTTGAAATTCAAAACACCGCCGGAAGTCTTTAAGGCCGAGTGTTGCACTTAAACATTGAATGCAGGACTTCTATTCAGGATATCGAAGGCGAATTTCAGATCGCTCTCGGCATTTTTGTTGTCGGTAATATCCAAAGTCGTCCCGAACCCACCGATCACATTGCCATGCCGGTCTTTGAGCGGATACCCTTTTATCAACCAGCATCGGCCATCGGAAGAGATCCTTTCAATGGTATGCAGGGAATCGGTTTCCATGGCCGGAATGACGGGGCAGTCTCTGCAGGGTGTCTCCCTTTGGGCCCAGATCGACCAGCAGCGTTCCTGCTGTATTTTCTCCAGCGGCATATCGAACGCATCCAGTGTGGCGGAATTGGCCCAGACAATGTTCATATCCCGATCAAAACACAGGATATGCTCCTGAAGTGAATTGAGAATTTTGATGGCCCCATCCGATGCGATGAATGGGGGGGGTTCCTTGTAGTGATTACTGGACACGACTCACAGCCCCCTATATGGCATGGTCTACCTTACTTTCCTGCGACCCATGCCATGTCATGCATCCATCGTCATTTTCCCACGGGAATAATGTACAATGGGATTTCCTCTTTGGCGATCCCCATAACCTTCTGAATGTCTCGATCGTGAAACGCACCGATCACGACAGCCCCGAGGTCCAGGGCGACCGCCTGCAGGCACAGGTTCTGGGCGGCATGCCCGGCTTCCATATGGACATACCGTATGCCCCGATCACCATAGCGGCCGGTGGTGCGTGCATAAACAGCCGTCATGATGAATGCTGCCGGGGCCTTTCGAATGGCTCCCTGGCGCAGGGCCGCTTTTGTCAGAAGATCCCGGTGGTCCCCTTCGCGAACGGTCACCAAATCATGCTCTCGGGGGCGATAGCGATAGATCCCCGGAGCCAGATCGTCCACTTCACCGACGGAGACATACATTTCCAGGGGATACGTGGCCCCGGCGGACGGTGCCGTTCGGTAGCCCCTGCTCGACGAGATGCCTTGGGCGGCCCACACCAGCTGAGCAACCTGTCCCAGGGTCAACGGCAACGGACGAAAGGAACGCACGGATCGCCGTTTGACCAAGCTCTGCTCCAAGGACATGATGCCGTCGGTGCTGGGTCCCGGCAAGTCAATGACGCGAGACTGGTTTTCAGCAGCCATGGCTTTTTCCTGTGGGTTTAAAATTAGCGGGATGCTGATGAATAAGAAAGGGAGGCAAATGGTTACAGAAACGGCATGATGGAAATGTTTCGGCCACATGGTCGATAACCTTTTGCTTCTTTCAGGACGAATCGGGTATTCCATACCCGCTTTTTCTACCGCGGTGTAACGTTCATTTGCGGCACCAGGCGTTAGTATATCATATCTTGCCCGGAATATCGTCCCAGACGCTTCAAATAGCGTTCAGGCTATCGTCCCGCGACCCTATCACCGTGTCGTCCCGTGTTCCCGCCGTGGCGCATCATTCGGTGATGAAGCCGCTCGGCACGGAGACAGAAGGCTTCCAGTTTGGCGGTAATGACCTGCGGAAATGGGGAACCGTCGCTTTCAATGGCCAGAAACGGCAGATCGTCGACCTCTGCCAACACGGCGCGAAGATGGGTATTCCCGGGATCGGTGGCCAATTTATCCTCACGGTTCATGACTTCGTTTAATATGGCTTCAGACAGACGGTTGGGCATGCATCCGAACGGACCGATGGCTATGATGCCACAGGCATGCTTTGCCACTTCGTCCAGCGCACCGCCCACCGTCAGCACCGCTTCCCCGGTCAATTCCCGGGAGATATAGGGCGCTGCCTGCTTAACGATTCGGGATACCTTGATCATTTCAGGACGGACCAGATTCGATTCGGCCAGGGTTGTTTTGATCCGTCTCTCGTAACGAGTCATGTATTGCTTTTTCAACTGAAAGCCCAGCCATTCTTTTTTCGAGAGGCGTTCATCGGCCAGGTTATGCTCCAGCAGGTAATCGGAATAGCGTAACCATTCGTGTATGGGCGTGCAGCTTGTGGCAAACCCCTTTTCTGCGAGGCGCTCGGTCAGACATTGTCGGGAAAGTCCATCCCGTCGTACAAAAATTTCACCGGTCAGATTGATCACCGGGACCGCCTCTGTGGGACGGGTCAGCCGGATCTGGCGCAGGCGCGTGGCGGTCTTCCGAAGCTGTTTTTCAATGAGTTCGAATCGGCCGGTTAGAAGGGATTTCCGGATTTTCAGGAGCGCATCTTCAAATTCTGCCATGGCGTCGTCGGGATCTTCGGCCGCCACCAGGAGCATGGACCGGATATCTTCCATTACATCGGCGATGACAATGGCCCAGAAGCCATGGAGCTTAAAATCCGTTCCCATTCCGGCATAGGAGTTGTCGGCCGACAAGGAGAGCAGGGTCACGTTCGGCAGTTGGCGTTTACGGATCAGATCTTCCATGAAAATTTTGTACTGACCGAACCGGCAGGGCCCGGATCCGGTGGCCATAAAGTAGACCAGGACTTCATCCGGGCGCTTGATGTTGTGGATGTAATTCAACAGGGTCCCGGTGGTCAGTATCAGAGGCAGACACTCTTTACAGGAGGTGTTGGCCCTTCCCAGCTTGAGGATCGCTTCATCGGCCGGCGGGTGGGGATAGGCATTGATGCCTTTGGCATGGAATGTTTCGGTAACCAGTTCGGTGCCGATGCGTCCCATGGACGGGAACAGAACCGTCACGCGCGGATCGGTGAGGGCCAGTGTTTCTCCGGACGAGGTCACCACCTGGGGGCGTCCGTTGTCCATATACATGCTGGCAGGGAGAAACACGCTCTGGTCAATCTGCGGGGGTCTATCCATCCCCAGATTTCGATAGGCGGCCACAATATCCAGAAACGCTTCGATACGCGTCTCCAGTCCGGCATCGGCCGTGTGACTGTCCAGTTCCAGGGTCAGGGACGGTTTTCGGCCCATGATGTCGCGAAAGTATCCCACCACGAAGGAATCCGGTCCACAGGAGAAATTGGTAATGAACGTCCCAAAAAGCTGGGGATGACGCCGGACCAGACGGGCGGCCCGCATGATTTGCTGTCCCATGCCCCAGAACATATGGCGTTTGGCCCGCTCGCCCTCCACCGGCAGGAAATCCAGGGGGAACACGGTCACACCGCGGGATGCCAGCTTGTGAGGGATGCCCATGTGGGCCTCCTCAACAAACGCATTGTACGGCCGGCCGAAGATCACGACCCCCGTCCGGTCGGGATCCGATGCCAGTGCGTCCAGGGCTTCTCGACCGATTTCCCGCATCTCGTTCATGCACCGTTTCTGTTGGACCAGGGCTTTTTCAAACGCCGCCACCGCAGCCTTTCGGCTGACACCCAGCTCCTTGGCCATATTTATCATGGGTGCCCGGGCCGCCTTGAGACCCTCCCTGAGATCGATCAGGGGGGTGACCACGCGAACCCCTTTGGCTTCCAGTGCACGCAACTGTTCCCGGTAGGTGGCTTTCAGGTAGAACGGTTCACCCTGGGCCAGGGGACAGATGAGCGTGTTGGAGATGGGATTGTCCACGGGAACGGACCGAAAATGGGGCAGGAAGATGACTTCCGGGGGCTCCGCCATGTCGAGCAAAGAGTAGAAAAAGCCATGGGCCAGTTCCGCGGGGTAGCAATATGCAGCGTTACGTTGATCAATCCCTTTCTGTGACGATTCGCTCGGCAGTACCGGCTCGAACCCCAATTGAGTGAAAAAATGGGAATACAACGGGTAATAGGAGTTGACCTGAAAACTCCGATTGATCCCGACGCGTTTTATCGCCTTTCCGGCGTCTGGAGAGGGACCTTTGGCAGCATATTTTTCAAAAATCAGATGCTGGCGCAAGCGCACCAGATCCAGATTCTCCACATCATAGGAGAGATTGTGCCGTAGATTGTAATATCGGTTGCAGGCCCCCCCAAACGGATACTTCCGTCCTTTGACATGGATCATCGAGATATCGCAGCGACGATCGCATTTTTCCTTGCCTCCCCGGCAGACAAACGATTTGCCGTAAACAACCTCGCGATCGGCCAGTTCTTTAAGTTCGAATACCTGGGGATCCATGAGGCCCCGCCGGATCCGTTCCTGTACCGCTAGAGCGACCCCAAATGCGCCCATCAGGCCGGGCTCCGGGGGAACAATAATCGGTTTTCCCACAAGGGCGGCCATCGCCAGGGGAACCGCTCGATTGTAGCAGACGCCGCCCTGCATGAAGACTTTTTCACCTACCGGCCGATTGCCTTTAACACGGTTGGCGTAATTCATGCAGATCGAGTAGACCAGGCCGGCGACGATGTCCTCGTGACGCACCCCCTCATGAATCGCATTTTTAATATCGGACGCGATAAACGCGGCACACTGGTCATTGAAATTCGGAGGGACGGTCCCTTTGAGAGCGATATCCGCAATCGCTTCCATCTCGACGCCGAGGGTTTCCAGAGCGGATTCTTCCAGGAACGATCCTGTGCCGGCCGAGCATGCTTCATTCATCGCGTAGTCTGACGGCACGCCGTTGGTGATGTAGGTGTATTTTGCATCCTGGCCGCCGATTTCGAAGATGGTATCGACCTCGGCGTCAAAGTATACTGCCGCAGCCGCATGGGCGATAATCTCGTTGATAATGCCTTCGGTAAGGGCATGGAGGCCGGCGATTTGTCTGCCGGAACCGCAAACCCCCAGCCCCTCGATACGAAGCGACTCTGGATCGACCCGGCGTTCAATCTGGTCCAGGATGGCCCGATAGCATTTCCGGGAAGCGCCGACCGGGTCACCGCTGGTTCGGAGATAGATCGACGCCAGAAGAGCCTGATCCGACATGCGCATCAGAACCGCTTTGGTTGTGGTAGATCCCACATCAAGCCCTAAGATACACGTGTCTCCGGATCTGGGGGTACCCATCTCGATGGATTTAAACTCCACCTGGTCGGTGAACTGCTTCAGCGGCTCGAGCACGTCGAAACTGGTAATCTCGGAGTGGAAGAGGCCGGTTATGTCAGGAAGGGCGTCCGTGTCATTGTCCATCGCCCAGAGTGCCGCTCCCAGTGCCTCAAAATAGGATGCTTCATCCGGGACGATGAGATCCTCGATTTCATTTCGCAGATATTCGATCATCATCCGGTTTCGGGTCGTTCCCCCGGTGATCATCACATGCCGCCGGTCCACCTTTTTGAGCAACTCCAGTATCTTGTTGGCCATCATCTGGCACAGGCCGGCGGTCACTTTGGGCCTGGGAACCCCTTTGTTGGTGGCATGGGTGCAATCGGATTTGCAGAATACGGAGCACCGTCCCGATACGTGGTAGGGATTTTCGGTGGCCGCCCACTCGGCAGCCTCTTCGAGGGAAACATCCATTCGCCGGAGCTGTTGCAGCAGAAATTCTCCGGTTCCGGATGCACATTTATTGCCGGTGAGCACATTCGAAATTTGTCCGGACGGGCTCAATACATACACCATGAATGTCTCACCGCCGGCCGAAACCACGGCGGGGCAGGAGATATCGGGCGGTTTCACATACCGGTATGCCGTTTCCACGGCTTCCGGTTCCGGAATGGAGGTCAGATTGACAAAATGACGGAATCGGCGGCCGGTGGCGGCGATTCCGTCGAATGTGTCGAGGTCTAGGCGGTTTAATGCGGAGATCAGGGTTTTTTTGGGGTCTCCTTCATGGGGGTGTAGAGTGACGTTAACCACTTGCGGCCGTGACGACGGCGAGGGGTTTTGCCGGATGTGAACAAGGGATACAGTGGACGCACCGAGGCACAATCCCAGAGTGTTCTTCCCGGTGCTAGCGGCTTCTTTGCCCATCGATCACGGATACTCCATGATGGTCGCCATGTTTCCATCGGCAACCGGTTCACTTCGGCCGCACGAAGGAAGATGCAGCCGGCTGTTCTTGTGACGATTCCATTTCACCCATGCTCTAACGGCAAGAGCCATGGTTGTTCTTCATGCCTTTTTTTATGGAGCGTTGTTCGACCCGCCGCAGGAGGGCGGTTGACTATAACCTGTCCAAGAGGTCAAAGACCAGCCGGACTCCAAACCCGGTACCTCCGGCCTCGCAGTAGGCCGTCGCCTTTTTGATATAGGCTGGTCCGGCAATGTCGATATGGGCCCATCGGGTGTTTTCGACAAATTCGGAAAGAAACAGGGCGGCCAGGATGGCGCCCCCCCAACGTGACCTGCCGATGTTACGAAGATCGGCAAAATCGCTTTTCAACTTTTTTATGTAATCCTCCGGCAGGGGCAGCCTCCAGCATCTTTCGTGGGTGGTTTCCCCGGCACGAAGAATCAGGTCCGCCAGCTCATCATCCGGGGAAAACACGCCGGCGATATGTTCGCCGAGGGCGATCAGGCATGCGCCGGTGAGGGTCGCCATATCAATGAGGACATCGGGTTTGTGCTGCTTGATGACATATGCCAGAGCGTCGATCAGGATCAGCCGGCCCTCCGCATCGGTATTGCCAACTTCAACGGTTTTACCGGTATAGCTGGTAACGATGTCTCCCGGTCGAAATGCGGCGCCCGAAACCATGTTTTCAACCAGCGGTACGGCGCCAATGAGTCGGACATCCGGTCGGGTTTCTGCCGCGGCGATCAGCGCTCCGGCCACTGCGGCTGCCCCGGCCATGTCCATCTTCATGTCTTCCAGAGATCCGGTCGGTTTCAGGTTGATGCCGCCGGAATCAAAAGTGACACCCTTTCCTACCAATGCCACCGTTTGTCTGGGTTTTCGGGGCCGATATTCCAGAATAGCCATCACCGGACGATTGTGGCTACCGGCAGCGACAGCCAGGAGGGCGCCGAACTTCCGACGTTTCATTTCTGCCGCGTCCATGAGCCGCACGTTCAGACCGGCCTTCTCGCCAAACTTCTGAATGGATCGGGCAAATTCCCGAGGCGACTTGTCGTTGGAGGGGGTGGACACCCAATCCCTGGCAAGAAGGGTGCCCCGGCAGATGGCGGCAACCCGCTTCGGCAACCGACGAAATGCCTTGGTATCGGCCTCGGTTACCACGAACCGGATTGTCTTGACGGGTTTTTCCGGGTTCTCGGCCTTGTAGCGGTTGAATCGGTGGTTTCCCAGATAGGCGCCTTCCATGATGGCCGTTAGCCGCATTTCTGCCGGCATGCCGAGTTTCCGCCCGTTTGGGGGCGCCAGCCAGACATCGGACAAGCCTCTTTTGGCGGCCAGGTGCACCGCGTTTCCGGAGAACGTGCGGAGGACCTCTGCATCCAGACGGTTCAGCGGCCCGACTCCGAGAAACACCAGTCGCCGGATCTTCACCCGGGGCGGATCGTATAGGCTCAGCCGCTCGCCGCTCTTGCCGGAGAACTCATCGTAACCTTTGGCTTTTCGAACCAGAGCGGCGACGGTACGGTCGCTGTGTATCGCGGCATCTTCGCACACCGGGATCACCAGCGTTCCGATATCGGCGTTTCGCACATCCACAGCATGTAATCGCAGGACCGTATTCAATGGACAACCTCATTGCAACGTGCTGAAATTTCGACTCAAGCTGCCTATCTATAAATGATTTTAGGGTGAAGCTCAAGACTGCTGTTCACCGGTACAAGCGGAATTTTGTCTGGCAGTTTCGGTTGAAATCAAGGGGATTTCGCCCTATCCAAACCATCCCATTTATGGCTGGGACAGCCTCTGTTCCAGCTTTGCCGGCGAGGTGATCGGCCGGTCGCAGCTGAAATTGGTGCACACATAGGCAGTGGCTTTCCCATCGACGGGGTGCAGCGACTCCGTGAATGGTGCGATAATCGGGAGTTGTTCCTGATTTTGCGGAGTTTTGAGTAGAATGGCTAATTCCGGGGCGAAGCGGGACTGAATGACCCGCAGCATGTCTTGGGTATCGGCGCTGGTCTCTTCTCCGGCAATAACCACCTCGGTTCCAGTGCCGAGAAGGGCATTCAAGCCGGACAGAAAGTGGGTGAACCCTGAAGGCTGCCGCCGGATGGTCCCGTCAAAGGCACGGGCCAGCGCCGCCGCCTGTTTTTCCCAGCGCGGATCACCGGTCAATCGCGACAGGACCACCAGGTTTCCCAAGGCCGCCGAGTTGGCCGAAGGCGCTGCGCCATCGTATAACTCCTTTGGGCGCACGGGCAGATCCTTTTGATTGGCGTCGGTCACGAAAAACCCACCCTGGCCGGCATCCCAGAAGTCGGTGATCATCCGATCCTGAAGATCCACGGCTGCCTTGAGGATTTGGGCATCGAATCGCGCCGGATACAGGTTCAATAAGCCGGTGATGAAAAATGCATAGTCATCGGCAAGGCCGGGAATGCCGGCTTCTCCGTCCCGGTACCGGTGCCACAGGCCTCCGTCGTCCCGGCGCATCTTCGTTAGAACGAATCCGGCGGCGCGATGGGCCGCATCCCCGTAGGCGGTATTGCCGGTGACCCAGGCGCCGTAAGCCAGGGCGGCGACCATGAGCCCGTTCCAGTCTGTCAAGATTTTATCGTCTCGAAGGGGGCGTATCCGCTGCTCCCGTCGATGGAAGAGATCCTTGCGGAGTTGACTCCACGTGCGTTGAAATGCGTCTTCCGAAATATGGAGTGCGTCGGCCATGGCAGCCGGAGCGTCCGGCCAATAGATGATGTTGGCCCCGGTCCGCTGGTGGGTGGCTTCGTCCAAGAAATTGCCCTCACGGGTCACCCGGAGCGTGTTGGCCCATTCATCGGCGGGTTTGCTTCCCATCACGTGCCGAAACTCCTCCCGGGTCCAGACGTAAAATTTGCCCTCCTCGCCCTCGCTGTCGGCGTCTTCCGCGGTGAAAAACGCACCCTCCGGTGAGGTCATGTCCCGGAGGACATATTCGAAAATGTGTTCTCCTGTTTCGCGAAACACCGGGTCCCTGGTGAGCTGGTAGGCTTCAAGATAGACTATCGCCAGAAGCGCCTGGTCGTACAGCATCTTTTCAAAGTGGGGCAACAACCATTGGCTGTCCGTGGAATATCGATGAAATCCGAACCCGACATGGTCCCATATGCCGCCCCGGCGCATGGCATGCAGGGTTTGCTGCACCATGGAAAGGGCCGACGGATTTTCCGTGCGTCTGTGGTAACGGAGTAGAAATGACAACCGATGGGGGGTTGGAAATTTCGGGGCCGATCCAAATCCCCCCTCTTTAGGATCAAATTCGCTTTTGATCTGGCGAAATGCGTTTTTCAAAATATCTTCCTGGGGGTCGTCGCCGGGCGAAAACAAAAAGGCCCCACCCAGGTGTTCCGTCACGACACTCGCCGAATCCAGGATTTTTTGTCGGTCGTTCTGCCAGAGATGTTGAATTCTAATGGCCAGGTCCACCAGCCCCATGCGGCCAAAACGGGTTTCCTTGGGCAGGTAGGTTGCCGCAAAGAACGGCTTTTTGTCCGGAGTCATGACGATGGTCAACGGCCAGCCTCCGCTTCCGGTCATCATCTGGCAAACCGTCATGTAGACGGCATCCACGTCCGGTCGTTCTTCCCGGTCGACCTTTATGGAGATGAACGCTTCGTTCAGCTGCCGGGCGGCTTCCGGATCTTCGAAGGATTCCCGCTCCATCACATGACACCAATGGCACGTGGCATAGCCGATGGACAGAAATATGGGTTTGTCCTCCCGACGGGCGGCATCGAATGCCTCTTCGGACCACGCATACCATTGTACCGGGTTGTTGGCATGCTGCAGCAGGTACGGGCTTTTCTCATGGATGAGTCGATTCGCGGGCATCGCGATCTCCTGACGTTTGGCGGAATGGGACGACGGGGTCGATTCGCGAGGGTGCTCGGCCGCTATATTCCCTGCCGTAATAGACAATACCAGAACAATAGGGATGATTCGCAACCGTCGCAACAGGAACGACCCTTGCGATGTGCGGAGAGAAGCACTACCCATCACGAGCCCCCTCCATGTCAGTGTGGAATATCCGGAATACCTTAGAGGGATGTATCGACTAAATGTTCGTACGGGGGATAGGTTGTCAAGCGGGGGTCTTCGATCGGTTTTCCGATCGTAAAATGATACAGGCTCTGGAAGGATGGATCGGTCAATCCCATCAGATGGTGCACGGCATCATCAAAGTAGCACCCGATGCCGGTCCCCCGGACATCATGGGCTTCGGCCTCCAGATACAGCACCTGCCCGATCATGCCCGTTTCCCAAAACAGGTGGCGATACCGCCAGGGGGCGTTCCGAATCGTATCGGTGAAACGGGCAATCATCCCCATGGAAACGGCACTGGAACCGGCAATCTCCTGGTGACAACTGACCATGGTAGCCGTCTGTTGAAAATTGCCCGCTTTCAGGAGAAACAGGGGAATCCCGGGGTCGATGTTCTCCCAGAGGAATTCGCGGTCGGCAAGGGTCTTCAGGGTGGCCATGTCGTCGGGTGCTCTCAGCAAAAAGTACATGCCGGGATCCATCCCGATGACACGGTGAACGAACAGCAGTAAATGGATGGCGGGCGCCTCCCGGATCGCATCAAACGGTGGATGATGGTCTCTTGGAAGGGTTTTATCCAGAATGGCCAGTAGATCCTCTCTGGATAGGGATCCGGAACCGTCGAAGGATACGGCGCTTCGCCGTTTGCGAATGATTTCCGACGGTGACGCCGGACCGAACGAGCCGGATCGGAACGGCGGATCGCCGTATTCGGCAGGCACCGTTTCCATGGCCGGTGTCCGTGTCAGCCGTGCGGTTTCGTAGATAATGTCCCAGGTGACCGTCTTCTTGCTCAAGCGATTGGGGCGTCCGGAGACCGCCATATCCCGACAGGCGGCCACCAGGGGTTGGGGCAGGTTGCCCGGACGGGTTTTGAAACGGCCGGGTCGGATCACGCAGACCATTTCGGGGTCTTCACGCTCGATGCCATGCCATTGAACCTTGTCGAAACCGAGCAGGATTTCGAGATCGTCGTCTGCGGCGTCGTTGAGCCGCATCGCGTGCCATCCGAACAACCTTGCCGAAAAGCATAAGGCGGCCAGCGCATGCCCGGTGTCATGCTGGCAGTAGCGGAATGCACGTTCCCCATACTTCCAGGATTCCCTCCAGAATATGGATGTCAGAACCACCAGAAAGGCCTCACCGGAAAAATGTTGTTCCACGTCACCCCACACCCCGGGCGAGAGTGCGCCTCTGGGCTCCAGGGCATGAAGAAACGGATTGTAATGAAACACGCCGGCCGTCGAATCTTCCATGGGGGGCAACACCAGGTGGGCTTCGGTGGGATGCAGGTTGCCGCTGGAAGGGTTGATCCGCAGCGCCCAGCGGCTGCCGCCTGCCGATTTCCATGCCGAAAGACCTAATGAAAGCTCCAGAAATCCGCCGATGCTCTCACGGTTGATCGGCCATACCGCATTCTGTTCTCTGTGGTAAAGATCCCGGTGGGTGGTACCCGGATCAATGTCCAGAAGGGGTAGCCGCAGTGGCGTTACCCCCTCGTAAAACCGAAACGGGACCGGTTGGTTGTCCCAATCCATGTACCCGGGAGATCGGGCATAACGCTGCAGGTGATGTTTTGTCTCCTCGTGGTAGCGCACCACGTCTGGATACGCCGGGTGGGGCATGCCTGTTTCCTTTCGATGACAACATATTCGGGGTCGGGATCGCTATCGGAATCGGGATCGAAAAAGACCAAACGCATCATTCGGGATCGATACCGATACCGAACCCGATTCCGAGCATGCTACTGAATATTTACCCCTATACCGTCCAGTCACATGAACCCTTTATCGATACACTTCCAGATTGAATGGGAACACGTTATCCTAATGCGTCGCGGATACGGGCCATCGCTTTCTGGACATTTTCCGTGCTGTCGAAGGCGCTGATCCGGATATAGCCCTGGCCGCACCGGCCAAAGCCGGCTCCCGGCGTGCAGACGACCCCGGCGTTGTTGAGCAGCATGTCAAAAAAACTCCAGGAATCGGTCCGGCCATCAATCCAGATATACGGTGAATTTTTACCCCCCACACAGGCATAACCCAGGGCCTCCATCTCGCCCCGGATATGCCTGGCGTTTGCCAGGTAATACGCCACGCGTTCCATGACCTGCTCCTGGCCGGTCGTGCTGTATACGGCTGCGGCGGCTCTCTGAACGGGATAGGATACGCCGTTGAACTTGGTGGTGTGCCGCCGATGCCACAGATCCCGAACAGAGACGGCCTCGCCGCCGGTGGTGTAGGCCGTGCATTCGGGCGGCACCACCGTGTACGCGCACCGTGTTCCGGTAAATCCGGCAGTTTTTGAAAAGCTCCGGAATTCGATGGCCACTTCTTTGGCGCCGTCCACCTCGTATATGGAGCGGGGTAGCGCATCGTCCTGGATGAAAATCTCGTAGGCGGCGTCAAAGAGAATCAGACTGCGATGTTCCCGAGCATAATCCACCCATTGCTGCAGTGCCGTCTTGGAAATACTGGCACCGGTGGGATTGTTGGGAAAGCAGAGGTAGATGAGATCGACGGGTTCCGAGGGCAGGTCCGGAACGAATCCGTTTTCTTGGGTGCTGTCCAGATAGACCAGCCCTTTGTACCGGCCGTTTTCGAATTCGCCGGTGCGCCCGGCCATGACATTCGTGTCCAGATACACCGGGTAAACCGGATCCGGGATCGCAATCCGGATGTCCGTGGCAAAGAGTTCCTGAATATTGCCAGTGTCGCATTTTGCACCGTCGCTGATAAAGATGTCTTCCGGAGAAATATCCGCTCCCCGTTTTTGGAAGTCGTGTCGGGCGATGGCCTCTCTGAGAAAGGGATAGCCCTGTTCCGGGCCATATCCCCGGAATGTGGTGTCATCCGCCATTTCGGTTACAGCGCTGTGGAACGCATCGATACACGCCGGAGGCAGCGCCAGAGTGACATCGCCGATTCCCAGCTTGATGACTTCCTTGTCCGGATGGTTGGACTGAAATGCCGACACGCGTTTGGCGATATCCGAAAATAGATAGGATGCCTGAAGTTTACGATAGTGTTCGTTGATGCGGATCATCGGTATGTAAGTCCTCCGTAAAAAATGTTTTTAGTGTTGTGTCCCGGAAGTTATTTCCAAAATTAAAATCCGTTCCGATTAAGAGACGGTACACAAATGCCAACGTACCGGAGTCATCGGAATCGGAATCGACCCGGATGGAAATGAGTGAAATCGATACCGATACCGATACCGATTCCGAACCCGATACCGATGTGTCGGCTACGTTTACACCCGTTAACGCCAACGATTCAGGAATGTATTCGGGAACCACCCCAAGCCAATACCTCATACACACCCCCTTCACAAATGGCAAGCAATGCAAAATCCTGGTGGTTCTTGCCACAGGAGCCGGCCGGTGGTAGGAACACACTCAGGTCCAGACGTGACTATATTCCGGGTGATTCTATGGGGTTGAATATCGTCAGGGGTATATTGGGGCTGCTGGTGATGGTGGCCGCCGCCTATGCCTTCTCCGAACAACGAAAACAGATCCGATGGAAAACAGTGGGAGTGGCCATCGGTCTCCAGTTTGTCATCGCGGCGATATTGCTAAAACTGCCGGAGACCCGGACCCTCTTTGTGGTCCTCAACGCTATCGTTCAAAGCCTGGAAAACGCCACCCAGGCCGGCACCGGCTTTGTCTTCGGGTATCTGGGCGGTGCGAAGCCGCCCTTTGGCCTGACCGGGACGGGTGGCAGCACTTATGTGCTGGCCTTTCGCGGACTGCCGATCATCCTCGTGGCCAGCGCCCTGTCTTCCCTGCTCTTTTACTGGCGGATTTTGCCGTTGATCGTTCGGGGCGTTGCCTGGTGTTTTCAGCGATCCCTGGGTATCGGTGGTGCCGAAGGGTTGGCCGCAGCCGCGAATGTCTTTTTAGGGATGGTGGAAGCCCCGCTTTTTGTACGCCCATATTTGTCGAAACTCTCCCGTGGTGAGCTCTTTTGCCTCATGGTCTGCGGCATGGCCACCATCGCCGGAACCGTCATGGTTCTGTATGCCAGCATTCTGACACCGATTATTCCCGATGCCATGGGGCATTTGCTGGTGGCTTCGCTGATCAGTGCGCCGGCTGCCATCGCCGTCGCCCGAATCATGGTCCCCACACCCGAAGGGAGTCTTACAGATGCCCGCATTTCGGATCCGACACCGTCGGGTAGTGCCATGGACGCCATTACCTCAGGGACCCTTCAGGGACTGAAACTCCTTTTGAATGTCATTGCCATGCTCGTGGTCCTGGTCGCCCTTGTGGCGATGGTCAATATCTGTCTTGGCCTGCTGCCGGATATGGGCGGCCATCCCCTGACCCTGGAACGCCTACTGGGCTGGATCATGGCGCCGGTGGCCTGGATTATCGGCATCCCGTGGTCCGAAGCCGTCGTTGCGGGCAGTCTCATGGGCACCAAAACCGTTCTCAATGAGCTTCTGGCCTATCTGCAGATGAGTCGGCTGGCGGAGGGCGCGCTTTCCGAGAGATCCCGGATGATCTTGACCTACGCCCTATGCGGTTTCGCCAATTTTGGCTCCTTAGGGATTATGATCGGGGGGCTCGGAAGCATGGCCCCCGAGCGTCGCGATGAGATCGTATCCCTGGGTCTCAAATCCATCGTGGCCGGCACCCTGGCCACCTTTATGACCGGCGCCGCTGCTGGCATCCTATGGTAGGATGTGTTGCAAATTTCCGGAATTCCCTGTAAAAGATAGTACTTGAAGGCATAGCCCGGTTCATTGCGCGAAATTTTTTTCATCCCTCACAGGTATCCGGGCGGTATCTATTGTCGTCTCACAATGCAACCCGAAACATTCATTCATTCCCTGAAATCGCTTCTGTTTAGGGATACCGGAAATCGATTCGTTGCGTGATTCGGGAGACATGATCCATTCAAGGGGAGGACCATGGGTGACGAGCACAAGATCCTGGTGGCTGATGATGACCCGGTAAGCCGAAACCTTCTGCTGCAACAGCTTGAAAAAGCAGGTTTTGAAGTGATGCTGTGCGAGGACGGCAAAGAGGCGCTGGAGGCTCTGGATAATTTTGAAGCCAATCTTATCATTGCCGACTACCGCATGCCCAAGATGGATGGGCTTGAACTCCTGGAGCAGATGAAGGAGCGGGGGTATGAAATTCCCTTCCTGATCATTACCGCCTACGGTGGGATCGACAGCACCCTTAAAGCCTTTGAATTGGGGGCCACCGAATATCTGACCAAACCCTACGATGCCAAAGAACTGATTCTCGTCGTTCGAAAGGCACTGAATATCGGGAAAATGCAGCAAAAGTTATCCCGCCTGGAAAGCGAGGTACATGAGAAATATCAGTTCGATGATCTGATCGGACAAAGCCCCCCCATGCTGGAAGCGTTCCGGCTGATTTACAAAGCCTCCCAGAGTTCGGCGAATGTCCTGATCACCGGTGAAACCGGCACGGGAAAAGAGCTGGCAGCGAAAGCCATTCACTATAACAGCGCCCGGCGTCCCGGCCCTTTTGTCGTAATGAACTGCTCCGCCTTTTCCACCGGGACCCTGGAAAGCGAGCTTTTCGGTCATGTGCGGGGATCTTTTACCGGCGCTGTTCGCGACCACAAAGGCCGCTTCGAAAGAGCCGCCGGCGGTACCCTTTTCCTCGACGAAGTCGGTGAAATCCCACTGGATATCCAGGTAAAACTGTTGCGGGTGCTGGAAGAAAAAACCTTTGAACGGGTCGGTGTTCAGGATACGATCACGTCTGATTTTCGGCTCATCGCCGCCACCAACAGGGATCTTAAGGATATGGTCCAGCGGGCGCTGTTCCGGGAAGACCTGTTCTACCGGCTTACGGTGATCAATTTAACCATGCCGTCGCTGAGGGAGCACGTCGAAGACATTCCGTTGCTGATCCGGTTTTTCATCAAGCGATACAGCGACTTGAATCAAAAGCAGATAAAAACCATATCCCTGGAATCGCTCAAGCATATGCAGGAGTACCCCTGGCCGGGCAACGTTCGCCAACTGGAGAACGCCATCGAAAGTGCGGTTGCCCTATGCGACGGTGAAATCGTCCGGATGTCGGATTTGCCTCTGGAGCTGACATCATTGCCTGTTGAAGGAGAAAAAGGCGAAATCCCGCCGGAGGGATCCCTACCGGACGCCGTGTCCCTCCTGGAAATGGACATGATCCGGCGCGCTTTGCATACCCAGGGTGGAGTGAAGGCGCGCGCCGCCAAGGCGCTGTCCATCAGCGAGCGTGTGCTGGCCTATAAAATCGCCAAATATAATATCAATCCGAAGCATCCTCTCAGAAAAGAATAGATGTATCTGTTCTGACAGGCAGCCACGGGGATTCCGTATCGGATTTCAATGGATGCCTTCAATTTTGTCGTTTTTTTGCAGAGATTTCCCAGTAAAATGCCCTTCCGGTAATATCTTTTCGCTGTCTTACTGGCCTCAATCAATAGTTTTATTTATTTAAATTCAGATAGTTATGTATTATTTTGGTGAACCTTGGAGTGGGCCTGCCCACTGGCATTGTTTTTGCTCAGATATTGTATGGCGCGACGGTACCCGAGACAACCAGAAGACCGTTACCGCCACCCCTCTATACCCGCCAAATCGCCGGGTCGTGTGTGAAAAAGGCCAGGGGGGAATGCTCCAACCGGGCTGAAAAAGTGGCGACCAAAACCCAGTAAGGGCAACACGACCCGGCGAGGCGGCGCGGCATTCCGTTTTCCCGTTCGCCCGTTTGTCCGTTAGCCCGCTTGCCGGGTCGTAGCTCCGCAGGAGCGAAGCCCGGTGGGCCCATTTGCCCGTGTGTCCGTTCTCCTGTTTTCGGATATCCGACATCTGATCTCTGACTCCAGAGCCCTGACACCCGATACCTGACATTTAACATCTGAATTCGCCGGAGGCAGGCAAGCATCCAGTATCCAGTACCCAGTATCCGGTCACACCAGGTCCACCAGTGCATCGTGAATATCCGGAAAGGTAAATTGAAAACCGCTGTCCAGCAATTTGGCAGGAACGGCCCGCTGGCTCGAGAGAAGGGTATTGCCGAATTCACCCAGCGCCAGGCGGATCAGAAAGGCCGGTGCCGGCATAAAGGCCGGCCGGTTTAGAATCCGCCCCAATGTTTTGGCTAGGTCGATGTTTCGAATCGGGTTGGGGGCGCAAAAATTCAGTGGCCCCCCCGCGGCATCCGTTTCCATGACGAAATCCACGGCAGCGAGCAGATCGTCCATATGCATCCAAGGAAACCACTGCATACCGTCGCCTAATGGTCCCCCAACCATCATCCGGAATGCCGGCACCATCTTTTCCAGTGCGCCCCCACCCCGACCCAGAACAATGCCGAATCGGAGCAGAGCGACACGGGCGCCCTTTTTTTCGGCATCCAGGGCCTCCTTTTCCCAGTGCGTTCCCACACGGGCCAGGAAATCGTCTCCTGCCGGTGAGCTCTCGGTGAGGACCTCATCTCCCTGGTCTCCATAGTATCCCACCGCTGAGGCGCTGCATAAAACGATTTCTCGGTTCTCGGGCAGGGCTTCGACGATATGTCGCGTTGTCAGAATGCGACTGTCGTAAATGGCGATTTTGTAACGATCCGTCCACCGATTGAATATCGTTCGCCCGGCGAGATTAACGACGGCATCGACATCGGTCAGGGCGTCCTGCCATGAACCCGGGGCGGTTGTGTCCGCCGATATGTAGTGAAACCTGTCGTGTTCGATGAGGCGATGCTCACGTCGGGTACCCACTCCGGTGACATCGTGGCCGGCTTCGAGTAGATGCCTGCATAGGTAGGTCCCCACAAATCCGGTGGCGCCGGTGATAAACACGTTCATGGCCAGCCTCCTTTGTGTCCACGTCCAGGCCCGGCGCTGCCGCTCTTTCAACCGCTCGGCAGAACTCCGATCATGGATATATTCTTTATGTTTTCAGTTGGTTGAATTTAATCCGCACAAATTATCACGGCACCTGGAGGGAGTCAACCACGGTGGGGCACGTTTTGCACAGGGAAGGGGTTGGGGCACAGGACACGCCTCAAGATGAGTTCCCGTTATCCTGGACGTGTCGCCGCAAAAAAAAAGGCAGCACGGGTAAACGTGCTGCCTTTTTTTAAAAAATCAGATATTAGGTGGAGCAGTAGGAGCCGGTTGTACCACAGGTGTTGCATCCTGCGCTGAAATCGATTCCGCAGTCGAGCTTGAATCCATGGATAAGAAAATCGACCTTAATGGGTTGGGCTTTTTCGAGGAATTCTTTGTTGATCAGATATTAAAAGCCATCAATGTCAAATGTCTCATCATTTTCTCGAGGCTCATCCAGAGCCATCGCCAATCCGGGGCCACCTCATCCCCCTTCATTGAGAAAGATACGGATCGGTTGGACCTCTTTTCCGTTAAAATAGGCGGTGATTTGTTCAGTAGCCGCCGGTGTCACTTCCAGCATGTCGTCCTCCTTTAACAATAATGGCCTGCCGGAGCAGACCAAATTCCAGGCCGTCGATTTTTTCAGTTATTTTAACCACAATGATGCGAATTGTCAATATTCGCACTATCGCTGGTCCAGGATGGATCGATAGACTTCGGCATCCTCCTGGGAGAAAAGTACAAATATGGCCTTTTCAATCGATGGATGGCCCTCCAGGAAGCGGGCGGTAGTGCCGATTGCGATTCTGCACGCATCCTCCATGGGATACCCATAAACACCGCAGCTAATGGCGGGAAAGGCAATGGAGGAGATATTGTGTTGTACCGCCAGTTCCAGGCAGCTGCGGTAGCATGACAACAGCTGCTGACTGTCACTGGGCCGGCCCCGGTAAATCGGGCCCACGGTATGGATCACGTACTTTGCCGGCAGACGGTAGCCTCTGGTGATGCGGGCCTCCCCGGTGGGACAGCCACCAATGGTTTTGCATTCCTCGAGCAGTTCTGGGCCTGCGGCGCGATGAATGGCGCCGTCGACGCCCCCACCTCCCCGCAAGGTAGTATTGGCGGCGTTAACGATAGCATCGACCTCGAGTCGGGTAATGTCTCCCTGCCGGATTTCAATTCGGTCCCGTATTTCTTTTTTCATAGGATGTTCTCCATAGCGCTCTTTATGTCAAGGCACACGTTAATGAAGCGCTTAAGCCGACATCACATACAATTGGGGTTACGTGTCGTGTCTGAGCACCAGATATCGAAATACGAAAAACGAATTCCGAAACAGAGAATGGCTACAGGTCATATAATGTGTCGTCTTTTTTCGGTGCAGGTCGGGTCGTCCGGCCGCCTTTTTTTT
>Ga0049114_1000116_pt1 | contig 19432 bp, 17 predicted proteins | sample WorMettanBELIZE2_FD_55211 | JGI IMG/M metagenome (GOLD analysis project Ga0049114, IMG submission 55211) | Marine gutless worms symbiont microbial communities from Max Planck institute for Marine Microbiology, Germany - Olavius tantulus BELIZE.2 | ecosystem: Host-associated > Annelida >... | reverse complement strand
CAGGACGCCAACTTCGGAAAACTGCAAACAATGGCTTTAGGGTCCTACATACTCAGACCATTGCGTGAGAATACCCTTAAAATGGTGCATAATCCCGTTATAATATAGTAAACGCCAATCCCTATGCGAGGCAGTATGTCGGATATAGTATTGTCCGGGGGAAACTTACCCTAGATTTGGAGTATTCGGTAAAGAACAATTACGTCACCGGACAAAATAAATTTTTCATTCGGCAGTTGAAACTGGGAGAAAAAACAAACAGCCTCGATGCCATCGATGCACCCGTGGCAATGGGCGCAGCCCTGCTGAAGGATCGGAAGGGCGATATCCGCATGGAAGTGCCGGTTGAAGGCGACCTCCGGGATCCTGATTTTCGGATCGACTCGGTGGTGGCATCCTCCATGGTGGGGATGGTGGGCACCGTCGTGACCAGCCCATTCAAACTGCTTGGGGGGATTGTCGGAGCCGCATCACCCGGCGAGCTTCGGATAGTGAATTTTAGCCCCGGATCCAGTGACCTGGAAGAACCGGAGAAACAAAAACTGTCGACATTGGCGGCTGCTTTCTCCGAACGCCCCGGGGTAAGTCTGGAAATTAAAGGAACGGCCAGCAAGATGCTCGATCGGGCGTCGATTGCAGGAGAACTTCTGAAAGATGAAATTCTGGGCAGCAAAGCTGCCGAAAAGCGGACCGGGGCCGGGATCAGTGGCAGCGTGACATCCCAAAGGCAGATGCATCAGGTTTTGGCTGCCCTGCACCGGGAGAAAATTGGTGAACTTCCCCCAACGCTCCAGGAACCGGGACCGGAAGCGATCCGGGGGCTTGAAAAGGCCTTGGTCGACAGTATCGCAATTTCAGATGTTGATTATCGACGGCTGGCAAAACGCCGTGCGGAAGCTGTCGAGAGCTACCTGGTTCAGGAAGGTCGCATCGAACCGGATAGGATGTTCGTGGTGGCTTCTGCCATCCAGGAACCGGATACAGCAGAGGCCGTGCCGGTTATCCTGTCCCTGTTGCCTCGGTAGAATCGTTTTTATCCGTCGGGTGCCGCGGAGACCGTATTCTGGATCGCGTTTCTTTTCTTTCTTGCTGTACTCCATCCGGTTCGTGTATGAGTCAGGTAATGCACCCACCAAACGATTTTTTACATTATACACCATAGATATATGGGCTTTTGTGTCGAAAGGAGGCGGTTATGAGAAACATTACACTAAATTATGAAACCCTGATCAAGATCACCCGATCCCTGTCCCGATCTAAAGATCCGGAAGAAGTTATCCAGATGGCGGTGGAAAGCATCAAAACTTCTCTGGGTATTAAAGGATGTGCTCTGTTTCTCATGAATCGTGAAAGCGAAGAACTGGAAGTTGCGGCATCTGCGGGATTGAGCGATGAATACCTGAACAAAGGGACAGTCAGTGCCCGTCGATCCATTGCCGACTCCTTGAGCAGCGAGGGCCCTGTGGCGGTCTACGATGTCACCGATGACCCGCGCATCCAGTACCCGGAGGCGGCTGAAAAAGAGGGCATTGCCTCTATCCTCTCAGTGCCAATCCTCGTGGGGGAGGAGCCCATTGGAGCGGTTCGGGCCTATACGGCGGAGAAGTGGGATTTTACTCTGGATGACGTGAATTTTGTTCAGGCGTTGGCCCAGATTGCGGGGATCCTTATTGAAATGAGCCGGCTGATAAAAGGTCAAAGCGAGTACATCGATGTACTGGCAACAACCTGTGAGTCGCCTTCTCTATAGGTCAATTCGGCTGCCAAAAATTAGAAATTAGAGCCGATCTCAAAGACGTGGATCAGGGTTCAGGGCCCCGCCTACAGGCGGGATTTCACATCCTGTCGTATGAAGATTGTGTTCAACAAGGGCGGGGCGTTCAAAAGGCGGAGCATACACGATAGTATGTGAGCATTTTTGGACGACCTGCAACAACGCCATGGGCACTTGGACGCGTTTTTGAGATCGGTTCTAATAGTCGGCAAAAATCCTCGACGCCTGATCGATATCTTCCGGGCAGAACACAAAGAGACACTTGGCGTCCGGGCCGGCCACCGATCCGTAGACGTAATTGATATTAATGCCTTCTTCGCCGAATTTCGATGTGATCCTGGCCAGTTCTCCCGGCCGGTTCTCCAACTCCAGGGCGATGACCGGCATAATATCGAAGATGTACTCATTACGAGACAGTAGATCGATGGCCTTGTTAATCTTGCCGTCTTCCATAAGGATCCGCACCAAGGCAAATTCCGAAGAATCCTTCCTCATGGAATTGTAGCTGGCCACCGAGGCGATCCGCTTCAATGATTTTCCCCGGGCCTTGAACAGCTCCTGGACGTATGCTGAAGCGTCCTGGATCGTGAGGGCATCGATGTTGATGCCGTTTTCCCCGCATAATGTGGCCAGTTTACCCAGTTCGCCGGGTTGATTTCTCATAAACAGGGATATTTCCGTTCGTACCATGGTGCATCTCCAGTTGGTTTAATCTTTATGGGTGCTGCCATAGGTCGTTAGACCCTGCCGATTCAATTGTCAAAGGTTTTAATTCGGGTGTATTCCCAAGCCGACAGGCTGTTGAAAAACACGCATCGAGTTGGAGACATGGTACCTGTAATAGGGGCTGCCAGAATTCCTTCCGATTAATGGATGGTTCACATCTATAAACTTAGCAGAATCATCGGTATCGGTTTCGGAATCGGTATCAACTTCGAAGATGGCCAACCTGTCTCGATTCCGATTCCGATAGCGATCCCGACCCCGATTGTGTCCAGGCCCGGTCTCCTTCGAATCGGTATTCTGTTGATCGAAACACACGATCTCACAACGGAACACATTTAGGACAACACCGCTATCGGACCTGAGGTGATGTTTTGAAACCGTTTCTCATGGTTTGCGCTTGTCCTTGAGTATCTGATTCGAAATCACCACCCGCTGAATCTCCGATGTCCCTTCGTATATCGTGAACACCCGGGCGTCCCTGTAGAACCGCTCCACAGGATAGTCTTTGGTAAATCCGTAACCGCCATGGATTTGTAGGGCCTGTGCCGTGATCCGATTGACCTTTTCGGAGGCGAACAGCTTGGCCATGGACGCCTGCTTGGTGTAATTTTCGCCCCTGTCCTTCATGGCGGCCGCGGAGAGCATGAGCTGTTTGGCGGCTTCGATTTCAGTCGCCATGTCTGCAATGCGCCATCGGAGGCCCTGAAATTTCGATATTTTGCGCCCAAACTGCTCCCTGGATTTAGCGTATTTGACCGCGGCATCAAAAGCGGCCTGGGCGACGCCGACAGATTGAGCGGCGATCCCGATGCGGCCGGAGTCCAGGGCGGTCATGGCGAGTTTGAAGCCATCCCCTTCATTGCCGAGCAGATTCTCCGCCGGCACCCGGCAGTCATCAAAAAGCAGATCATTGGTGTCCGATGCCCGGAGCCCCATTTTGTCTTCATCCTCACCGACGGTAAAACCCGGAAGGCCCTTTTCGAGAATAAACGCGCTGATACCTTTATGGCGCAAGTCCTCGTCGGTTTTGGCGGTGACGATGACCAGGCCGGAATTTCTTCCGGTGGTGGTGAAACGCTTGCTGCCGTTTAGAATGTAGAAATCGCCGTCTCGCGTCGCTGTCGTTGCTTGGGCCGATGGATCGGAGCCGGCATGGGGCTCAGTTAGTCCGAAGGCCCCGATAATTTTTCCCTGGGCCAATGGCCTCAGGTATTTGTTCTTCTGTTCTTCATTGCCGTAGCGATCGATGCTTTCGCACACGATCGAATTGTGAACGGACATGACCACGGCCGTAGAGGCGCAGGAGTAGGCTATTTCGGAGAGTGCCAGTACATAACTGATGGTGTCGGCGCCTTCACCGCCGTATTCCGGCGGTATCGCCATACCCAGAAGGCCGAGCCCCGCCATCTTCTTTAGATTGTCGGCCGGAAATTCTTTGCTCTTGTCCCGCTCGGCCGCGGTGGGCGCCAGTTCCTTTCGGGCAAACTCACGGACCATGGCCTGGATCATGAGCTGCTCGTCTGTCAGCTTAAATAACATAAACACTCCTTATCATCATAAATTTCGATGGCGTCCGTTTGAGGTGATGCTCGAGCGATCCACTAGGTTGTAGAATGAACCTGGGCAAAGAATGTCATTTCGAAATTGATCAGGGGTTGTACAGGACGACGATCATTTCCGCCGCTTCCTTTCCGACATTTCTCATATGGTGCCGGATTCCGGAGTTGAAATGAAGAGAGTCGTCCTTTTTCAGACGGTTGACGTGGTCACCGACAACGATTTCGATATCGCCTTTAAGGACGTACACAAACTCCTCGCCCTCGTGCTGGTAACCGACGCCTTTGTGGTCTGTCATACCTTCGATCTCGACTCGAAACGCCTTCAGATGTTTACCTTCGGCCCCCGGCGTAAGTGTTGTATATGCATAGTTCTCTGTCCTTTTTTTATAGGCCTTGATGCGCTTCCGAAGCTGAGACTCCTGCTCACGGAGTAAGAACCCGGAATCCAGTTCAAGCGCCCGTGCAATCTGAAGCAATGTCCCGACCGGAGGCGTCTCCTTGCCGGATTCGATGCCTTTCAGGTAGTCGATGGAATAGCCGGTTTCGTTGGCCATATTTTCAAACGTCATTTTCTTGTCGAGCCTGGCCCGCTTGATTTTCTTCCCGATGGGCGTTATGGTGTCTTTCTTTTTGCGTGGCATTATCCCCTCCACTCTTTAGAATCGGTTTGAAGACTTCCCCTCAGGCCCCATATCTTTGTTGGGGCGGAATCTTCAATCCTCGAAATATTTCATATATTCCTCCGGTTGAAGATTCCGCTCCACCTCGATCTTGAACCTGATGGAATACCCTCAAACCAATTCTATCTATTTCGAAAAAACGTTAACTGTGAGGTTTCCATCTTTCCGGTCGGCCTAATCGTAGATGTAGAATCCCCGCTTCGTCTTCCTCCCCAGCCATCCGGCTTCGACGTATTTTTTCAGCAACGGGCATGGACGATATTTCGAGTCCTTAAAGCCATCGTAGATGGTCTCCATGATCGCCAGGCAGGTGTCCAAACCGATCAGATCCGCCAGGGCCAGCGGGCCCATGGGATGATTCATGCCCAGTTGCATCACGGTGTCGATATCCTCCCGGGAACCGACCCCCTGGTATAAGCAGTAAATGGCCTCGTTGATCATGGGCATGAGAACGCGGTTGGCGATAAATCCCGGGTAGTCGCTGGCTTCAGCCGGTGTTTTGCCGAACCGTATCGCCAGACCCCAGGTCGCCTTGAAGGTTTCGTCGGATGTGGCCAGGGCACGGATGACTTCCACAAGCGCCATTACCGGTACCGGGTTCATAAAATGCATGCCGATCACTTTGTCGGGACGGTCGGTCTGGGCCGCGATACGGCCGATGGGAATCGACGACGTGTTGGTCGCCAAAATGGCATCGGGTGGGCAGATGCGATCCAGATCCTGAAAGAGCTGAAATTTGATATCCTCTTTTTCGGTTGCCGCTTCGACAACGAAATTGGCTGCCGACATATCGTTCAAATCGACGCTGGTTTGTATCCTGCTCAGGATGGCCTCTTTTTCTTCAGCGGTAATTTTTTCTTTTTCCACATTGCGGGAAAGGATTTTAGCTATGTTGGCCAGACCCCGTTCCACAAATTCCTCGGCAATATCATTCATAATGACATTCATGCCGGCTGTTGCGGCCACCTGAGCAATTCCGTTTCCCATCTGGCCGGCGCCGATGACGCCGAATACTTTGACTGGCATGATCACCTCCCCCGTTGATGATTTCTTCAGCTTTACTGGAAACGTTTAGCCGATAACAGGTATTGGGTACTGGGTATCCGGTACTCGGCATCAAACATAAGCTCCGGCTAAGCCATATACCAAATATCCGACACCGGATCCCCATACAGGATGTGAATTCGTTCTGATGCACAAGGCCCGAGAAGGATTTTCGCCACCCAGGAGAACCGCTTTCAAAATTGTGGATCAGGGTTCAGGGTCCCGCCTGACGGCGGGATTTCACATCCTGTCGTATTAAAATTGTGTTCAACAAGCGCGGTTCGGTGGGTACTGATCTCCCATTTCCCTGATTTTCTGCTTTTGTGTCCCTCCTGATGATGGTTTTCGATTACAGGATGTGCATTCGTTCTGATGCACAAAGCCCGAGAAGCATTTACGCCATCCATGAGAACCTATTTCAAAAATGTAGATCAGGTTTCAGGGCAAGGCGCGGTTCGGCAAAAAAGCGGAGCGTACACGATCGTACGTGAGCATTTTTTGTCGATCCGCAACGCCGACATGGAGCCTTAGATGCGGTTTTGAAATAGGTTCTACATGTTGCGGCGATATTTGCCCCCCACATCATACAACGCCTGGGTAATCTGTCCCAGGCTGCAATGGCGAACCGTTTCCATGAGCTCGTCGAAAATATTTCCCCCGGCCAGAACGATCCGCTGGAGTCTTTCAAGAGCCGCCGGGGCCTCTTTTGCATTCCGTTTTTCGAAGTCGGCCAGCCGACGGAGCTGGGACTGCTTTTCAGGCTCGGTGGCCCGTGACAGCTCCAGGTTAAAAGAGTCTTCAAACAGGTCGTCGTCATCGGCATCCGGATCACGAAACGTATTGACACCGATAATCGGCAACGTCCCGGTGTGCTTGAGTACCTCGTAATACATGGATTCTTCCTGAATCTTGCTGCGCTGGTATCCGGTCTCCATGGCGCCCAGCACTCCGCCGCGCTCGGCGATCCGATCGAACTCCATGAGAACGGCCTCTTCAACCAGTTGCGTCAGCTCTTCAATGATGAAACTTCCCTGGAGCGGGTTTTCGTTTTTCGTCAACCCCCACTCACGGTTGGTGATGAGTTGGATCGCCAGTGCTCGGCGCACCGATTCCCCGCTGGGTGTGGTGATGGCCTCGTCAAAGGCATTGGTATGAAGGCTGTTGCAGTTGTCATAGATGGCGCAGAGGGCTTGGAGGGTGGTGCGAATGTCATTGAACTGAATATCCTGGCTGTGCAAGGATCGACCGGAAGTCTGGATGTGGTATTTCAGCATCTGGGACCGCTCATCGGCCCCGTACAGATCACGCATGGCGATGGCCCAAATCCTTCGTCCCACACGCCCGATCACATTGTATTCCGGATCCAGGCCGTTGGAGAAGAAAAAGGACAGGTTCGGTCCGAAACGGTTAATATCCATCCCCCGGGACAGATAATACTCCACATAGGTGAACCCATTGGCCATCGTAAAGGCCAGCTGGGATATCGGATTGGCCCCGGCTTCGGCAATATGATATCCGGAGATGGATACCGAGTAGAAATTGCGGACATTGTTTAAGATAAAATACTCCTGGATATCGCCCATCATTTTCAGGGCGAAGTCTATGGAGAAAATGCAAGTGTTCTGCCCCTGATCCTCTTTGAGAATGTCCGCTTGAACGGTGCCGCGAACCGCAGACAGCGTCTTTGCCCGTATTTCTTTGTACTCGGATTCCGTCGGTTCTCTTCCCTGCTCTTCCGAAAATTTATCCACCTGCTGATCGATGGCGGCGTTCATAAACATACCCAGGATAGTCGGCGCCGGTCCGTTAATTGTCATGGAGACGGATGTGCTTGGTGCGCACAGGTCAAATCCGCTGTAAAGCACCTTGACATCGTCCAGGGTGCAGATGCTGACCCCCGAGGTTCCCACCTTCCCGTAGATATCCGGTCGGATATGGGGATCCCAGCCGTAGAGTGTTACTGAGTCAAAGGCTGTGGAAAGCCTCTTGGCCTCATAGTTTTCCGACAACAATTTGAACCGGCGGTTGGTCCGGGCGGGATTCCCTTCACCGGCAAACATGCGCGTCGGGTCTTCATCCACCCGTTTCAGGGGGAAGACCCCAGCCGTAAAGGGAAAACGTCCCGGAACATTTTCTTCCCGCAGCCATCGGTATAGTTCTCCCGGATCGGTAAATTTTGGCAGCGTTATTTTAGGAATCCGCTGGCGGCTCAGGGATTCGGTCACCAAAGGCAATCGAATCTCCCGGTTCCGGACTTCATAAACCAGTTCCTCTCTGGAATAGATGTCCTTGATTTCCTCCCACTGATCGAGCCATTCCCGTGTTTCCGGTTCAACGGCGGCCTCTGCAGTGGCAATTTCTTCCATCAGCCTGGCGATCAGCTCGGATGTATCGCCTTCGAGACGGGTTCCGGCCAGTGTCTCGGTACTCTTCTGGAGATGCCAGACCTTCCGGACCGCCTCCATCTGGTCGGCTGTTTTTTGGTGATAGGCGCGCACGGTAGAAGCAATTTCCGCCAAATACCGGACCCGTTCCGGCGGAATAATGATGGTCTTGGATGTGGAAGTTTTGTTCTTCGACCGGGGGAGGGTTGAGACATAGGGACGATTCGTTTTTTCTTCCAGTGCATCCAGTATACTGTGATACAGAGCGGTAACTCCGTCATCGTTGAACTTGGAGGCAATTGTGCCGAACACCGGCATGTCTTCCGGTGCAGCATCCCATGCGTTCCGGTTGCGCTGGACCTGCTTGCGGACATCGCGCACCGCGTCTTCACCGCCCCGTTTTTCGAATTTGTTGACGGCGACAATATCGGCATAATCGAGCATGACGATTTTTTCCAACTGAGAGGCGGCGCCGAATTCGCTGGTCATCACGTACATGGATACATCCACATATTCCGTGATCTCCGAATCCCCCTGACCAATGCCCGCAGTTTCTGCGAAGATCAAGTCGTAGCCGGCGGCCTTGGCCACCAGCAAGGCTTCCGGAAGCACTGTTGGTAGTTCGGTCTTGGATCGGCGAGTGGCCAGGGAACGCATGTAGATCCGCTCGTCATCGATCGCGTTCATCCGGATGCGATCACCCAGAAGGGCTCCACCGGTTTTCCGGCGCGAAGGGTCCGTGCTGATGATGGCGAGCCGCAAGTCTTTAAAATCGTGAAGAAACCGGATGATCAATTCATCTGTTAAGGAAGATTTTCCGGCGCCGCCGGTACCGGTAATACCGAGCACCGGCACCCTCCGATCGCCGACTTTTTCCATGAGCGGGCTGCGAAGCCGCTTCAGGTTCCCGTCTCCCATGGCAGTCGCCTGCTCTACGGCTGTTATGGCCCTGGCCACCGGCAGTTTATTCTCAGGGGACAGGTTATCCATGTCGATACCCGTGGTCTCAAGGGTGGAAAAATCCATTTTTTCCACCATATGGTTCACGATGCCTTGAAGTCCCATGCGGGCGCCATCCTCCGGGGAATATATTTTGGTCACCCCGTAGGCTTCCAGTTCGTTGATTTCATCCGGCACGATGACACCGCCACCTCCGCCGAATATCCGGATATGCGGCGCGCCCTTTTCTCTGAGGAGATCCACCATGTATTTGAAAAATTCAACATGTCCGCCCTGATAGCTGGATACAGCGATGCCGTTGACATCCTCCTCGATGGCGGCATCCACAATCTCCTGGACGGAACGGTTATGACCGAGGTGGATCACCTCGACGCCGGTATCCTGAAGAATCCTTCGCATGATGTTAATGGAGGCATCATGCCCATCGAATAGAGATGTTGCGGTAACAACCCGTATCATGTGTTGAGGCGTATATTTCTTCGGCTCGGTCTCCATGCTACCTCCTTGCTGAAAAACGGGTCCTTATGCGTTGCATAATCCAAGAATAAATCCGGTCTGGATTGCGATATAATCTTCAATGCTGTAATGGCATGCCAGAAACCAGCGACGAAACGTCCACATATGCCCGAGCACCGAAATGTTATGAGCAATGAGTTCGATGGTGCTGTCGTCCAGGTCCGGTAGATCACCGTATGCGGTCAATCGGGCGAGAACCTCCACAAACAGACCGGTGATCCGGACCTCGTTTTCCAATACCCGATCCTGCCATTGCGGGGGCAGGGATTGGGTCTCCTGGTAGATCAGCAGAATATGGTCGCTCATCCGATGGCAGACGAGAAAGTATTCCCGGATCACCTCCGCCAGGGTATTCTGGCCCCCGGCCGCCCTTGCCAGGGCTTCGGCAACACCTTTTTCCACCTCGGCATGAATGGCCTCGCACACCAGGTAGAGCACATCTTCTTTAGAAGCGACATATTCGTAGAGGGAGCCGGTGGAAAGTCCTGCCGCCTTGGCGATTTGCCTCGTGGTGGTTTTATGAAATCCGTTTTCGATAAATAGCTGAACGGAAGCATCCACAATCTGGCGCCTTCGGCGCTCCACAAGATCCGGATTTTTGATCTGTGTCGGGACGTCTTTTGTTCTTTCTGCTTGTAACATCATTATAATCGTGTCGAATGGGATGAAAGGTTGCTTACGAAAGGACGGATGTTCGTCATGCCGACAACAGCCCGGCGATGTTCCCAAAAAATCCGAACAAGCGCTCGGTCGAAATTATCATGACAAAATTTTCATGTCAATACAAAAGCCGAATATCCTCCCAGTTGGCTATTATCATATTGAAATCACAAGAAAATAAAAAATAGTCGAAGTGGCCCCGGGAAACACATTGACAAAAGAGAATGTTAGTTATAAAATAGCTACGCCATTGACTGAGCGCTCGCTCAGAATTCTTGTGGCCCGAATTCCGCCCCATATTGTTTGTGGATACAGACACCCGTCACAGGAGAAACGGTATGAGCCGAGGTCCCCGGCTGACGGTAAGATGGCGAGTACAAAGCCAATCTTCACGGAATGGATCGCCATGACTCTGGACTCTGATCCGAAAAATTTGCTACACTCGGAACATGGGAGGAAAATCACGGTCTTCAAAAATCAGGTTTGGAGGTGGCAATGAGCACAACCGATGGTAACGTTCTTTTGAAAAGCGTTGAAAACCAGGTCGCCGTTCTCACCTTGAATCGGCCCGGGAAGATGAACGCGTTTAACTTTGCCCTGCTTCATGCACTGGAAGCGGAAATCGAAGCCATCGACGCAGACCCGGATATCCGTGTGGTGATCGTTGTCGGGGCCGGCGAAAAAGCCTTTTCCGCGGGGGCGGATTTGAAGGAACGTCGATCCTACACCCCCGAACAGGTCAAAGAGTTCATTTATACGATCCGAAATCTGTTTACCCGGATCGAGTATATGAGAAAACCGGTGATTGCCGCGGTCAATGGCGTGGCCCTGGGTGGGGGCACGGAACTGGCCATGGCCTGTGATATCCGGATTGCCTCCAGTAATGCGTCTATGGGTCAGACGGAAACCCGCCTGGCCATCATCCCTGGTGCCGGCGGTACCCAGCGTCTGCCACGATTGGTCGGAAAGGGCGCGGCCAAGGAACTGATTTTTACCGGGCGTCGCGTCGTGGCCGAAGAGGCACTGCGCATCGGACTCGTCAACAGGGTCTGCGCTCCAGAAGATCTGTTGACGGAAGCCGGAAACATGGCGGCCATGATATGCGAAACCGGGCCGATTGCCATCGAGCAGGCAAAATACGCCATCAACTACGGAATGGAAACAGATCTTCATACGGGATTGGCCATCGAGTCAAATGCGTACTGGGTGTGCATCCCCACAGAAGATCGACTGGAAGGGCTGGCGGCGTTTCGGGAGAAGAGGAAGCCGGTGTACAAAGGTAAATAAGCAAAGTGCTTTTAAAAAACCCATCTAACATTTAAAAAAACGTGTCAGGTAAATCCGAACCTCGCAACGCTCGGGGTCGGGATCACTATCGGGATCGGAATCGTGTTAGGGAGTGCATCTTCGCGGTCGATACCGATACCGAACCCGATACCGATTCCGATGCTTCCGCTATTTGCCTAGGAGAAGAAGCCCCCTGCGGGAAAGGAATTCTGGCATTTGCAATAAATCCATAAAAAGAAAACTTCCAAAAAGAGGGGTTGCCATGACGGAGTATGATTACTGGAAAATTTTTCCGAGGATGCCGAAAAGCGTCTCCATTGGCGATATTACCATCAGAGACGGATTCCAGCATCTTGAGAAGTTCATCTCAACCCGGGCGAAGATTTATTATCTGGAGCAGCTGATTTTCGCAGGATGCCGGCACATCGAAGTGACCAATCTGGGGAACCCTTATCTGATGCCCCAGTTCAGTGATGCTGAGGAACTTCTGACCCATTTGCGGAGCGACCGGTTCAAAAAGCGTTGCGAAAAGCGTGGCATCGACACCGATGATTTGGTGCTCACTGCCATCACCATCCGGGAGCCTTCCGTAGATCGTGCCATTCGACTTCGGGAGCAGGGCATCGGGCCGGACCGTCTTCTGATGATGGTGTCCACCGAAGAAGAGCACCATTTCGCCAATTCCGGGACCACCCTGCCGGAATATTGGAAGGAAGCGGAGCGGAGCATTAAAAAATGCAACGATGCCGGCATGATGATGTGCGGTACGGTGAGCACCATCTGGGGGAGCCCGATTGGTGGCGCCACGGACATGGCCGATGCGGTTGAGTTTTCCACACGGTGGCTGGAGATCGGCGCACACGATATCGAGCATGCAGATCATGACGGCAGCGCTTCGGCCCCGGATGTCTATCGGTATTATTGCATGGTGCTCGACGCGATCCCGAACACGGATTTACATATCGCCCACTTCCACGAAACCAAACGGGTTTCGTCCGCTTCGGTTCTTGCGGCCCTGCAGGCCGGTATCACGCAGTTCGAAGCCACTCTCGGCGGCTTGGGCGGCCAACCCGCCAATTTTCTCGATGATTGCCCGGTACCCGGCACCGGCGAATACTACTATGACGATCCCCGATATGTGGGACTGATCTGCCTGGAAGATTTGCTGGTGCAAATTGATGAGATGGGCATTGAACACGGTTGGGACGTGGATCGGGTGCTCTGGCTGGGACGCCAGTTGGAGCGAACGGTCGGACATCGTCTCCGAAGCGAGGCGGCCATTAATGGTCGTACCCTCAAAGAGGGACATCCGAAGTTTGCCCGACCGGGCTTGAAACGGATGAAGGAAAAACTGGGAGAGCCGGCCAGTCAAAAGCTACCCCCGGAGTGGGGAGAGAAAGCGGTGCTGCCGGAACAATACCGCCCCTAGAAGTGAGTCTCGAACCTCCCTCGTGCCCCACACTATGGTTGCGCAGGCGGGTTCCATCCTTGAATATATTCTTGCGGTTGAATCAGCCTGCGCGCCGCGATCGTGGACGCGATGGATCGGTTGCATTTTTCGCTCTAATTTTATATTTTCAGTTCCGATTCGATTCCGTTACACGGCATGCCGGATGGAGCTCCGGCATTCTTTATGTCATGCCGGGCAGGCACCAAACACCGAACACAAAACACCAAACACCAGACACCAAAAAGAAATGAACATCTTATTCATTTGCACCGCCAACATCTGTCGCAGTTATCTGGCCGAGAGGCTATTCCTTTACGAGGCGGATCAGCTCGGCCTGACCCATGTTCGGGCGGCATCTGCGGGAATGGCGGCCCTGCCCGGAAATCCACCGGATCCGCGTATGGTGGCGCACTTGATGGAAAAAGGCATTGCCGTGGGGGATCACCTATCGCGGCAGGCTGACGTCGAAGAGCTGGAATGGGCGGACAAGGTTCTCGTGATGTCCCCCGTTCATCAGCAGTATGTCGACGATATCTACCCGGATGGCGGCGAAAAGGTCGACATGCTGGGGCGGTATACCGGTGTCGGCGGCCAGAATGACGAAATTTCCGATCCATTTGGCAGGTCCTCTTACCATTATCGGCTGGCTATCTCGCAAATCACCCTGGCCGTTCGAAACCTCGCCCGGACTTTGCTCGCCGAGTAATCCGGACAACCCTCGCATGCGGTTCTCCAGAAAGCACAAGTTAGATGAATTCGGGTTTTGGGCACCACGACGTCCACGAAGGTAACACGCTGAATTTTACTACTTTTCTTCATGGCCTTCGCTTGGCGGGCCATAGCCTTGGCGACGGACGCTGAGCATCGTGGTAAAATGTCTCTCCCGAAGCTTTCGAGACCAGCGTAAATTGCAATTTTCCGGGGAACCCCGGTTAACTCAGAATACCGTCGCGCTTGTGTTCTGCCCTTCGTTGTTTTGGGAATGAGCCCGATGGCTGGAGGCCTACCATGAAGGCGATGGTGCTGGAAAAAATTTTCCGACTATCCGAAAATGAGACACCGTTGCGACTGGTGACCCTGCCGGATCCAGTGCCCGGCCCGAACGAGATCCTTGTCGAAATATCCCGGTGCGGTGTCTGCCACACAGAACTCGATGAGATTGAGGGCCGTACGCCACCACTGGAATTCCCTGTCGTTCTTGGCCACGAAGTCATCGGCCGGGTGGCACAACTGGGTTCAGACACCGAATTGTTCCAGCCGGGGGATCGCGTCGGTGTCGGCTGGATTCACTCGGCCTGCGGTTCCTGTCGGCACTGCCGGGCAGGGAATGAGAATCTGTGCCCGAAGTTTATGGCCACCGGTAGGGACGCCAATGGCGGATACGCCGAGAAAATGACGGTTTCCGAACGGTTTGCCGTTCCCATACCGGAGATCTTCTCGGATTCCGAAGCCGCTCCGCTCATGTGCGCAGGAGCCATTGGGTACCGCTCTCTCCGTCTGGCCAATGTATCCGACGGCATGACACTTGGGCTCACCGGGTTTGGCGCGTCTGCCCATCTGGTGCTCAAGATGGCTCGACATCAGTTACCTCGCACAAATGTGTATGTTTTTGCCCGAAGCGCCAAAGAGCGCGAGTTTGCAATGGAACTGGGCGCGGTCTGGGCGGGTGATACAACAGATTCGGCACCGAAACGGCTGGATGCGATTATTGATACGACCCCGGCCTGGAAGCCGGTTGTCGAAGCCTTGAAAAACCTCTCGCCGGGAGGGCGTCTGGTCATAAACGCCATCCGAAAGGAGGCCAAAGACAAGAACTATCTAACGACCATCGATTATCCCGAGCATCTCTGGATGGAGAAAGAAATCAAATCGGTGGCCAACGTCGCGCGCCGGGATCTTACCGAATTTGTAGCCTTGGCTGCCGACATCCCCATCAGACCGGAGTTCCAGGAGTATCCCCTGGAGGATGCCAATCAGGCATTGATGGAGCTGAAAAAAGGGCTGATTCGAGGCGCAAAGGTGCTCAGGATCAACGCGTGAGGTTTCCATTCTGGTGTGACACATGAAGCCGATTCGCAACATATCCATTATCGGGGCCGGGGCCATGGGGGCCGCCTATGCCGCGATGTTTTCCGAGGCACCGGGATTCTCGGTATCCTTCGTAGCTCGCGGCGAACGGCATCGGCGGCTCAGTCGTGACGCCCTCCGCATCAATGGTAAATCCTACATGCTTCCGGTAATCCATCCGGATAACCACGAGGAATCCACCGATCTTATCCTCGTGGCGCTGAAGCATCATCATCTGCCAGACGCCTTGCCGGACATCAATTCCCTTTGCGGCAGTGATACAACGATCCTGTCTGTCATGAATGGTCTCGAGAGCGAGGAAATTATCGGCAGTCTTTGCGGTATGGAAAAAGTGGTCTACGCCATAGCGGTCGGGATTGACGCCGTGCGGGAGGGAGATCGATATTCCTTTGCGGGTCCGGGCAGGATCGTTTTCGGAGTCGAACATTCGCAGGGAAGCAGTTGGCGGGTTGAGCTTCTCAGGGAGGCTCTGGACCGTGCCGGCATTCCAAACGAAGTGCCGCCAGACATGCGCCGGGCCCTGTGGTGGAAGTTCATGATCAACGTCGGAATCAACCAGGCCTCGGCCGTATTAAGGGCTCCCTACGGTGTGTTCCAGGCCTCTTCGGATGCCAGGGCATTGATGAGAGCTCTGATGCAGGAGGTGATCGAACTTGCCCGGGCTATCCAGATTCCCCTCACCCAAGACGATCTGGACGAGTGGTTCAGCATTCTAAAGGAGTTGTCTCCCAACGGAAAAACCTCCATGCTCCAGGACATGGAGGCCGGGAGAAAGACTGAGGTGGAAATTTTCGCCGGCAAGGTCGTTTCCATGGGGGAAGAATTCAATGTATCGACCCCGGTCAACGAAACCGTGTTTCACATCATCAGGGCAATGGAAGCCGGTCTGTAGTCATGCTCCGGCTTTTATCTAAATACAGAGGCCCCTGTTTGGATAAAGGACAACGCCTCTACTTTTGTATTTGCCTTTAACCGCGTTTGAAAAAAGATAACCTATTCGGAGTGTCTGCCCATGTATGTCCCCCGGTACCTGTTTTTCACCAAAGGCATCGGCATCGACAAGGAAAAGCTGTCATCCTTCGAGCTTGCCCTCCGAAGCGCCTGCATTGCCCATCTGAACATTGTTTCCGTGTCCTCCATTTATCCGCCTAACTGCCGGATTATCGACATTGATGAAGGCCTCGAGCGTCTGGAGCCGGGCGAGATTACCCACTGCGTGGTCGCCAAAGAGCAGAGCAACGAGCCCGGGCGGCGTCTGGTGGCCGCCGTGGGTTTAGCGATCCCACCCGAAAAGGGCCATTACGGATATCTGTCCGAGCATCACGGTTTCGGACAGACCGAGACAGAGGCCGGTGAATATGCCGAAGATTCGGCGGCGACGATGCTGGCCAACACCCTTGGGATCGATTTTGATCCGGACGAACATTATGACGAGCGCCGCGAGGTGTATCATATGAGCGGAAAGATCGTCGAATCGGATCACTTCGCACAGGCAACACTGGGATCGGAGGGCGGTCTATGGACGACGGTGCTTGCCGCAGCCGTGTTTGTAAAGTAGTAAAAATTTGCGCAGCAAATTTTTACGAGGAAACAGATGACAGATCACAGCAACATACACTTTGGAGGAGATGATGTGCCGGATGTGGGATTCGAGGCCGCCCGGATCGTGATTCTCCCTTTACCTTACGAACGGTCTCCGTCCTACGGTGCCGGAAGCCAGGATGGGCCCTATCATATGCTTCGGGCATCGGCTCAACTCGAGGCATTGGATGAGGAGACACGCACAGATTGGTCCGCTCTGGGGCTGCATACTTTGAAAGCTCCCTTGCTCTCCCATGACCCGGAGACCGCCATGAACCGGATTCAGACCCTGGCTGGGGAAATTTTAGAAACGGGAAAATTTCTCCTCTCCCTGGGTGGGGATCATGCCGTTTCCATCGGTCTGATCCGGGCATCGTCAGCGATACATCCAGAACTGGGTGTTCTTCAGATAGACGCCCATGCCGATCTTCGAGATACATGGAGCGGAAGCCGATTCAACCATGGCTGCGTCATGCGCCGGGTTATGGAATGCGTAAAGGGGGCGATTGTGCCCGTCGGGATCCGGTCCTTCTCACCGGAGGAATTGGATGTGATTCGGCAACGTGGTCTGAATCCGGTGTATGCTCATGAAATCGATTCCCTCGACGATGACTGGATCGATATCGCCATCGACCAGCTTCCGGAGACGGTCTACCTTACTCTGGATCTTGATGGATTGGATCCGGCGGTGATCCCGGGTACCGGCACTCCGGAGCCCGGTGGGTTGTCCTACCGCCAGGTGTCGCGCCTGATACAACATCTCGGTAAGCATCGGCGGGTAATCGCTGCGGATATTACCGAACTGGCCAAAATCGAAGGGACCCAGGTTTCCGAGTTTACATCCGCCAAACTGGCCACCAAGATGATGGTGTCTTTTGTCGGGAGTTAGCTGGGTGTTCTGGATGCTGGATACTGGATTCTGGATGCTGGGTAAAAACAGGGTATAGAGGTAACATGTGGAACAGCGCAGAGGGTGAACGGACCACGAAGACCGCCAGTAAATAGATTCTAAACGATTCCTCTACCCGTTGGTCCTGGCGACATCCAGCCGGTACCACGCATACAGCGCATCGTACACCTCGAACTGGCGATGGATATTTTCAATATCCTCCGGATAGCGGATGCTGTAACCCACGGCGATGGCCTCGAACCCGGCCGCCAGGGGATCGGCGTCCAGATTGTCGGTGTCCGCGGCGTTGATGATTTTGGCCAGCCGCAAAAGAGCTTTATCCGTTAATCCGTACTCCTCGATGATGACATCAAAGGTGCATTTATCATCCCGATGGTGAAGTTCCGCCCCCGGTGTGTCAAAGGGAATCGCACCGGTCTGTTCGGCGATTTCCAGCACCTTGCTTTTGGGGGCGAAATAGAACTCGGCATCCGAATCGATAAAGCGGGTGATGAGCCAGGGGCAGGCCACACGGTCAACATGCACATGAGAGCGTGTGATCCATTTCATGGTTGGTTCCTTTACGTTTTAAACCCGGGGCCAAAAGATAATAGCTATATCCATTTCAGCCGCTTCCGGTTCAATACAAACAAGGTTACCGTTACCAGAAAGAAAATCCAGGCGGAAACGAGTTGGGAAGCTTCCCCGAAGATAAACAACGGTATGTACATGGCAATATACACGAGGCACCCCAAGAGATTCTCTTTTCGAATCATAATTAAAACAAAAAGATATAAAATAGACCCTAATCCAATAAAGGCGCTGAACCCCGTGCTCGTGGATTGAACAAGCAGTTTTCTCATGGCCAGAGGCGTTACCCAAACATAAACGACGATCAAAAGGTCGAAAAACACAATCCAGTACGCCGGCGTATCATGGACCATAGTTAGGGAATCGTCCGGCCAGTTCAAGGATTCAATGGGCGACTTCAGCGAACCGAATACCAATCCGCTTAATTTCGCTGAAAAATAACAAAGCACCATGCCGGCGAGCAGGGTGGGCCAAATGTAGATTTGAAATTTTCCAAGAGCTGTGACGGCAAATAATGCCACGGCCGGCAACGAACAAAAAATACCATAGAGGCCCTTGTTCGGTTTCAGCAGGATTCCTCCGAGGGTAAATTGACACGCTGACAGAATGACCATTTGAATGAACACGGGAATGGCGATGACCCATTTGCCCAGGTATGCATAGCCTGCTTTTTCTAACGGGAGGGTGAGTTCGTAGACGAACTCGGTTAAGAAAGACGGAACAAAAAAGCACGCGGCGGCAATGCCGGTTAGGGCACATGCGGTTTCAAAATTTTTTGCAGCGAATCGTGTCATGGTTGACAAGGGGCCGGTTCATCGCGACCGACCAGATTCCGGTGATTTAACCCGAATGGAAGGGAAAATCTTCACCAAATAACAGACGGCATGAAGGTTCTGGATACCACTTACAATTGTCTTATTTTCCACATTCCTTGATCCTGTTCAAAGAACAGAATTAACCTGCCGGCAGAAGACCCATACCTGTTGTATGATATGTCGATGTGATACCTTCCCGGACGTGAATGACCCACGGTAATGCTGTCGGATTCCACAGAAACCCCCGCGAGCAGATTGTGATAGGCGATAAATCTTTCTTTCATGCGGCTCCCCAAGATCTCAACGGCCTTGGGATGTAATAGCTTCATAAATTTTCGGGATTATGCACCATTTTAAGGGTATTCTCACGCAATGGTCTGAGTATGTAGGACCCTAAAGCCATTGTTTGCAGTTTTCCGAACTTGGCG
>Ga0049114_1000114_pt1 | contig 19525 bp, 14 predicted proteins | sample WorMettanBELIZE2_FD_55211 | JGI IMG/M metagenome (GOLD analysis project Ga0049114, IMG submission 55211) | Marine gutless worms symbiont microbial communities from Max Planck institute for Marine Microbiology, Germany - Olavius tantulus BELIZE.2 | ecosystem: Host-associated > Annelida >... | reverse complement strand
ACACTGGCTTAACAACCGGCCAAGAAAATGCTTGAAATTCAAAACACCGGCGGAAGTCTTTAAGGCCGAGTGTTGCACTTAAACATTGAATGCAGGCTTCGTATTTCGAAATTCGGATTTCGGATTTAGACATCCACCGCCAGCCCCCGGGCAATCATAGCAAATGTCATAAATCGGTTCCCATTGGACAGCGCGACCTGTTGCGGGCGGGTACAGTGCCCCGCCCTACGAAAGCTTTACAAAACTGTAGCGTATGGCCGGGCACTGTACCGGCCATCAGCGGTCGTGAAACGGAATTTCTCCGACTCACCTTCCTTCGGATTCAAGCCGTTCATAGAACTTTTCTTCCATCTCTCGAACTTCTTCCATCCGATCCGGTTTTAGGAAGTGTCCATAGGGTAACGACGTGATATCTGCGTGGGGAGTAAGGAGATGCCGTTCGAGCAGAAAGAGTGCTTCGATCGATTTGTCACAAGCCGGGTAGCCTTTGTCGTCGAGATCTATATTCTGATCGAATCGGACGTGACAGATGTTGTTGATATCGACCAGGCGGATTCTGCCGGACCGGGTCAATAGAATATTTCCGATGCCGGCAAGATCGGGAATCATTCTCCTCTCACGAACCATTTTTTTGATTGAGCCGATGAATATCTCCGCCTCCTCCTGTAGTCGGCACCAACGGGCACCACGGCCGTCGCCACTTTCGGATACTCGTACGGTGGATATGCACGCTAACAGTTCCAGGACATGTTTCTCTGCATCCAGACTCCAGGGATCGAGGATTTCTCCTTCCACAAACACCTGCAGGCCGCAAAGGAGTATTTCCATTTTTCCGGCGACCGCATAATCGACAAGAAATTCTTCGGATCGGGCAATATTTTCTGGCGGCAGGTACGCTTCGATAACTTTGAGACGACGGATTTCTTCCACGGCGTCATCCCGTGACCGGAATCGGGTGCGAAACAGTCTCAGCATTTTCACGGGCCGTGCATGGGGGTACCAGGTGACCCCATCCCTTTCGACGCCGTGCTTTTCAACATGGGCGTCCTCGGGTTTCAGGACTTCCATGATATAGGAACGGAGCCCCTGTCGGGGGTGTGGCCGGTAAACATAGACTGCCGGCTCCCGGATGAAGTTCAGCCCCAGGACATCCGCCGGTTTCAGCCGTTTTTTGGATCGAATATCGATATCTGTCATTCTTCCGGAGGTCACCTTAATTCCGTTCGAAGGTAATCCTGATAGTCTCATTTTCGGCGTCGGGATCGCTATCGGAATCGGAATCGATCGTGTTTGGCTATCTTCGAAGTCGATACCGATTCCGAACCCGATACCGACCGCGATCATTCCGCTGTTTTGATACCACGGTGCGATCCGTCAATCGGAACAGAATTCTGATGATGACGATTGGCAGACTACACGCTCAGATATTTCCGCCGGATCTCCTCGTTCTGTTTCAAGTCGTCCTGTGTCCCGTGGTAGCGGATAACCCCGTTATCGATAATGTAGCCACGGTCGCTGAGGCGAAGCGCAACGGTCAGATTCTGTTCCGCCAGCAATACCGTTAACCCGCTCTCCTTGAGACTCAGGATTTGTTCCTCGAGCATGGTTACAATCAGCGGGGCCAGACCTTCGGTGGGCTCGTCCAGCAGGAGAAGCTCGGGGTTGGTCATCAGGGCCCTGGCGATGCTCAGCATCTGCTGCTCGCCACCGCTGAGAAGCCCGGCCCGACGCCGGTCGATCTTTTTCAGGGCAGGGAAAAACGTATATACGCGGTCTATGTTCCACCCGTTCTCCCGGTAGTTTCGAAAGGATATTTCCAGATTTTCATCCACCGTGAGATCGGCGAACACCCGCCGGTCATCGGGAACATAGCCCATACCCATCCGGGCCAGACGATGCGGCTTCAAGCCGGCACAGGATGCCCCCTTGAATTCCACCACCCCAGACTTTGGCGGAGTCAGACCCATAATGCTTCGCATGGTAGTGCTTTTACCTGCTCCGTTGCGACCCAGCAGGCACACGATTTCGCCGGGGCCGACCTCGAGAGACACGTCAAAGAGAATGTGGCTGAGACCGTAATAGGTGTGAATGTTTTCTACCTTCAGCACGGTACAGACCCTCCCAGATAGGCTTCCTGGACATCACGGTTTCGACGGACTTCCTCCGGCAGCCCCTGGATAATGGTGGCGCCATGGTTCATGACCGTGATCCGATGGGCAATGAAGACAAGACCCATGTCATGTTCGCAAAAGAGAATCGTCAGCCCCAGTTCCTCGGACAGCCGCCGCATCAGGCCCAGTGTGGCGGCGGTTTCATCGGGCGACATACCGGCAGTGGGTTCGTCAAGAATCAGCAGCTCCGGCCGACTGCCGAGTGCAATGGCGATTTCCAGTACCTTCCGATCGCCGTGGGAAAGCGTGCCGCTGATCATCCCGCTTTTTTCGGTGAGACCAACACTGGCCAGGATATCTTCGGTTTCCTGGACCGCCATGAGGCGGGCCGGGCGGAAGAGATTCAGCGTCTTTCCCTGTCGGGCAAGAACGGCGATCTGCACATTTTCAAACAACGTGAGCCGATCGAACACATTCACAATTTGAAACGAACGCCCGATGCCCTTGCGACTGATGACATGGGCCGGCAATCCGGCAATATTCTCACCCTGGAACCATATCTCACCGGAATCCGGTTTCAGCTGCCCTGTGACTAGATTGAACAGGGTTGTTTTCCCGGCGCCGTTGGGGCCGATGACAGCGACAACTTCGCCTTTTTCGACTTCCAGCGCGGCGCCGGCGACGGCTTGGAATCCTTCGAAGCTCTTGTGCAAACCGGAAACTTGAAGCATTTAACCGTCCTTTCCGCCTTCTACCGCCGGCTCATCCCGCCGGAACAGGAGGCCGAGGGCCCCTTCCGGAAGGAAGAAGATCAACAGCATCAGAACGATACCCAGTACCAGTGTCCAGTATTCGGTATAGATTCCCACAAAGGTCCTCAGGCTGACCATGATAGCAGCGCCCAGCATGGGGCCCAGGAATATGAACCAGCCGCCGAGCAGACACATGATGACAATTTCCAGGGACAGGGTCCAGAACAACAGGTCCGGGAATACCGAACCTTCCACGGTGACAAAGAGGGCGCCGGCCACACCTGCAAAAAAACCCGCGATACCTTCCCCGACAAGCTGATGGCGCTGAACATTGACGCCGAGAGCTTTGCAGCGTTCGGGATTGTCCCGAATCCCTTGAAAGGTTCGTCCAAAGGGTGAGCGGACGATCCGATACATGATGAAAAGAGCCGTCAAGCTCACTGCCAAGGTGAAGTAATACGCACCGGTGGAAGAGCTGATGAGATCGGGTGCGGGGATGCCGTGAATACCATCGTCGCCGCCGGTAAACGAATACCAACGGAAGACAATCGCCCAGACAAGAGAGCCCAGCGAGATTTGCAGCATCCCGAAATACAGTTTCGACAGGCGCACGGTGATCAATCCCATGATGATGCCCAGCATCCCGGCGCAAACGGGTGCCGCGATAAACCCGATCCACCACGGCCATCCTGTTTTGGTGACCACCAGCGCCAGGGCATAGGCCCCGAAGCCGTAAAATACCGCGTGGTGAAACTGGTACATTCCCCCGAAGCCCAGCACCAGATTCAGACTGGTGGCCAGCAGGCCGGTCACCAGAATGAGGGACACCAGATAGACGTAAAACCGGGAGACTCCCATGGGCAACAGCAGGGGCACAGCCAGGATCGGGATGCCCAAAAAAAACAGGTGTCGATGTTTCTTATTCATGCCCATGATTACCACGTCGACTTTAAAAGACCTTTCGGACGGAACAGCAGAACGACGACCACCGCCGCGTAGGGAAAGACGATGGCAAACTGAGGCCAGATCAGAATGCCGATGGCATCGGTCAATCCGAAGATGAGAGCACCCAGCAAGGCCCCCCAGACCGGCGAGATAACACCCGATCACAAATACGGCGGCAAACACCCAACTGACGTTGATGCCTATAGCCCCGACCATTTCACGATCCACGGCAGCGGCCCGTGCTATTTTGCCGATTTTCGTTTTGTTGGTGAGGAACCACAGACCGGCGGCCACCAGCGGACCGACCAGAAGCAGAAAGAGGTTGTACCGGGGGAAGGGGAATCCCAGAATCGAGAAGGATCCCTGCAAAAACGGCGGGGCCGTGAGACTCCGGTAGTCCGATCCCCAGATCAGTTTGACCAGGTCGCCGAAAACCAGCATTAACGAAAACGTAAAGAGCAGGAGCATTAAATGCTCCCGCTCGTAGAGATGACAGAAGAGGCCCCGCTCCACAATAAAACTGATGAGCGCAACCCCCAGCGGCGCCAGTGTCAGGGCTATGATGAATCCCACCGTCCCTCCGCCGGCCAGGGTAGCCACGGAGTACATCAGGAACGCCCCGATCATGTAAAGCGAGCCGTGGGCCACGTTGGGAATCCGGAGCACTCCGAGCACGATGCTCAGGCCGGAGGAAACGATGAATAGAATGGTGGTGCGGCTCAGTCCCACCAGAATTTGCTGGAGCAGCGCCGCAGCGGTGATGTTGGCACCATCCATGGATCTATTTACCGGGCCCGCTTGATTTCCGCGACTGTCGGCATGGCCTTTTCGCCGGGGATGACCATGACGTCGCCGGCAAGCAGAAAATCATATCCCTCAGCTTTTTGAGTCACCCCCATGAGCATCGGCAGCATCGCCTGGTGGTCATAGGCCCGCATGGTCACCTTCCCCAGTGGGCTGTCCACCGTCATCCCCTCAAGGGCGTCAATGAATTTCTCGGTCTTCACGGATCCGGCTTTTTCATAGGCCCCGGCGATATACTTTGCTGCCAGGGATCCGTAGACCGCGCCCACGGCCGGGTACCGGCCGTACGTTTTCCGGAAAGCATCCACAAACGCCTGATTGGCTTCGGACTTGGGATAATAGAAGAAGTAGTTGGATGTACCCAGAACGCCTTCCGGCGCGTCGAGGCCAAGGGGTTTGAGCGTGGAAAGTTCCGTGGCCGTGTGCATGTAGAAGGGTACCCGCTCATTAAAGCCCGTTGCCTTTGCCGCCTTCAGGAAGGGCACGCAGTCTCTGCCGCCGGTGGCCACGATGACGGCATCGGGTTTGGCAGCCAGTATCGCCGTGATGTAGGGCGTGAAATCCGGCTCTCCGACTTTCCACCAGGATTCGCCCAGCAGTTTGACATCGGGTCGCATCTTCTTCAGGTTGTTCCATACCCCGTCGGCAATGGCATGTCCGTACTCATAGTCGTCCCCGGCGATCCAGTAATTCCGGTACGGTTTTTTCGACAACCCTACGGCCGCGGCTTTACCGGCCATGGCGGTGTTTTCCGTGATGGAAAATACATAACGGTGGCCTTTAGCGCCGGTGATTTTGGCGCTTTTTGAAAACGTCACGATAAACGGAAGTTTCTCTTTCCGGGCCAGGTCGGAAATGGCCAGCGCCAGGGCACTGTTGATGGTGCCCATGAGGATGTCCACGTTTTCGCGCATGATGAGCTCTTTTGCGGCACTGAGCCCGAGGTCGACCTTGAATTTGCTATCCCGGGTCACAAAGGTGATCTTTCGCTCAAGGACCCCCCCGGCGGCATTGATCTTGTCGATCTCCATCTTAAAGGCGCCCCGAACATCATTGGTGTAGGTGCTTGGCGGCCCGCTGTAACAGTCCACAATGCCGACCTTGATGGTTTTTTTAGCCAAGGCCGGTGTGGCCTTCATTACGGCAACACATCCCACGATGCAGAGGATTAGGCATGCGACTCGTTTCATGGTACCTCCTCTCCGTTTGAGCGATTTTGTCAACGGCACAACACGCGATACCGCTAAAAAAGATGGTTTCGATGAAGTAATGATTGGCCTTGTGGTGATGATGAATACCTGTTGATTATAACTAAAACCAGATAAAAGCAAAACAGTTTATACACGTAATTCTGATTGTCGGAATGACTCAAACCGTCATGAACTTCCGGTAATGACAAACAGGTGCAGTTCCCGGGGGCCGTGGACCCCAGGCACCATGACGGCTTCGATATCGCCTGTTTTGCTGGGGCCGGTAATCAGGGTCATGCAGTGCGGCAGATCACTTGGGGGGCCGTCGGTGTCCCATCGGAGCACCGCATACAGTTCGCCAAGGTCTTCGATCAGTTGGTCTATCGTGATGACCGCCACGTGCACGGTGGGCAGCAGAGAAACGCTCCGATCGCATCCGGGTTCGGCTTTGATGACCAGGGTCGCGGTGTCCGCCACGCAAAAATTGGCCGTAGTGATCCCCACCGCGCTTCGCGCCACCCCGTCCCGAGTGTTTTTGCGAAACGCCCTGGCCGATGCGTCGTCCAGGGATTCGGGCGGAGGCTCCGTGATGGTGACCGGAACGTCCCTGGTCTCCAGGGCCGCTTCAAGATTCAACTGGTCCACCAGGGGATGCCGCCAGGCCGCGACGCGAATCCGCTCATCGAATTCCGGCTCCACGCGGCCCACCAGATCGATGATGGCACTGCCGGCTTCGGCGATATCGGCAGCGGGCGACACTTGGATCTGAAGGGGTTGTGCGACCTCTTCAAGGCGCTTCAGGAGCCCAAGCTGTTCTTCTACTGAACGGTCTGCAACAGACGCCAGTCGGCTCCGGCTGGGCTCCGAGGGGTGGTCCGGGAAGAGAACCTCTGGCGGCCGGCGCCGATGGTCGGGTGAGTGGCCAAGGGCTTTTCGGATACGTGATAAAAATACGTGCTGGTTGTCCATCTTAGGCGTTACCAATTCTATAGCAGATGTCAGAATTCCGTTCCGATTGAGAGCCGGTAGACGAATGGCAACGTACCGGAGTCATCGGGATCGGTATCGACTTCAACGATAACCGTACTGTCTCGATTGCGATACCGATAGCGATCCCGACGCCGAGCATCTATCTATGGGTGCTCATTCTCTCGACACGGTGGTCTGTTGATAGAAACACGTTTCATTAAAAAGGAACATATTTTTGGCAATGGCTATATATCCTAACTTGAGCTTTTCGATCAGGGATACTTCTCCTTGAGACAGCTTCCACAATTGCCATGATTTCTTTCCGATCCGATCGGCACATATCTATCTCACACTGTGGGGCGGCTTCAGCCTGTGGCCCATAACTTCAGCGATTGCTCCATGCCCCGTCCTACGACTCTTAAAAGCCCCTCCCCTGGAGGGAGGGGTGTCGGGGAGGGGGTATAATTGGATCATTTCTTATTTCCGTTCTTCATCCTCAACATCTATACGCCCTGAACTTATGTGCTCATTTCCCGATTTGAACTGGAACGTTTCCACAGCACCCGAAAACTTTCAGCCGCCGGTTCCGGAAGATCGCGGCTAACGGTCCAGCCGTCCATGCCCGGGGGAAGCTTTCGGATACGGCCGTCATGACGAGGCATCAGTTTGGCTCCCCAGAAAGTTGCCTTCTGTGCCAGACCGTATAATCGGGGGTGGGTCACCAGAAACGCCCACAACCCGTAAAACATTTTTTCAAGGGGAGAAGTCCTCTGGACACCCCATGTTTTGTCGCCCTCGGCAAGCATCGCCCGGAGTTCCAGAAGCATCCGGGGAAGATCGATGTTCACCGGGCAGGCGTCCCGGCAGGCTTCACAGAGGGTTTCCCCCCGGCACAGATCGGCCGCCCTATTCGGTCCTACCATCAAGGGGGTCACCACCGCCCCCACCGGGCCGGAATAGGTAAAGCCGTAAGCGTGCCCGCCGATCTTACCGTAGACCGGGCAGACATTCAGGCAGGCGGCGCATCGGATGCAATAGAGCATTTCCCGGAATCGGGGATCGGCGAGCATCCGGGACCGCCCGTTGTCGAGGATGACCAGGTGGAATTCCTCCGGACCATCGATCTCCCAGGGCTGACGCGGTCCGCCGATGTAGCTGGCATACCCGGCCATGTGCTGGGCAGCCGCCCCTCGGGCAAGCAGCCGGAGCAGGGCATCGTGGTCTTCCAGCCGGGCCGTGATCCGCTCCATCCCCATGAACACCACCTGCAGTCTGGGCAGGGTGGTGGTCATGCGGATGTTGCCTTCATTGGACAGGGTGGTGATGTGTCCCGTTTCCGCACAGGCCAGGTTGCAGCCGGTAATGCCCATGTCGGCGGACAGAAACTTTTCCCTCAATGCCTTGCGCGCGGCCCGGGTCAGGATCGGGGGATCGTCGGTGTAGGCAATGCCCAGCTTTTCAACGAAAAGCTTGCCGATGTCTTTCCGGGTTTTGTGGATGGCCGGAGCGATGATGTGGGACGGATGCTCGCCGGCCAGCTGAATAATGAACTCCCCCAGATCGGTCTCGGCCACATCGAGCCCGGCGCCGATAAGGGCCTCGTTGAGGCCGATTTCCTCGGTGACCATGGATTTTCCCTTGACCACACGGCGGACATTCCGGGTCCGGGCCAGATCCAGACAATAGTTGACCGCCGCCGCCGCGTCTTCGGCAAAGTAGACCTGTCCCCCCCGGCGGCGGATGTTTTCTGTTAGACGCTCCAGAAGAATATCCAGGTTGTCGATGGCTTCCGCCCGCATCCGATGACCTTCCAGCCGAAGTTCCGGACCCTCGGGCAGCTTCCGGTAGGCTTCCGCCGTGCCCCTGCCGAATCGGACCTGGAGATTGTACAGGGCTTTCTGGAGCACCCGGTTCTCTAAACCCTTACGGGCGTTGCGGCGGTATTTTTCGGTAGAAATATCCATCATACAGATTCATCGCCTCGATCGGTGCGATCTCGTTTACAGGNCACCGGATTCCGGTCGTGCAGCTTGAATATTCCCCACTACTTGCAGCGCGGGACGACATCGGATTTCATTCAAATTCTTACAAAAGCGAAACTGTGGAGCTTAAGACCAATGAGCGACATTGTCGCGTTTCATAAAATCGTTGAACGATTTTATTCGGCCAACATCTGGGCGATGTGCTTTGCCTGTACCGGGAGGTTTTTGCGGTGGAGCGACCCTTGGATATTCATCAAGCACCCCATGTCGGCTGCCACCACCGTATCGGCCTGAGCATTCAGGATATGTCGGACTTTGTCTTCCACCATGGCTGTAGAGATGGCCGGGTATTTTACCGAGAAGCTGCCGCCAAAGCCGCAGCAGTAGTCGGCATCGACCATTTCAACGAATTCGATGCCCCGGATGTGCCGGAGCAGCTGCCGGGGCTGATCCTGAATTCTCAGGCCCCTGAGCAGATGGCAGGAGTCATGGTACACCACCCGGCCATGTCCCCTGGCCCCAACGTTCTGGACACCCAGTTGATCCACCAGGTACTCGGAGAATTCGAAGGTCCGAGCACCCACCTCCACGGCCTTTTGGAGAATTGCCGGGTCGTCTTGAAACAGCTCCGGGTAGTGGTTCCGGACCATGTTCACACATGAACCGGACGGGCAGACGATCGGACCGGTACCGGCGAACACCTCCATGAAATGGCGGGCGGCCCTTCGGGCTTCTTTCCTGTAGCCGGAATTGAATGCCGGCTGACCGCAGCACGTTTGGGCCTCCGGATAACGGACGGCCATTCCGAGTTTCCGAAGCACCCGGACAACGGCTTCGCCGACTTCCGGAAAGAACGTGTCCACCAAACACGGGATGAACAGGGTGATGGTCTGGTTGTGGATAGTTGACATTATTTGGTGTTATGTCCTGGCGTCATTGTTCGGTCCTCTGCTGTATTTCTTCTCTAATTCGAAGTGGGCGTAAGCATCGGAATTTCTGGGCCGGTACGGTGCCCGGCCCTACGATAGCCGCCATGTAGGGCCGGGCACCGCACCGGCCTGAAGCGACCAATAGGCAGCTTGTCTTTACGACAACAATGGTAATTACTATGGCTATCGCCTGTAGATATTTAGAGGCATCCCTTTTCCAGAATCCGCCTCTCAGGGATTCTGGAAAATTGATATCTTCTCTGCGCCCTCTGCGTCTCTGCGGTGATCACCTTCTTCAGGGATGCCCTTCTGACGACCCTCCCAAGGAAAGCTTGCAATGACAATAAATTATCGCAACAGCCAGCGCAACAGTCGCCAGGAGCGCTTCTGGTAGGGCGGATACCGGACGGGGGGCTCCGGGAAGAAATACCGTTTCATCACGCTCTTGGTGTGGCTGAAGGTGTCGAAGCTGGCCTTTCCATGGTATTCGGTTCCGCTGTCTCCCACGCCACCAAACGGAAGATAAGGTGTCGCCATGTGCAGCAGCGTGTCATTGATGCATGCTCCGCCGAAAGACAGGTTGGTTACGAGTTGGTGTTCGAGTTTCCGGTCCTTTGTGAACAGATAGAACGCCAGGGGTTTCGGACGCCGGGAAATCTTTTCCTTTACGGATGCGATGCTGTCATAGGTAATCACCGGAAGCAAGGGACCGAAAATCTCTCCTTCCATGATGGGATCGTCCCAGTCCACGTCATCCAAAACCGTGGGGGCGATGTAGCGCGTTTCTTGTTCCCGGTCTCCACCGGTGACAAGGGTCCCTTTGCAGGCATCGATCAGACCGGCCAGACGGTCGAAATGCGCCTGGCTGATGATCCGTCCATAGTCGGGGCTGAGGCGGGGTGCCTCGCCGAAGAAACTCCGGATATCCGAGAGGATGTTTGCCAGCAGCGGTGCCTTGATACTGTTGTGAACCAGCAGAAAATCCGGTGCCATGCAGGTCTGCCCGGTGTTTAAAAATTTGCCCCAAACTATTCTGCGAGATGCCAGGACCAGGTCGGCGTCCCCGGCCACGATGCATGGGCTTTTGCCCCCCAGCTCCAGGGTGACCGGGGTTAAATGGCGGGCGGCCGAGGCCATAACCTTTCGCCCGATGTTTGTACTTCCGGTAAAGAAAATTTTATCGAAGCGGGTGTCAAGGAGTGCGATGCTGGCTTCCGGGCCACCTTCCACCACTGTAATATATTCTGGGGCGAAGGTCTCTATTACAATTTTCGCGAGGATTGCCGAGGTCCCGGGCGCCAGCTCCGGCGGTTTGAGCACACAGCAGTTCCCCGCGGCGATCGCGCCGATCAGCGGCGAGAGCGCCAGTAGAATCGGATAATTCCATGGTGCGATGATCAACACACGACCGTATGGCTCCGGGACCCTTCGACTCGTTCCTGGAAAACCAAGGAGTGGTGTTCGGACCCGTCTTGGTTTCATCCATCCGGACAAACGGGGCAGAGTGAACCGGATCTCGTCCAGCACAAATCCAATTTCGGACAGGTAGGATTCGTAAGCAGATTTGCCAAGGTCCTGCTGGAGAGCCTCGAACATGGCCGACTCGTTCTTCCGGATGGCCTCTTTCAGGCGCTGGAGTTGTTTCCGGCGAAACGCCAGTGATCGCGTGGCACCGGTTCGGAAGAGTTTATCCTGGTCAGCAACAATGGCTTCGATGTTCACGGCAATTGCCCTTCCTTGGATTCAATAACGGATCCGATGCGCCCATCGAATGATTATACGTATTGATCAACCATCTCAGCGATGAGTTTTTCTACACCATCCAGACCATCCTGTGCTTCAACATCGGCGATGAGCGCTTCGATTTTTTTGACTGTTTCAAGATTTCGGGCCAAGTCGGATGTGGAACGGAAGGCGCCGCCGCGGCGGCCAATCCGGTAAATCAGACGATCTCTGTCCGGTAGATCCAGGTAGCTCTGGATGATATCCAGCATGTGCTGTTTGTCTTCCGGAAGGGTGCCGGAAAGATCTTCCAGTAGATCCATGAAATGGTCACTGGTAACGGTACTGGTAATGTTGTCGAGCCCGGAAATGAATACGCCGATCTCTTTTACCAGATCGTCGTCGGTCTGCATGCTGAAGGAGCCGTCCTGAAGCTTTTCATATAATGGGACCCGTTTTGGCACCCGTAGACTCCGGAGCCGGATAAAATGGGGATTGATCTCATTTAGCACCCGAGCGGTCTCCTCGGCGTGGACCCGCCACAGCGCCTGTCCGCCGAGCCCCGGCATGACGTATTCCGAAAGTTCCATACCGGCAGCCAGGGCATTGCGCCCGGCTTCGATGTGCTGGGCGGCCGTTACCCCCTTTTTCATGAGTTTAAGGACCTCGTCGCTCCCGCTTTCGAGCCCAATATGGATCCGGTCCAACCCGGCCTTACGAATACGCGTGAGGCCATCGATGGATTTCCGGTTGACCGTTCGGGATCGGGTATAGCTGGTGACGCGTTGGACTTCCGGAAAGGTCTTCCGGAGAAAGCTGAGGACATCCACCAGGTCGCCGGTTTTCATGATCAGGTTATCGGCATCCTGAATAAAACAGGCACCGGTGCCATAGTAGCGCCACAGGGCAATGCTGCGGTAGGGGACGCTGGTGTCGGGATCGTTGAGGATGCGGCTGATCACCGCGTCGGTGACGGCACCGTCGAATCCGAGATCCACAGAAACGGCTGTAATGTCATCGGAAATCTTCTTGGCGGTCTGTATGTCCTCTTTGATCTCTTCCACCGAACGAAGCGAAAACTTCCGTCGTTTATACACCGGGCAGAACATGCATTTGTTCCATGGGCAGTTCCGTGTGAATCGGAGAAGCAGACTACGGGCCTCGTTGGGTGGCCGGATCGGGCCCTGCTCGAAGCTGAGGGATGTGGCAGGTGTGGCGGTCATTCCGTCTGTTCCCCCTCCTTAATCGGATCCTTGGGGTTATCCGGGACCGGTCTCCGGAAAAGCTGGATACGGCCAAGCCTTCGGACCGTTTCCTTAAAATTCTCAAACAGCTCGTAATTGGCGGGAGTGATCAGCAGCGTCAGAATGGTGGCACTGGAAAGGCCGGCGACAAAGGCGGTTGCCATCGGAGCCCAGGATATGGACCGGTTTGGGATACCGATGGCCATTGGCAGCAGCCCGAGCATGGTCGTGACGGTAGTGATCAGGACGGGACGCATCCGGGCGGCGCATGCTTCGATGATCGCCTCCCGCATGGGTTTACCGAGACGCCGTCGCACATTCATGAAATCGATGAGGAGCAAAGAGTCGTTCACCACCAGACCGGTGAGACCGACAATCGCCAAAAAGCTGCCCACGGTGAAGGTGGTTCGTGTAATGAAAAGCCCCATGACAACGCCGATCAGGGCGAAGGGTACTGCCGAAATGATGATCACCGGCTGAAGGTAATCCCGGAACTGGGACGCCAATACCAGATAGATCCCCAGAAGGGCGATAAAAAACGCAAAAGTAAGGGATGTGTAAGATTTACTGGTCGATTCGAATTCACCCCCATAGGACAGGGAAACTCCCTGGAAGATATTCGGGTTTGATCTGAAGTGGGTGTTCGCCAGCACCTGTACCCTCGCCGGGGACAGCTTGCTGCCTTCACGGATGTTTGAGGTGATCGTGATCGTGGGTTTGCCCTTGTATCGCGTGCGAACATTCGGTTCCGCCTGAAAACCGAGATCCACCAGGTCTCCGATCCGTATTGGAGACGCGCTGTCTTCGATGACCGGCACCTGGAGAATATCGTAGGGTGTTTTCAAACCGACGCCGGTGAGATTTCCCGGATCTTCCACCCGGGCAATGCGCACCAGCAGGTCCACTTCTTCATCAACGGAGCGGAATTCACCGCCATAATGACCGTTGAGCGCGCCGGCGACCATGCCCGTGATGTCCCCCGGCCGAAGCCCGTACTCAAACGCTTTTTCGGGTTTCGGTGCATACACGAACGTCTTGTGAAACTCGGGCCGGTCATCGGTCAGATCGATCAGATCGTCCAGTTCCGGTTCGCTTCGCATGTAAGCCAGGAGTTGGTCGCTGGCATGCATCGCACGTTCCAGAGTAACGGCCGTCACGCGGATGTTGACCGCCTTTCCCGTGGGCGGGCCGTCCTGCTGTTCAAACACCCGGACCACCGGTCGGTTTTCACGATCCGGGTAAGTGTTCTCCATGAGTCGCTGCAACCGATTCCGGATGACGTTCAGGTGGAGCATGGGATCGTTGCCCGGGTTTTCGGGAAAATCCTGTGCGTGTTTCTCCGGGAGGGTAATCACGAGTTGCCCGAAATTGTTTCCGGAGTGCCGCACATAATCTTCATCTTCGTAGAAGCCGGCGCTGCCGGAAACCGATTCCGCCTGGCCGGGGCCCAATGCCAAGATCTCCTTCGAAATGAGGCGAACCATCCTGTCGGTTTGCTCGATGGCGGTTCCCACCGGAGCGAGGACCGTGACATTATATCGGAAGTAATTGCCCGGGAAGAACTGCACGCGGATCAAGGGTGCGATACCGGTGACCGACAGGACCAGAATTCCCAGGGCGGAAATAAGAAGAAGGGTCAGCGCGGTGAAGGTGATGAATTTGTGATTGAGGATCCATTCAACCGATCGCCGGTAAATTTTCCACATTGGTGCGAAAAGTCCGGTTTGCAAATGGTGGAACGGATCTGCGTCATCTTCGTCAGCGACGGCTGCCGGCACCTTTTTCGGGCCCCAATCCAGCACATGAATCGGCAGGATGAACAGGGCCTCCAACAACGAGGCCGCCAGTGCGTAGGTGACGGTCTTGGGGATGTAGGAGAAAAAATCACCCGTACTTCCGGTCATCATCAACATGGGAATAAATGCCAGAACCGTTGTCAAAGCCGAGCTGATCACCGGAAGCATGACCTCCGCCGTACCGTCGATGACGGCCGTTTTTCTGTCCTTTCCCATTTGAAGATGGCGGAAAATGTTCTCCATGATGATAACGGCGTCATCGACCATAATGCCGGTGACCAGCACAAAGGCGAACAGGCTGATGGTATTGAGAGAAACCCCGGTGATTTTCATCAGAATGATGGCACAAAGAAAGGCGAACGGGATTCCCACCGATGTGATCAGCGCATTACGAAATCCCAGCGTCAGCCACAGCACGATAATCACTAGGGTCAAGCCGAGCAGGAGGTTGCCGCCCAGGGTGTTGAGCGAATCGTTGATTTCAATAATGGAGTCGTTTGTAAACACGACCCGAACCCCGTCTGCCCGGTGCAATGCCTCGAATTCCCGGGCCACTTCCTTGACGCGTTGGGAAATCGCCACGGAATTGCCGTTCAGCTCCTTGGTCACCTTCAACCGGATGGCGCTGTCCCCGTTTGCGGAAGGAATGAGGGTGGGGTCCCTGTGGCTCATGCGGGCGGTGGTAACCAGATCCCGGACCCGGACGAAATTGCCGTCACCATCGCGTCGTACCACCACATCCAGCACCGATCGCTGGGAATCCAGCCGGCGGCCGGCATCGAGCATATATTCGACATTCCCCTTTCGATATCGCCCAGTGGGGATTTTGGTGTTGGCTGAATGGATCGCCTCAACCACCTGGCTAAAGGTGATCCCGAACGCACGGAGTTTTCCCGGGTCCACCGATACGTGAAACTCTTCGGTGTATTCGCCTTCGATCGTCGCATCCCGGACATCCGCAACGTTCAGGAGCTGGAGACGCAGCTCTTCGGCATAGAGTTTTAAGCTGCGTCGGGGTAGATCTCCCAGGATGTTGACCACAATCACCGGGATCCATTCATTGGTATCCACATAGGTGAACGTGGGCTCGTCAACGCCCTCGGGGAGTTCGTCGCGGGAATTCAGGACCCGAAAACGCAGTTCGTCGTAGAGAGCGCGATAATCAGAGTCGTCTATGAATTTGACATTGATGGACGAAAAATTCCGGTAGGAATCAGCCTTGATGTATTCAACATTTTCCAGACCGTCGAGAGCTTCTTCGATCTTTGTCGTCACCAGCTGTTCAACGTCTTCTGCCGAGGCCCCGTAATAAACGGTGTGGATGAACACATTGCCCATGTCCACGATCGGCATGTTCTCCAGGGGTGAGGTGAACACGCTGAATCCGCCGGCGATCACCAGGATCACGAAGACGACATTGATAAAGACTTTTTGCTTGATGGAATATTCAACGACGCGTTTCATGGCGTTTCTTTATCTGACCCCGGTATGGAACCGGACGGCGGGTTTCAATGGTCTATCCGATTGGATATGTTTGTTTTTTTTCGGGCCTATTTACAAAAATAAGGAATGAGCCGATTATACCCCCTCCCACTGGCTCCCTCCCGCCCTCGAGTCAAGCTCGGGATCTGCGACAATAGAGGGAGAAAATAATGGCCTCCCCCCTTGATGGGGGGAGGATCGGTGGGGGGTGATGGAATGGTCTATTTCAACATCCTGAAATTTGGTTATAGGCCCGTTTTTTTTTGAGTTTTAGAATTCTTGCCCGCCTCTGGCGGGTGAATTTCGGATTTCGAGTTCGGATTATGGTACCAGCGACTACTCTTAGATAGGAACGAATAGCCCCCTTTTCCCGGCTATTTCCATAACATTTACTAGGGTCGAGCTGAAAGCTCCAGCCCCGGCTTCAATCGGGGAGAGTCGGCCACCAGCACATGATCGTTCGATTCGCCCAATATCAGAATTTGAAGCTCTTCGCCTGTCTCTTTGATCCGAATGCGCGGATTGTCATAGCGGTTGATCACGGCCGCCTTGGGGATGCGAAGACCGTCGGTCCTGACCTTCATGGTCAGGGAAAAGAGCCGCCCGCCACGCCCTTCGCCATGGAAGCTGCGTATGGTCACCTCGATGCCCAGTTTTCGGGTTTGTTCGTCAAACTCGGGGTTGATCCAGTTGATTGCCGCTCTGACCGGTTCCTTATCGAGGGAGGCTGTAAACTCCTCCGGCAGTTGTTGCATGGCTACAAGCTCGTTTGCAGAAACGGATAACGGGACGACAATTTGACGGTAATCTCCGACGACTGCCAGGGGCGCGTTCGGTGCGATGATTTCCCCTGCTTCAACATGCTTATCCGTGACGATCCAGCCTCTGGGGGCAAATATCCTGTGACGCCGCTTCCGTTCCAGTAGTTCCTTAAGGCGTGTTTCCTGGGCGGCTTTTTCCAAAGAAATCGTATCACCTTCCAATGTTGCCTGTTCGAATTCTTCCAGGGCGGCATCCCGTCGGCTTTCCGCGGCACTTTTGCCTTTGTACAGGGCATCGAATCGGTCGAATTCTTCCTTTAAAAAATCCGCGCGGGAGGCATTCTTTTTCATCGCGATATCCAGGCGTCGGATGGCATGACGGGTTTTTTCGATTTCAAACGTCACGAATGTTGGATCGATCTGGAAAAAGGGTTTGTCTCCGATGACCTGCCCGATGTCGTAATTGACCTGAAGCAATTTCCCGGAGACTTCCGACGAAATAGTCTGTTGCTTGATACTCCGTGTGTATCCGGACAGGGTCACCTCTTTGAAGGCGTTTTCCACCACGAGGGTCTCGGCGGCGGTCGCCGGGCCGGTGGTCGCTGCGATAGCAAAAAACAATGCCACGATTATTCTCATTCCCCGAATTCCTTGAATTGACGGTTCATCAGCAAGGTCAATTTATTCTGTGAGCCGGTCTCGCAAAATGTCAAGACAGCCAAATCGTCTGATGCCGGGCCATCGTGCATCCGACTGGGCACAGATGTCCCCGAGATCGCATACGAATTCATTTCAATCGGCAGAATTAAGTATCGGAGCGTCAGCGGGCGGATCGGCGGCATGTTGGATGTATTCTGCCATGGGCCGGCATTCGAGACGGATCGTGTTAAACAGCGGGTTGCTCGCTTCGTGCACGCGATTCAAGGCGATCCGGCAGGTGTCCCTGTCCGGCTCGATCCCGATACCGCTCCGGTGGCACTTCATGGCGGCAACCAGTGTGGTGCCGGTTCCGCAAAACGGATCCAGGACCGTATCGCCCCAGAATGAGAACATTCGGATGAGCCGTTCGGCGATCCGTGCCGGAAACGGCGTCTGAAGTCCTGATCGTGTTTCTGCGGATAGGGTCCAGCACTGCTGGAACCATCGATGATATTCGGCTTTTTCGATCCGGCTGCGTTCCCGCTGCTCGGCAGTCGGTTTGCGGTATCCCCCCGGCTTCCGCTGCATCAGGATATAATCGACATCCTTGCGGATGGCCGCGTTTGGCTCATAGGGGCTCCCCAGAAACGTGGATGGCGCTCCGGGGCGCTGCTCGGTTTCCATACCTTTTTGCCAGATGATGGGATTCAGGTTGTCAAACCCGATATTGCGGCAGCGGATGCTGATGTCGGCGGCATAGGGGATCACCCGATGTCGGCCATGATCCTTGCGGGACAGCCAGATATCACCCACCACGCAAACCATTCGGCCCCCCGGCACCAGCACGCGAAAGACCTGCTCCCAGACCTGGTCCAGGTGCCCAAGAAAATCGTCGTAGGTCTCGGCCGTCCAGCCAAGGCCTCGATGGACGCTGTCGAGTTCCAGGGGCCAGCAGGGGGGTGCCGTCAATACCATGTGGACAGATTCATCAGGAATGGACCAGGTCTTACGGGGATCACCCTGGAGCAGCAGGTGAAACACAGAGTGGGGTTTTGGGGGGGATTCCGTTGTCATAATCCCAAGCATTTGGAAACGAATAGCCCGTGTGCTGGATTCACGATAATCCAGTGTTTCAATAACAGACACGATACGTGAACCACGCTTAACGGGGCTTCAGGTATAGAGATTGTAGATTGCCATTTAGCGGCGGGCTTGGCTTTCGCTCTTCGAGCGACATCGTCGCGTTTCATAAAATCGTTCGACGATTTTATTAGCATAAAGGGATGACCGAAACAACACGGAGACGAGCCTGGAATTTCTCTAAAAGGCGTCCATGGGCCTTGATATGAAAGGTTGACGGCGCTATGACAATTCGGATGAACCTCAACCATTGCCCGAACTGCGGAAACCTCTTTGATCCTCCCATGCAAGGGGACGCGTCCCGCCTCGATTGTCCCCGATGCCGGAAGCCGTTTTATTGCAATCCGACAGTGGGAGTGGCGGTTGTCGCGCTCAACGCCGACAAACTGCTTCTGGTTCGGCGCAACGGATCCTATGCCGGGATGTGGTGCATCCCCTGCGGCCATGTGGAGTGGGGTGAAGATGTCCGTCAGGCCGCCGGCCGGGAATTCGAAGAAGAGACCGGTCTCCGGGCGCAACTCGGACCGGTGTTTGCGGTGCACTCCAATTTCCACGATCCGGAGCACCTCACGGTCGGCATCTGGTTCTGGGGCATGATCGTCGGCGGAAAACTGCGGGCCGGCACCGACGCCGACCTGGCGGATTTTTTTCCCCTTACCGCCTTACCGGAGCCGATGGCCTTTCCTACGGATCTTCTGGTCGTGGAGAAACTACGCCGCTGGGTGGAAAACGGAAAACTGAAATGCTGGTTGGATTTACTATTATAAAATCACAACGCAGAGACGCAAAGGGATATCTTATTTTCAGAATCCCTGAGAGGGGGATTCTGAAAAAGAGCTGCCTCAGGAGCCAATGAATTACCCCAGTTCAATAAGTAAGTGCAACACTTTTAGGTTTTAAGGCTTTCGCGATATGACGCGATATTATGCCAAAAACCTATCGACACCTAAGCGCAGAAGAGCGAGATATCCTGGCCGTACTCAAAAGCAACGGGCACTCAATAAGGCAAATTGCCAAAGTGCTAAGCCGCAGTCCGAGCACCATTAGCCGGGAGCTCAA
>Ga0049114_1000112_pt1 | contig 19863 bp, 16 predicted proteins | sample WorMettanBELIZE2_FD_55211 | JGI IMG/M metagenome (GOLD analysis project Ga0049114, IMG submission 55211) | Marine gutless worms symbiont microbial communities from Max Planck institute for Marine Microbiology, Germany - Olavius tantulus BELIZE.2 | ecosystem: Host-associated > Annelida >... | reverse complement strand
CACTGGCTTAACAACCGGCCAAGAAAATGCTTGAAATTCAAAACACCGGCGGAAGTCTTTAAGGCCGAGTGTTGCACTTAAACATTGAATGCAGGAATTACTTTACGGATTTTACCTCTGAAATTTCATCCGGCCTCGTGGAGACGGTGTCGGCGGCAAAAGCGTCTATCAAAAAAACGTATTTAACCCCGCCCAACATGACACTCAACTCGTTCACCTTCACCATAAACTTTGCGATCATGAAAAAAAAGACCGGGGTGATCCATTTTGTTACAACCGATCTGGGCCGGTTAAAAGCCAGGGCCATTCCGACCCATAGGCTCAATATTCATATGTCGATAAAAACCGGTAATGGATGGTTTGCCCAAAAACCGCGTCTTTTTTATTGCGAATCGTATCGGTTGCTTACAACGATCCGCACGTCAGCGCACCAAGTTCATATTGACGGGTCTGGGACGTGTGGATTACAAGTGACTGGGGAAGATTCAATTCTTTGGCAAGATAGATGCACCCGAAAAGATCACCATTCGTGCCCTATTCTTTGCAAAGGTAGCGGTTGGCATGCTCGACCGATGCTGCATGATGCATCACCACCGAAAGCCCTTTGCAACATGGTTTACGTGTTCGTAGGTTAAATTTATTATCATGCCGCATTTATTGCTCATTAACCCATTGAACAAACACAAAGGGCTCGGCAACCTCCGCGCCACCGCGTGGCCACCTCTGAACCTCCCCTACCTTGCAGCGCTGACCCCCCCTCATTTCACCATCGAGGTCATCGACGAGAACATCGAACCGTTCGAATTTAAAACAGCAGATATCGTTGGAATTACATCCTATACCTCGTCCGTGTTACGCGGCTACGAGATCGCCCAAATTTACCGCAAACAAGGTATCCCGACCGTTATGGGAGGCATCCATGTATCGATGATGCCTGAAGAGGCGCTACGGTATTGCGATACCGTGGTGGTTGGAGAAGCCGAAGATGTATGGCCAAAGCTACTGAACGATTTCGAGGCCGGAAACCTGAAAAGGCAGTACAAAGGGACCTGGTCCAATCTGAAAAAATTGCCCATGCCTCGCCGCGATGTGCTTCGAAACGACTACTATCAGTGGGGCAGTATCCAGACCTCCCGCGGATGCCCCATGGACTGTTCATTCTGTTCGGTCACAGCCTTTAATGGCAGGCGTTTCAGACGGCGCGCCCTCGAAGATGTCATCCATGAATTGGAGCAAATACCACAGAAACGAGTGATGATTACCGATGACAACATCATTGGGTACAGTGAGGAAGATAAGAATTGGGCAAAAGCGTTTTTTAGGCGCATTTTAGAAAAGGGCATTAAAAAACACTTTTTCGCTCAGGCTTCGATCCATTTCGGAGAGGATCCGGAACTCATTCGATTGGCGGCCAGAGGGGGAGTTAAAATTTTATTTATCGGGATAGAATCCGTAAACCCCGAAAGTTTAAAATCCTATCAAAAAGGGATTAATTTACAGCGACTCCAAAGAAATAAATACCATGAACTGCTTTCCTCGATTCGCAAAGCGGGTATTGTGGTCATCGGGGCGTTTGTGCTTGGCGGAGACGATGATGATATTTCGATTTTTCATTCAACCTTGGAATTTATTGAGTCCTCTAAAATCGATGTGCTGCAGGTGACCAAACCTACGCCGCTTCCGGGGACGCGGTTGTGGAACCAAATGTTGCATGACGGACGCATACTCAATCTTAATTTTCCAAAAGCCTGGGAAGATTACCGGCTTACCAAAATGGTTTTCAAGCCCGCACGAATGTCCATAGAGGATGTATATGAAGGGTTTACCTATCTGAGGGTCAACTACTATGGATTTTGGAAAACCGTGAAACGCACCCTGAGGACGTTAAGTGCCACCAGGAACCTTACGTCCACTCTCATCGGATATGGTGTGAACCGGTCATACCGTAAAGCGTTTCTGAATTCTGATCATTACAGGATGTATAACCAGAAAGGCTTAAAGCGCAAATTCCGGCCGACCTACTGAATCTTCTCTCTCACATTCCCCATTTCAAACGCCGACATCCGCATCAATCCGTGTCTGTTTTCAGAACGGAAAGAAATGCCGACTGCGGAATCATCACCTTTCCGACCATCTTCATTCGCCGTTTACCTTTTTTCTGTTTTTCGAGAAGTTTCCGCTTGCGGGTGACATCGCCACCGTAGCATTTGGCCGTGACATCCTTCCGAAAGGGAGAGACCGTCTCACGGGATATGATCTTGGACCCGATGGCGCCTTGGATAGCGATTTTGAACATCTGCCTGGGGATCTCCTCCTTGAGCTTTTTACACGCGTGACGGGCCCGCTCCACGGCCCGGTCGCTGTGCACCAGCTGAGACAGAGCGTCCACACGTTCGCCGTTCAACAAAATATCTACCTTTACGAGATCGGTTTCCCGATAGTCGATGATGTCGTAATCGAAAGAGCCATATCCCTGGGTGACGGATTTGAGCTTGTCGTAGAAGTCAAAGATCACTTCGGCCAGGGGCAGCTCGAAAATCATTTCCAATCGCCCGTGGGTCAGATACTGGTAGTTCTTGTTTATCCCCCGACGCTCTAAACAGAGATTCATTATCGGCCCCATATAGCGGTCCGGGGTGATGATGGTGGCCCGTATAAACGGCTCCTCCGCATGTTCAATGAGGGTCGGATCCGGGTAAAAGGCCGGGTTATCGATGATCTGGTCTTCGCCATCGTTCATCACGAGACGGTATCGTACCGACGGTGCCGTCAGAATGAGAGAAAGATCGTATTCCCGCTCCAGTCTTTCCTGCACCACTTCCAGGTGGAGCAGTCCCAGAAAACCGCAGCGGAACCCGAATCCCAATGCAACCGATGTATCCTTTTCATAGACAAGAGACGCATCGTTGAGTTTCAGTTTCTCCAGGGCCACGGCCAGGTCCTCGTAGCCATCGGAAGCCACCGGGTAAATAGATGAAAAAACTACCGGTTTGGCTTCCTTGAAGCCGGGCATCGGGTCCTCGCAGGGACGCTCTTTTAGCGTGATGGTGTCACCGCAGGCCGTATCGCTGACCGTCTTGATACCGGCGATGAGATAGCCGACCTGGCCCGCGGACAACTCTTTTTGAGGAATCCGATGAAGCCGGAAGAAGCCGACCTCTTCCACGCGATACGTGGCGTTATTGGACATGAACTGAATGGTATCGCCGGGACGAATACGGCCGTCAGAAACCCTGAAGTGCACCACGGTACCCCGATAGGGATCGTAGTGAGAGTCAAATATCAGCGCCCGGAGCGGTGCGTCCGGATCCCCGGACGGCCCCGGCAGCCGATCAACGATTGCTTCGAAGACCTCGTCGATGCCTATGCCTTCTTTGGCGGAGACCAATAAAGCGGTATCGCCATCGAGTCCGAGATCCTCTTCGATCTGGCCGCGGACCCGATCGATATCGGCCGAGGGAAGATCTATTTTGTTGATCACCGGTATGATTTCAAGATCATGCTCCATCGCCAGAAACAGGTTGGCCAGCGTCTGAGCCTCCACTCCTTGACTGGCATCGATCAGAAGCAATGCCCCTTCACAGGAGGCCAAAGCCCTGGAAACTTCATAGGTAAAGTCGACATGCCCGGGGGTATCGATGAGATTCAGCAGGTAAGACTGGCCGTCGGCAGCCTTGTAGGGCAGGCACACCGTCTGGCTCTTGATCGTGATACCCCGTTCCCGCTCGATATCCATGGTATCGAGAATCTGATCCTGAAACTCACGTTCGGAGACCACCTCTGTGTGCTGGATCAGCCGATCGGAGAGCGTGGATTTGCCGTGATCGATATGGGCGATAATGCTAAAGTTTCGAATGTGTTTCATAAATCGAAGGTTTTCTGGAATACGACCGTCCGGTGCGCCGATCTCGGCCCCGGGCCTTGCAGGAAATGCGGCTCAGGAAGCCGATTCCGGTCGGCGCACGCGTGCCCCAAGACGGTTATATGAAGGTCAAAACAGATCATTTTGCAGCCAAAGGATTGTTCGAGCAGACGCTCCTGCACCCGCCCGATCGCTTGACAATGAATGTCGAAGCGGGTATATTGAAAGCTTCCAGGCTCTTTAAATTATTTAAAAAAATGGCTTTTTAGCAAATCTTGGAACATCATGTCAGGTTTGGCTCTCGATCCAAATCCGGGTCAAGGTAATACAGGCGAAACCGTTGTGTCACCGGATCCGAGAGATATCCACATACTGATTGTCGATGATGACGAAATCATCACCGAATCGATCAACGAGTTCATGCAGCGCGCTGGATATCACTCGTCCATGGTTCACAGTGGAGAAGCCGCCTTGGAGTTTCTCGCAGCCTCCCCCGTGGACGTTGTGATTACCGACATCATGATGCCGGGGCTCGACGGCCTGGAACTGACCGACCAGATTCGAAGCCAATATCTGAACACCGATGTGATCGTCATGACCGGATACGGCGGCGACTATTCTTACGAAGAAGCCATCCACAAGGGCGCCAGCGATTTTGTCTTCAAACCGATCCGATTCGAAGAATTACTACTGAGACTCAAACGGGTTCTCAATGAACGCCCCCTCAAACACGAACGGGCGGAGATGTTGAGCCGGCTCAAACAGCTGGCCATTACAGACGATTTGACAAAGCTCTACAACTCACGCCATTTCTACAATCAGTTGGAGCTCGAAGTCGACCGGTCGAACCGCTACAACAACCCCCTGTCCCTGTTGTTGATGGATATCGACCATTTCAAAGATTACAATGATGCCTTCGGTCATTTGGAAGGCAACAAGGTGCTGGTCCGCATCGGTCAGATCATCCGTTCGCTGCTCCGCAAAATGGACTCCGCGTATCGGTACGGCGGGGAGGAATTCACCGTCATCCTGCCGGAAACAAACGGTCAGGAGGCCCGAACGGTTGCCGAACGGATCAATGCGGCCATTGATTCGGAAACATATTTCCCAAAGCCCGGCAAAGAGGCGGGTATCACGATCAGCATTGGTGTCACGGAATATGATCCCCGGGAGGATATCAAAACCTTCATCAGCCGTTCCGACAAGGCCATGTACAAATCCAAACTGGCCGGGCGCAATCGGGTCTCTTCCATTTTCGTCGGAGAGGCGACCGACCAGAATCCTACCTAAGCCGATGGCCTGAATGGCCACGGATTCCGTATTCTATTTCTGCAATACGATGAACGTCAGTGCCGTATGCATGTTCCCAAGGGAACCCTGGGAGGAATTCCTATACGACGCTGATGGTCAGCAGCAAATCCCCTCTTGTTCCGTCCGTCGCTTGACGTCCCAGTCCGCGTAATCGCAGTTGCGTGCCTTCCTGGACATTGGGTGGAACCGTTACCCGAAACAGCCGTTTGTGGAATCCCCATGGTATATTGACCATTTTGCGGGTTCCGGCGTCGGCCTCGAAAGGGGATATCTGGAGTGTTCCGTAGAGGTTGATATCATCCTTGGCACCGGCCGGGTGGATCATCTGAAGTCGATCGGTCCGTTTCTTTTCGGTCAGCGGGCGCATCCGCTCCCGATACCCTGTGGCCGGAACCACCGCAAATACTTTCAACAGCAGGATCCCGAACAGGAACCCTCCGATATGAGCCCACCAGGCAATCCCGGCACTGCCGGCCGTACTTCCGGCGGCATTGAGAAACTGGAACAGAAACCATAAGCCCAGGAAAAAATAAGCCGGTATTTCTACAAACCAGGGGATGAACAGGATCGGAATCAGCGTCAGAATCCGGGATCGTGGATGGAGAACCAGATAGGTTCCCATAACGCCGGCAATGGCACCGCTGGCGCCGATGGTTGGCACATTGGAGTGAAAATTGATCACCAGATGGGCGATTCCCGATCCGATGCCGCAGGCAAAATAGAACGCCAGATATCGGATTGGGCCCAAATAATCCTCCACATTGTCGCCAAAAATATAGAGCGACCACATGTTCCCCAGCAGGTGCCAAAATCCTCCGTGGAGGAACATAAACGAGACAAAGGAGAAGACCTGCTGGCTGAAGCTGAAATACTCCGCAATCTGGGGAACCGAATATCGTGCCGGTACAAGCCCATAGGTGTAAATGAACTGGTTCAGATCAGGTCCCTGGCCCATCTCAACGAGAAATATCACAATGTTGATACCGATGAGCGAGTTATTGATGATCGGTGTGTTTTGTCGTGGGTTGACGTCTCGAATCGGAATCATGTGGGAGACCTAAAGTTGTAGGCGTGCAGCGCAACCATAGGGATGCGGGCACCACTTCTCCGAAGGGAGCTTCAAAAATGCCTAAAATTTACAATGCCTAAAATGCCTTAAATAATGGAAACCAACACATAATGTTAATTTAGGCATTTCAGGCATTTATATTGAGAGAGGTTGGATATCCATACTAATATCCACACTGGTGGCGGCATGGGTCAACTCGCCAGCGGAGACCAGGTGCGCCCCGGTATTTGCCAGTCGGACAAGCCGGTCTCGGGTGACTCCCCCGGATACCTCCACCATCGCCGTGTCACCAATCATGACCACCGCTTTTTGAATCTGTTCATCCGACATGTTGTCGAGCATAATCACATCTGCTCCGGCGGCAATCGCCTCGGAAACCTCCTGAAGGGAGGAGACCTCGACCTCGATCCGGACAAGATGGGACACCCGGCGCCGGATCCGTCCAACCGCCTCGGTGATTCCCCCACAGGCCGCGATGTGATTGTCCTTGATCAGCACCCCGTCAAACAATCCACTGCGATGGTTGTGGGCCCCACCGACGCGGACCGCGTATTTTTCGAGGACTCGCCAACCCGGTGTTGTCTTCCGTGTATCCACAAGCTTAACCGGAGCCCCTTGCAATGGGTCGGTATACGACAGGACATGGGTGGCAATTCCGGAAAGGCGTTGCAAAAAATTCAGCGCCGTTCGCTCTGCGGTCAGCAGGGCGCTCAATCGACCGGTTACCTCCATCATGACGAAGCCCGGCGCAACGGCATCGCCATCCGTGCAACCCATCGCGACGTCGGCATCCGGATCCAGACGAAGAAAGACGTATCGGGCCACCTCAAGTCCGGCGACCGTTAATGGTTGTTTGGCGATGATACGGCCCTTGCCGGTCTGATCCGGTGGAATCAGGTTTTCCGTGGTGATATCACCCGATCCGATATCTTCCTCCAGGGCCAGATCGACGAGGCGCTCGACCTGTTTCGAAATTACTATCGTAGCACTTCTTTCCATAAGGCCGGTCGTTTCAGTGAACATGTATGGGTATCGGTTTTCGATGCATGATCCCTGCCGTCCAACAACAATATGGGATTCAATGAATGGTGGTGAATGCGATATCATCCACCCGTTTATCCGGATGGGCACCCAGAACGATATGCGTTTCAACCTTGGAGGTCTTTGATCCTCTCCAAATTCACCGTTAGCTGTTGTTGTTTCTCGTCAAGGGAACGGTGCTTCTCGCGGACCTTTTCCACGACATCTGCAGGCGCCTTTTCCAGAAAATTGGGGTTGCTCAGTTTTTTCGAAACCGTCCCCAGCTCGGCAGCCAGCTTGGCAATCTCTTTTTCCAAACGGCGCTGCTCCTTTTCAAAATCGATGATCCCTTCCAGGGAAACATAGATGGAAGCGCCGTCGACAATGGCCGTGGCCGATTGTTTCGGCCGCGGCCCGGGGACATCCACGGTAAGCTCGGTCAGGCGAGCCAGATTGACGATAATTCCGCGATAGGTGTCCACCACTTCCCGCAGATGATCTTCCTGGGAATGCACGGCCACATGAAGCTGCAGCGACGGGGGCAAATGCATTTCACCGCGGATATTTCGGATGCCCGTGACGACTCCGGAGACCAGTGACATTTTCGATTCAGCGTCAGGATCCTGGGAGATTCCCCGATGGGGATCATCGTGCTCGGGAAAAGCGGCCGTCATGATGGAACCTTCGGCACCCGGTAGTTGATGCCAGATCTCTTCCGTGACAAAGGGCATGAACGGATGCAACAGGAGAAGTATATCCCGAAGCACATTCCAGAGGACCGCTTTCGTTGCGGCCACCCCTTCGGGATCGGCATCCTTTCCATACAGGGTGGGTTTGGTCGCCTCCACATACCAGTCACAGAATTCGTGCCACACGAACTGATACAGTTCCCCGGCGGCCTCATTGAATCGGTACGCCTCGATGGCATCTGACACATCGCGGGTCACCCGGGCGAGTCGGGAAAGAATCCATCGATCGGCCAGGCTAATCTGATCCCGGTCGATGCGGGCATACCCGTGATCGAGATGCATGAGCGAAAACCGCGCCGCATTCCAGATCTTGTTCACAAAATGTCGGTATCCTTCAACCCGCTTTTCCGACATCTTGACGTCCCGCCCCTGGGCTGCAAAGGCGGCCAGGGTATATCGAAACGCGTCGGTTCCGTAGTGGTCGATCACCGTGAGCGGATCGATCACATTGCCCTTGGACTTGCTCATTTTCTTCCCATGCTCGTCTCTGACCAGGGCATGCACATAAACGTCCTTGAATGGGACATCCTCCATAAAGTGGATCCCCATCATCATCATTCTCGCCACCCAGAAAAACAGGATGTCGAAGCCGGTGACCAGAACCGATGTGGGATAAAATGTCTTTAGCAGGGCCGTCTTGTCGGGCCAGCCCATGGTGGAAAACGGCCATAAGGCGGAACTGAACCAGGTATCCAGGACATCGGTCTCCTGGACCATGCGTTGGCCCTCGCAGGACGGGCATGTCTTCAGTGCCTCCATGGCGACGACCAGATGATCGCATTCGGCACACGTCCAGGCCGGAATCTGATGTCCCCACCAAATCTGTCGGGAAATACACCAGTCCCGAATGTGATACATCCAGTCGTAGTAGGTTTTGGTCCACATGTCCGGTATGATGCGGGTCTCGCCGTTTTTCACGGCGGCAATGGCTTTTTCAGCAAGGGGTTTGGTTCGAACGAACCATTGGCGGGAGAGATTCGGCTCGATCACCTCCTTGCATCGGTAACAGTGCCCGACATTATGCTTGTGAGCCTCGACCTTCTCGAGAAGACCTTCATCCTCCAGTGCCCGAAGCACGGCCTCGCGGCATTCACTCCGCTCCATACCCTCGAATCGCCCGGCCTCGGATGTCATCCGGCCATCGTCACCGATAACCTTGACGCTGTCGAGACCCTGACGGGTGCCGATTTCAAAGTCGTTGGGATCATGGGCCGGGGTGATCTTCAACGCCCCGGTGCCAAAGGACGTATCGACATAGGAGTCCCGGATGATCGGTATCCGGCGGTCCATCAAAGGCAGGATAACATGGTCATGGACGAGGTCCCGATACCGGTCATCCTCGGGGTGAATGGCCACAGCCGTATCCCCCAGCATGGTTTCGGGACGTGTGGTGGCCACCGTCAATCCCCCATTTCCATCGGGATATGGGTAGCGGATGTAATACAGATGACCATCGTGCTCCTCATGTTCCACTTCCAGGTCGGCAAGGGCCGTGTAACAACGCGGGCACCAGTTGATGATGTAGAGTCCGCGATAAATCAGGCCCTGTTCGAAGAGATCGACAAACACGCGCCGAACGGCCCGGGACAGCCCTTCATCCATGGTAAAGCGTTCGCGTTTCCAGTCGCACATGGCGCCCAGCCGCTTCAGCTGATTGATAATGCGGCCCCCGTATACCTCTCGCCACTCCCAGACAGCTTCGATAAATTTTTCCCTGCCGATCTGATGCCTGCTCATCCCCTCAGCAGCCAGCTTCTTCTCCACCACATTCTGGGTCGCGATACCGGCATGGTCCGTGCCCGGCATCCAAAGCACATTGTCTCCCTTGAGTTTCCGATATCGACACAGGATATCCTGGAGGGTAACATTTAAGGCGTGCCCCATGTGAAGGGCCCCGGTCACATTGGGAGGGGGAATAACAATCGAGTAGCTTTTCCGGGGACTGCTTTTGCTAGCCGCAAAACGCCCTTCCGTCTCCCATGTGCGGTACCAGCGGGTTTCGACATCCTGGGGTTCATATGCTTTCTTCAATACGTCTGAACTCATCACCGATAACTCCTAAAACCCAAATTGAAAAAGGGGATTATCGAATAATCCCCGTCTGCCATCACCCCCCAATGCCGATACGATCCGGCGGTGGTATCATGTCGTCTTGAAAGCCTGACGGTTCAGGCGCTGTCTGATTCGGTATCGTCAAGCAGCGCGGCCTTTAATGCCGCGATCTCTTTTGATACGGCCTTTTCGATCGCTTCGGCGATCATCGTCTCGATTTTGTCAGTATACATTCGGTTCAACACCTTTTCTACGGCAGCTTCGACCTGCTCCTGGATGAGTTCGCCAGGGTCTGCGGATGCAGTGGCGGTGACCTCATCCGGGGAGGTTTCAGATTCTCTTTCCGTCACCGCATCCGTGCCGGATATCAAAGAGGCTGCCGCATCCACAACGGACGCATCAGCGGTATCTTCTACCGGTATCGCCGGTGGAACTGCGGGTTCCGTTGCTTCGGCTGTTTTCCGATCGGATGCGTCTTCCCGAACGTCGATGTCTACAGAATCAATGGCAATATCATATCCCAGATCAATGTCCTGTTCTGCCGGTACCTCCTCGGCGGACACCGTTGATGGCGGCAGCGTATCCACGGCCTCGGAGAGGTCGACGATGTCGGCTTCGGATGGATCGAGTGCCTCGACGGCATCTACTTCAATGCCGATTTCCACATCCTCGGCAACAGGTACAATGGGAATATCGTCCAGCTCGACGATGTCGTCCTCTATGGTCTCGGAAATTTCAGCCACATCGTCCACCGCAACGAGCTCCTCCGCGTCTGAGTCCATCGTGTCGGCCATATCGGTGGTCTCGACAATCGCCTCCTCGCCCGCTTCAAAAATTTCAGCCTCATCGCCGACATCAACGACATCTTCGGCCTCTGTCTCAGGCGCCTCTGCCTCATCGATCAGCTCCGCAACATCCTCTACTTCCACTGCAGGCGCCCTGGCCGCATCGGTCGGCGCCACAACATCCTCTGCTTCCACTGCAGGTGCCTCGGCCGCATCGGTCGGCGCCACAACGTCCTCTGCTTCCACTGCAGGTGCCTCGGCCGCATCGGTCAGCTCCACAACGTCCTCTGCTTCCGCTTTAGGCGCCATGGCCACTTCCGTCAGTTCGACGATATCCTCTGCTTCCGCTTTACGTGCCATGGCCACTTCCGTCAGTTCGACGATATCTTCTGCTTCTGCTGCAGACGTCTCGGCCTCTTCCGGCAGCTCGACGATATCTTCTGCTTCCGCTGCAGGTGCCTCGGCCTCTTCCGTCAGCTCGATGATATCCTTTGCTTCCGCTGCAGGTGCCTCGGCCTCTTCCGTCAGCTCGATGATATCCTCTGCTTCTGCTGCAGGCGCCTCGGCCACTTCCATCAGCTCGACGATATCTTCTGCTTCTGCTGCAGGCGCCTCGGCCTCTTCCGTCAGTTCGACAATATCTTCTGCTTTCCCTGCAGGCGCCTCGGCCTCTTCTGTCAGTTCGATGATATCCTCTTCTTTCGCTGCAGGCGCCTCGGCCTCTTCTGTCAGCTCGATGATATCCTCGTCATCTCCAGGAGTGGTTTCAACAACCTCCGTCAGATTGATAATGTCGTCATCCGGATCTCCGGTCGTTGCCTTCGACGGTGGACCGGTCTTTTCCAAATCGCTCATGGCATATGCCTCCGGGCATGATTTCAGCACAGCCGGAAAACGCGCAACCTCCTATTAAAGCTAAAAAACGCTATCACCTTACCTATGGACTGTCAACAGATCTTCCCCTTGCAACCGTCCGCAGATCCGGCCTATACAGGGGGCGTAATGCCATCTGAGTTTGGCGGGATTTGGAACACTAGATAGGGCATGTCCCACGCTAAGACGCAAAGCCACGACAAACACTTCACGGGGTTCGAGGATCCCCCAAGGGTGACATCAGGCGGCGTTGATTCCAGTTGGGGTGCCATCCGAACCACCTCAAACTATTTGAGGATTGTCCATGCATCGATTCTTCGTGACGCAGGAAAGGATTGAGGGTCGAAAGGCCACCATACTCGGCCAAGAGGCCAGGCACATGGTGCAGGTCCTCCGACTACGGATCGGGGATACCGTCGAGCTGATAGACGCCGGCGGTGCCACGTATGGGGCCACCATCGAAACCATTGAAGGGGGATGCATCACACTGTCGATTGGAGCGCCGCGCCAGATCCCCCGGGAATCGCCGATGCGTATTACGCTCGCCCAGGCCCTTCTCAAGGACAAGAAAATGGACACGCTCATCCGCCAGCTCACGGAACTCGGCATCGCCCGATGGATACCCTTTGCTGCCGAGCGCAGCGTCCCCCGTCCGGATGCCGAGCGTCTTAAAAAAAACGTGTGGCCCGATGGGAGAAAATCGCCCGGGAAGCACTGAAGCAGAGCCGAAGAAATCATCCGCCAATGATCCAGCCATCCCCTTCCTTTGGGGCCGTCCTCCAAGAGGCCATGGCTTCGGATGTCAAGGTGGTCTTCTGTGAGAAAGCCCGGCACCCATTCCCTCGACCCGAGCCCGAATCCGGACATTTCACATCCGTTTTTTCGCTGGTGGGTCCGGAAGGGGGCTTCACCGCTCAGGAGATCGCCGCGGCCATATCCCATGGCTTTACGTCCGCCTCCCTGGGCCCCCGGGTTCTTCGTGCGGAAACCGCCACAGTGGCAGCAAGCGCATTGATACAGTATCTTTATGGGGATCTGGGAAGAAATTAAAAAGGAGTCTTGCAGGGTCGGAATCCGGTCGTGTTGGCGTGTCGGGATGTGGGACGGGTTGCAGATTTCTGGTGCGGTATGCGTTCTGCATGTAACCGGCCACGGCGAGCAGGGAAACCGGGAAACGTTACCGCTGGCGTATGGATGGGGCGTTCATGCCCGGTGAGGCTATCCGGCCGTCTCCACACCGTCCAACACCGAATTGATTTTCGTGGACAATTCACTGATGTTGAACGGCTTTTGAATAAACCCGTTACACCCTTTCTTCATAATTTCGTTGGCCGGTCCTTCAGCACTGTACCCGCTGGAAAGCAGAACCTTGATGTTCGGATCGACCTCACGGAGGGCATCAAAGGTCTCCATCCCGCTCATGTCCGGCATGACCATGTCGAGAATTACCAAATCGACCTCTTCCCGTTGCTTTTTTAAGATCTCAACCCCTTCGCTCCCGCTGGCCGAAGTCAGAACGCTGTACCCCAGGGCATTGAGTATCTGGGATCCCACCTGAAGTGTCATGTCCTCGTCGTCGATAAATAAGACGGTTCCGGCGCCTTTCCGAAGTTCTTCTTCGATTCCGCCTTCCATCTCGATGGCCTTTCCCCCCGCTGGAAGATAAATGTTAAACGTGGTTCCCTTTCCCGGTTGGCTGACCACATCGATAATACCGGAATGGTTCTTGATGATGCCATATGTCGAGGCCAGCCCCAGCCCGGTGCCTTCTCCCCGTTTTTTGGTGGTGAAAAACGGCTCGAAAATTCGCCGCTGATTATCCGTATCCATCCCAATGCCGGTGTCGGTAACAGACAACCGGACATACTTGCCGGGCTCAAAGCCAAAGGGCTGGACAAACTTTTCGTCGAGTTCGCAGTTGCCGGTCTCCAGAAAGAGGCTTCCACCGCCCCTCATGGCCTGGGCAGCATTCACAAAAAGGTTTAGCAACACCTGTTCAATCTGCCCGCGATCCGCCTCCACGGTCCAGAGGTTTTCCTGATAGTCTTGGTAAATGGTGATTTCCTTCCGGGTTCGACCAAACATTTCGGCGTTGCTGGCCACCAGGTCGCTCAAATCGAGCGTGCTGACTTCGTACTTCCCGCCTCTGGCAAATCCGAGCAACTGTTTGGTCAGCATGGCGCAACGTTCCACATAGCCAAGGATATTCTCCATGCCTTTGTGGTGGGGGTGTGAGCTCTCGATATCCATCATCATTAATGAGACATTGCCCTGGATCCCCATCAGCAGGTTGTTAAAGTCATGGGCCACCCCCCCGGCCAGGGTTCCGATGGCCTCCATCTTCTGACCATGCTGAACTTGGGCCTCCAGGCGGCGTTTTTCCTCCTCGGCGGATTTACGTGCCGTAACATCCCTCACAATCCCCCTGAAACCCGAGGGCTTTCCGTTTTCATTGTGCATCAGTGAAGCCGAAACTTCCAGATAGCGGGTTTCGCCGTCAGCCCGGACGGTTTCGTATTCGGTGAATTCGATGGATCTTCCCGTCTTGTAAAGTTCATTAAATTGACTGGCCACGTTCTCAGCGACTTCCGGAGTCGAGTATTCCCGGAAGCTTTTGCCCCGCATGTCTTCTTTGGTAAATCCGGAGATCCGTGTTAGGGCTTCGTTGAAGAACGTCAACCGGCCGGATAGGTCGACTTCAAAGTAACCCTCCTCGATGCTTTGAAGAATGGTCCTGTACTTTTCCTCGCTCTCCTCCAGGGCGCTCTCGAATCGTTTCCGCTGGGAAATATCTTCGACATCCCCTGACAGGTAGAGCGGCGTGTTTCGGGAGTCCCGGATAACCACGAGATTTACGCGGACCCAGACGTCAGTGCCCTGTTTGTCAAGAATTTTCATCTCGAGTTTTCGAGATGGTGCGACCCCATCGAGGAGTTCATGAATCGTTCCCTGAATCAGTCGGAGCTGATCCGGGTGGGAAATATCCTTCCACGACAGCGAAAGAATTTCTTCTTCGCTGTATCAGGTAATGGCGCACATGGACGCATTGACGCGTTGAAAATGCCCGGAGGCCGATGCCAGCGTGCGGCCGATCGCAGCATGATCAAACGCGCCGCGGAATCGGGATTCACTTTCCACCAGTTTCCGGAAGGCAACAGCGTTGACGATGCTGGCCGCCGTCTGGCTGGCCACCTCGGTCAGGAGGCTCACATCACTCTGAGTGAGGGGACTTCCCGAACGGAGGTTGTCGACGGCAAGAATACCCAGGGATTCGTTTTCGTAGACAATGGGTACGCAGATCAACGAGCGGGCGCCGCTCTGGTGGGCAAATTCCTTGCTCTTCTCGGAAAGATCATCTTCGATGTCGGAGATATCATCCACGAGGGATGGTTTCTGGTTCCGAAAGGTCGTGACAAAAACGCCCCTGGACTCCGGTCGGTTCAGATGAAAGGCCGTCTTCCTCAACATCGACTCGTACTCGGCGGTGTAACCGTATCCAGCGACATAATACAACCGCGTTTTTTTCCGGTTGGCGAGCATGATCATGCCCCGGTCAAACTCGAGACGCACTTCCATGGCCGCCATGACCCTGCGGATCAGATCATTACGATCCATGATGGATGCGGCCGCCTGGCCGATTTCCTGGATGAGCAGGGCTGTGTTGTATCGGCGACTTAGCTCATCCATATGCGCCTTGGCAGTATCCCCCTCCATCTCCAGCGCCCGTTTCAGCTCCCTTTTTTCGCGCCACTCCGCATATCCGGACAGCACACCGGCTATGGCAAGCACGAGCAAAGACGGTACGATCCAACCGATTGCGGGCAGGTACATGTTTAGCAAAATAATCCCCGGCACACTGAAGAAGAGAAAAAAATTGCGGATTCTCTTCCAGAACGCTGAGGGCATCCGCTCCCATTTGATGATATAGCGACAGTGGGGATCGCCTTTATGAATGCAGGCGGGATGATCGATGGTAGCGGGTTTTTCCGTGAACAGCTCGGATATGGATTCGAAGGTGCCGAGGCGGTTCTCGCACTGGAAGGGCCTTTCGGTAATGCCGGCCTTCATCGTCACGACGATTTCGATGGCATTGGGTCCTCGGCTCGTTGATTCGACGGAGGCCGCCCGACTCAAGATGGTATAGCTCCGTCCGAGCAGCTTGTAGGCACCGGTGGGATTCACCAACCCCAGTGCATATTTCTTCAGAGTGCCCAGGCCATTGGAAGAAACCAGATATCGGCCGACCTTGCGAGGTACGTCCGGATCACCCAAGCTCTCTGTGAGATGATCGTGAAACCGGTTGATCTGGTCCTGGGTCAGCCAGTGGGCGGGGTCCCGAATTTCGTACCGGCTGATATTGGAATGGGACAATAGCGCGTCCACATCAACTTCCGGATAGAACTTGCTAATGAAATCAAGGTAGTTCTTGATAATCCGGCTACTGTAAATCGGTGTGTCGGCGTCCATGGCGATATCGCGCCCCAGATCAATACCTATCCGGGACTTTTTTTGCCGCAATTTAAAGGAGGATAAGTGTTTTTTATATCATATGACCGGGATTCGTGGCAACCCTTTGCAACAATTCAGAAAACCCCTAAAGCGGCCGGATAAGTCCCAGAAATTTTCTTGACAACACCGGGACGATCCAATAAAAGACGAAATTTGCGATGCCGCGAGCATGGCCGTGCCGAGGTAGCTCAGTCGGTAGAGCAGGGGACTGAAAATCCCCGTGTCGGCAGTTCGATTCTGTCCCTCGGCACCAATAAAATCAGGGGTTTACGGCTTAGGTCGTAGCCCCTGTTTTATTTTGTGTGAGAGTCTGTGTGAGAATCTAATTCTTAAAGTGGCTTTCATAATGATTTTTCCACTTCCTGATGGCGTTATCGCTAACACCATACTTTTTACCTGTGCCAACATACCCAAGGTCTTTTATTTCCTTACATAAAGTTTTGTAATCAGGTCTTTCAACTTTACGAAACCAAAATTCAGGATGCATATTTGTGGGTTGATTTTGAGAATGGTTAATTGGAGCTGAAAAAATATCAACATCTTCAAGCTTCAGCATGGCATTTTTTTCTGAATTTCCAACTGAATGAATATAGCCTTCTGTTGTTTTTCGGTTCTCATGCCCTAAAATTCGCTGAATAACACCTAATGGTACATCAAGATCATCAAGTATAGATGCGGTGAAATGTCTCAAAGGATGGTACCTGAAATATTTTACCTTGGCTCTGTCACACAGCTTTTTCATTAATCTCTTGCGATCAGCATAAGGTCCGCTGATCATTTGTTGAGCCTTCCGGCTCCAATATGTATGCCAAAATACCCAAGGCTTTGCTTTTTTGTCACTATTCTGATACCTATTGATGAGGATTTCATAAAGCTTACAAACCATAGGTACATCCCTATGTACGCAATCCCCATTTTTCTTTTTATTTGTCCAAAGAGTGACACTTCTATTGTTGAAATTAACATCATCCCACTTTAGTTTATTGATCTCATTCATTCTAGCAGCAGTTAGTACAATTGCCCACAAATAATCTTGCTCATCAGGATTTGCAATGTTTATGATTTTGTAAACATCCTGTTTAGGTGGAACATAAACCTTCTTTTTTTTTACAGGCAAAAATTGAATGTTCTTTGTTGGATTGAATGAAATCAATTCTTCATTTATTCCATAGTTAAAGAAAGCCCTCAAATAGATAAGCTCCTTATTTCCTACTCGCGATGAAACAGAAGACCTCTTTAGCAAATATTTCTTAACCATCTCTCTTGTAATTTCTGAGCACATTAACCCCTTCCATTCTTGAATCCATCTTCTAATGTGGTAAAGGACGTGGCGAAAGTGCTCATCTGTATTGTACCTTTTTACATGGTCAAGACGATTATTACATAAGGTCAAAAAGTCCATATCTGTTTTTATCATCATTGCCTGTTGCTGTAGAGTAGGATTTTTTAGCTCCTCTCTTTTTCTTGCTTCTGCCCGTTTGGCATCCTTTTTGTTCTTGAAATATGCCTCTGTGTGTCTCTCCCCTTTCAGAGTGAAGTCGTATCTCCAACCCTTTTTCTTTATGAAATAAGTGCTCATAAGATTCCCCCTTTTCCGGAAAAAATAAGGAACCTCCGAGCTTCTTAACTCCTAATTCATTTTGGTGTTTGTATACCCAACTCAAACTCTTTCTATAAAATTTAGCTATCTCCTTTGCATTGAAAGGTTTTTGTCCTTTGTTGTAGGTTATTGAATTTCCCATAGCCGTTAATTCTACTGATAGAATCCCTTATTCTCTCATTTATATCCCCTTTCATGGTTGAAGGGTTAATAGTCAAAAGCCCTAAAGCAGCAAGAACCCATTTCCTTGATATGCCTTTATCAAGCTTTGGTGGTAATTATACCACGCAGGAAATACAATTGTTCACGTGTTTTTTTAACTTTTTTTGAAGCTTGAAAAATATCTAATAACATCAATAGCATTTTTTCTATCTTATCTAAGATACAAGTTATGATTGAGTATTTGTTATAATTAATCCATTATGTCCGGTAATTGAACTCTGAATGTTGGACGTTTTCCAATTCATATTTGTTACTGTATGCAGGATTGCTCCATGAATAGGACAATCATTAAGAAAAATCATGTATGTTAAAGATATCTCAAAAGCTTTCTTTAACAGAGGTTAAAAATATAAATATTATTAGGATTACTATGTATCCTTTAGCCTAGTGACCCTGAATTCATTGCATTGATAGCCCCATGAAGTATGTTTCATGGGGCTATCTTTTTATGTTCAGAAGCTTTCAAGGAGTTTTTCATCTATGTACCTTCCCCAATATAGTTTCTATAAGGTTTCTATAAGGTTGGTCAAAAAATTTAAATTTTATAAATAGTATATGAGGGTATACATAGCAGACACATAGGGGGTGAAATTATATGAAAAGAAAAAGATACTTTAAACTGATGCATATTAATCTTACTAAGGAATTAAACAATTATCTTAATTGGAAATCATACAAATACAATGAGAGTATCTCTGAAATTGTAAGATTCCTTATAAAGGAAGATATGAACAAGAATGAATCTAAATGGATGGGAGATTTAACAAATGATAGTGACATGCAGTCTTAGATAAAAAGAAAATGACTATAGGGAGAAATGCAATGAATAATAACACAAATGAAGAAAGGGGAAACAATGATGCAACAGAACATAGGAGCATAAATAGTGATGTTTTAGAATGTCTTATTATTAAAGGCATATATTCTAATTTGGAACATTTCACAGAAAAGGTAATTAATACTTTTAAAGATGCCTATTTTGATGATCCTATTGCCCGTGAATTGTTCAATATTTTTAAAGCCCACTACCATGAATATCAGGAACTGCCATCTGATACAGAAATTAGAGGTATGCTGATTGATAGTTCTGTAGATGATTTAACAACATACATGGATCAGGTTAACCAAGTAAAAATATCATCTGTTGATAATTTGATCAGACAAACAGATTTATATCTGAAAGAACAAGCTCTAAAGAATGCACTAGTTCGGGGTGTTGATTATGTAGAAATCAATCCTGACAGAGTATTTGAATTGATTGATGAAATAAGGTGTTTATCAATTCATGACAAAAATCTGTTAAGCTTCTCAACAATAGGTGATTTACAGGAATTGGATATTCCACAAAGGCAATTTTACTTGGATAAGATTTTGTTTGAAGAACAGATTATATTATTAGTAGGTGATGCAGGTGTTGGAAAAACATTATTTTTAATGGAGCTTGTTAACAGTCTTACTCAGGGAAGGGATTTCTTAGATTGGAAAAACATGACTGAACATCCAATTAAGTGCCTATATTTTGATGGGGAGATGAGCATCTATGATGTATTGGATAGAGCATCTGCTTTTTCATTACATCCTAATGTTGGCTATTATCCTATGAGGTATTTTCAATCCAAAAATAAAAATGAAATTCAAGGTGATTTTTCAGATAAGAGATACAGGAAGCATGTTGAGGAAATGCTAATTGAAAATGAAATAAAAATATTTGTATCCCCAGTTCAATAAGTAAGTGCAACACTTTTAGGTTTTAAGGCTTTCGCGATATGACGCGATATTATGCCAAAAACCTATCGACACCTAAGCGCAGA
>Ga0049114_1000111_pt1 | contig 19955 bp, 20 predicted proteins | sample WorMettanBELIZE2_FD_55211 | JGI IMG/M metagenome (GOLD analysis project Ga0049114, IMG submission 55211) | Marine gutless worms symbiont microbial communities from Max Planck institute for Marine Microbiology, Germany - Olavius tantulus BELIZE.2 | ecosystem: Host-associated > Annelida >... | reverse complement strand
CGAACACTGGCTTAACAACCGGCCAAGAAAATGCTTGAAATTCAAAACACCGGCGGAAGTCTTTAAGGCCGAGTGTTGCACTTAAACATTGAATGCAGGATTTCAATTCGGTGGCTTATTGTTTAAAAACGAACCTACAAACAAAAATAAGGAATAAAACAATCTTACTCCCTCCCACTGTCTCCCTCCCGCCCCCGAGTCAAGCTCGGGATCTGCGACAGTAGAGGGAGAAAATATAGTCCTCCCCCTTGATGGGAAGGTGCGGTGGGGGTGAAAGAATTTCTGATGAGGAAACATAAAAAATCGCCACGGCAAGGGTCATAAATGGAATGCTATAGACCAGTTTATTATGGAGGGCGCGACGCTGATCGATCTTTATTTTATGGCTGACGGGCATGTTAATCCAATATTCGTAGACGTGCCTGCTCTTGTTCGTACACTTTTGAAACCATTTGCGGTGAAAAGTGACTGCTCAGGCTTCTATGGCCTTGGCATCTGAATGGCATTTCGAGAGGTGTCCTAACCCACCAGACGCGCACTCCCCTCAAGATCAATAATCTTCTTTCTAATTTCTTCCGGAACCGGTGTTTTCGTATTGTTGCGATAGTCGAAGGTCACCAGCACGCCTTCCCCGGATGCAGCCAATTTTTGGTGTCGGAGGCTGAACACCGCATACTTCATGGTAAAACGGTCTTTTTCCAAAGAATCCACTTTGGCTCCCACGGCGACCCGGTCCGGATAGGTAAGGGGAAGTTTGTATCGGCATTGGGTGGAAGCCAATATGGGACCGACTCCGGTGTTTTCCATGACCTCCAGAAACTTGATTTTTTCAAAATATGAGATTCGTGCGCTTTCAAAGTATTTGAAATACATAATATTGTTCACGTGCTGAAAGGCATCCATATCACCCCATGCAATGGGTATTTCAATTTTCACCGGATAATCCCTGATACTTTCTTCCATGTATGCTCCTCGTATGTTGTCCGGGCGGTTACCCGGGTTCACGATGTCAGTTTGAAGACCCTTCTTTTCCGCGCCATGTCCATTCCAACCAGTACCACAATCGCTATAAACAGATTGTGCGCAGCTTTATTTGATGACGGTGTATTATTTGACGGAACCGCCGATACACGGCAGCGTGTGGCAGAGCCCCTGGATCGACCGGTTAAACCAGTCTCGCCAACTTCGCTCGGCAGTCTTCCGGGATCTCATTGGGATCATAGTCGGGGATCTGCTCGGCCATTCGAGGGTAGTGAGCGCGCAGTATGGCGACCCCATGAATTCTTTTCGTCATATCGTCATCGCCAAGTAGGCCCTGAACAACATCGAAAAGAGCGCTGAGGTCTTCGCCACGGCGGGATAGTTCGTCAAACGCCATATGGTAGGCCGGCCACACAGGACCGTAAAGATACTGGTACAATTCGGGAATCGTTTTCCCGCGAAACTCTCTGTTGGCCCAATATTGAGCCAGGACCATCGGGAGTCGACCAACGAAAAAGCCGCTGCAAACTCCCACGACAGCTCCAATGAATAAGCCAAGCGAGCCGTACCAGCTGTTTCCGACTATGGCACCAATAATCAGGCCGATGCCCGCCGCCGACAACTGGAATAGATGAAAGAGTGTAAACATGGATGTTGTTTCCTGACCAGATACCGCGTGACTCAGGTGGGCACGATACACGCCCGGCGATCCTGTCTGGAATTAGCTTGTTCGGTGATAGTTTTCTATGATTTCCTGTTTTCCGGATCGGTCCCGAAATTTGCAGATATACGAATCCTCCCCGGAGCGTATTCTTCCAAAGCACGTAAAGTTGTGATTGATAATGGTGACACCGCGACGAGAGCGTGGGTCCCGTGACACGTCAAATTCAATATCCAGGATAGCTTCATCGATGGCTTCGATAGCGATATCATGTGACTTCAAGTCATGTATAAGCCAATTATGAAGGGCTAATACGATATCCAGCGGTTTCGTTGGTTCCTGATTGAAAAAGCATTTTTTATTCAATACGTTCAATACGAGCGTGCCCTCATGGAGTCTGGCGAGTCTTTCGTAATCGGAATATAACTGCCAGCCACAAAACATGTGACAAAGAATATACGCTTGGTGTTTAAATCGTTTCCGTTGCATCCCGGTTTTCACTAAGCATCAACGCAACCGGCGGTGTTCGACCTAACGGGTGCTTTTGAGCCGATGCGCTTTTGGTCTGATGGCCAAAAATAAACTGAACTATAAACACATCTAAGGATGACGATATTAGTCAATCTGTCACCCCTTTTCTCCCTCCCCTTGAGGGAGGGAGCCAGAGGGAGGGGTATGATAAACGCACTCCTTATTTTGGTTTGTATATCCGAAAATAAATGAACATTCGTTTATCAGGGCTCATCGCATTCACACACTTTGTCTATCAGAAATCGATCGATCTCCTCGAATACCCTGTAGGTATAATCGTAAACTTCGTTTTTTCGAAACTGATAATTGGCGCAATTATGCCATCCAAAATTGAGAATCTCCATTTTGGCCTGATTAAAATCATTCTCCGTTCTTACCAGAATTTTTTCCCGGCATCGTTTTGGATTCGCATTATTGGAGCAGATCTTTTCTATGAATTTGGGTAGTGCGTTAAATGTATCCTCTTTTGATGCCAAAATGCCGGCATACCTTAAACATTCCGGGGATAATTTTTCGCCGAGAAAATCTTTTCTCAATCCCTCTGTATTGCCGGTAATCAGAAATTCGAGCTTCGCTAAATACAGATGGGCATCCACCTGAAGGCCCCGAATTGTCTGGGCATGTAACTCTTTGATTAACGGGGTGCCCGGCAAATTCAGATCCATTAGGCGTCTTATGTTTTCGTTTGTCTCTTGTTCATACCGCTCCTTTTCAAAGGTAAGCAGCTCCTTCGTCGTCTCTTGAAAATCCAGATTGTCAATTAGTTTTGGGGTTTCAAATGAGCGAAAGTCCTCGACAAGGTGTGTGATGATGGCGGGATTCAGTTCTTTGATATTGACATTTGCCCGGCAGGAGCACAGCTCGGTCTCCCATTTCACCAATTTGTATTCACGCGCTTGCAGCGCGCCCGGGCAAAGTGCTTCAAAATACGGGTCCGAATCCATAATTTGAATTGCTGCCGAGGCACAAATCTTTACTTTTTCTATATCGCTAGCGGCAAAGTATCCGAAGTCGATTAAAATCAGAATTTTTTCGGCAAGAACCGGAGAATCCGGATGCTTTTCGTACGCCTCCCTTGCTAATTCCGCTGCCTTCGGGCAGTCACGCTCAAAACCCCGTGCGATATCCTGAATCCTGTCCGGATCCGATGAACCTCCCACCTCCCCAGCCCAATGATGGCACACTTCAATCGCTTCAATCGCTCTGGCGATCAAATTGTCGGCTGTGTTCGGCGAGGGCGCCGTTTGCCCAAACGCCGAAGAGATAACTGGAGAGATGATTAAAAAGATCAGTATCGGCAGAATGCGCACGTCAACCTTTCTAACTAAGCATATCCGTGGAAGTTTGCAGCAGGTGTACGATGAACCTCTTTTTTGAATCGGCATCCGGCGTCGGTGAAGTTCGCCTTAGTTCCTGTGTCGTGTTTGTGGCTTAACGAACCGGCCTGCGAGCAAATCCTGTTGAGCGACAAGGGATGGTTTCACTTGCTTATTTTAGGGTTACACTCCGCATTTTTTTTCAATTTCAGCCATCTTTGATGCGGAATCATCGGGAAATTCTTTCCAGCACTCATCTTTCGTTTTCAACTTCATACAATTGACTCTATTCTGATAACGCCTGTGTGCCCGAATGGAGAATTCCATAAACGTACGTTCGTCCATTTTATCAATCTCTTTCTGAAAACACGTGCATTGCTCGACTTTCTCCGGGTACTTGCTTTTTAGGTATTCGATAGTCCTTTGGGGAGCATCTATCGCGGGAAGCTCGTCTGTGTAACAAACCATGGATGCTTGATCCATCATGGATCTGACGAATCCGGTCGAGACCATACAATCTTCCGTAGCCCCCTTCAGAGACGCCTTCAGGTCATTTTCCGAAATGGTGTAGTCGGCTTTGACGGCCTTTTGTTTCAGCTCATCGATAACGCACTTGCAGACAATCTCCGGTGCCTTAAACTTACAGTTTTGAGTCATATACTCGATAATTAAATCCGTCCTCTTTTTGGCGCTTTCTTTTTCTTCCTGTATTTGTTCACCAGCGTAGGCCATCCATGGATACACCATTAAGGCGATCAGCAAAATTCCATACATTGTTCTGAAGTGAATCATACGGATACTCCTGTGACCCCGCAGTGCGGGATCCATCTTAACAAAGGTCCTGGTTCATGAGGGTGGTGTTCAATGGTACATCTCCAGCAACACGATTGGCGTCTTGATGAATTTGTCCTGTCCCGTCTCCAAGCGCTAATGATATACGCCGCGTATGGCTTGGTTTTCCTTAGAATGACCAGGGATAAACGTTATTCATAGCACCGCAAGAAGGACATTTCTCTCCGCCGTGTTCACTCAGACCTGCAGGTCCGCGGCAATCCATCCATGCGATAACAACCTGTATGGAAATGAATACTGAAATGCCAAGCACAATCCAATTCCAATATCCCTGGCGGAATACAAACAGAACGCCGGCGATCCCGTAAAACAAGGCAGCGAGGATAAAGAACACCCCTGGAGCACTTGAGCCCCCAGGTGCCGGCTGACCGATGGCAGCGGAGTATGTCTCACCACAGCCTTTTACATTTCATCGTGTTTGGCTAAAACCCCAGGAACCATTCCACTATTTATATAAAGATTGTATTTGAACCAATGGTACACGCAGCCACTTTTTATCTTTGATCTTTTTATACTCAGGGTTGACGTGAGAACCTATTAACGGCTTGAAATATTGCTCTAATTCTGAAATCGGAAAATCATCTGGTAAAATTATATAAAGCTGTGTGGAAAAGGCGCCCATCGGAAACGAATAGCCTTTTATCGTTTCTGTTGCGTTGACATAGTCAACTTCTAACCGTTTTGCCCCGATGCGCGGGTCGGCATCAAAATCTATGTGTTTAACATGAATTTCTTTAATATCATCAAAGGCAAGGTTCGCGATTTGGCTTTCATTCCCTGCTAAGCGTGTTTTGATCATATTGGTGCCCGGTCTCCAGTTATATTCGTGGCTGACATACGCTATCTGAAAGTCAACGATTTGTTTGTCGGTTGATGTCAGCAACCGGGGTGTCTTTTGAGATTCGACTGCTTTCTGCTCACAGGCGCTAAGAAAGAAAAATAGGGTTAGCACAAAAAAGATGCCTTTTGTTACACTCACAGTTTTATTGGTCGTGTTTAACATCATAGACATATTCTCCTTTCGCAAATCTGATGAGCGCGTTTTGCTTAACGATGCGGCCAAAAGGCGGGAAATGGTTAGCGTCCGACTCCAACCGACGTGATGGTGGTCCAAAGGATGCAGGCCGCAGCTTCGGAGTTCTCCTGTTGAGTGTTCAGCTCTCTGATGGCCAAGCTGGGAACTAAACCATGGGCGATTCCTTTTCGACGGTTGAGTCTTCAGCTATTTTGGCTTCCGCGAGTAGAAAATTAAATAAACCATATAATAACAGAAAGTTATATTATTTTCAAGTTCATCTCCGGTGAGAGTATGACCCTCTGCACATATTTTATCATGCTGGAAGAACATCAGAGCAGATGGTCGATCCCTTCTTTCCTGTCGACGGTGTAAAGCATGGGATTCGTATGATAGGAAAGAGTTCTTCAGGTCGACTGCGATATGACTTCAGCGAGGATCTTCCAACAGCCAAAAGAGTAGATTGTTCCGGAAGAAAGGCGCCCGGGTCATCCAGAGATGTTCTTCCGGAATAAACATGACTGAGTAATAATCTATCGGAGTGGAGATTTGGGGCTGCCAGGTTTGACCTGTCCGCTCATCCAGTAGCGCACGGCTGTGTAAGATCATGCCGGCTCCTGCGGCTCTTTCGACAATCTTGACGGACCCGTCGTGTGGATCGACGGATACCTGTCATGGAGTCGGAAGCGTGCCGCCCGCCACAAGAATCATTTGAAGTCCATATGTATTCGAAGAGAATAGGGGATGGGAAAGGCGCGCGTTCGTATACGGGTTTCATGTTCGATTTCCTCTCTCTGCCCGAGAAGAATTTTCCGCCCTGGTTTCTTATCCTGGCTGTGTCGGTTTTAACGCCATTTATTGAGCATCCAGATAAAACAAAGAATACAGCCAATCAGAATTAAAATGACTAATGTCATGTAGGTCATGGTGAACACCTCCTTACATTATCCGTTACCCCGTTTGCCGGTTTGCCCGTTTGCCCGCCTTCCGGGGCGTAGCCCGAAGGGCGAAGACCGGTGGGCCCGATTGCCCGGCGTAGCTCCTCAGGAGCGTAGACGGATTGACCCGTATAGCCGCCTGCCCGGCGGCAAAATAACAAATCACAAATCACAAAATCGTGGAGTCCTTTTTTTCACAGAATCGAGTATCCAGCATCTCCAGGTCGCCATAGACGGGCAACAATCATAAACCCTGAACCTTAAACTTTGAACCCTGAACCTTTATCGCCTTTCAGCTTTGAGCTTTCAGCGAATTCCACATTCTATAATCCGCAATTCAACCCGCCGCCGCTGAAAGCTAAGGCGGGCAAGAATCCAAAATTGCCTCTTCCGGCATCCAGCCCGCCGCAGGCGGGCAAGCATCCAGCATCCAGTATCCAATACTGACACCCGACACCTGACACCCAAATCCCCGAAACCTGAAACCCGCCCGTCAACAGCGGGCAACCTCAAGCCTCCAGCATCTCTATTCCGGCGAAAGCCCGTAAATGTAATTGATCACATCCCATATCTGCGCTTCAGAAAGCTGATCTTTGAATCCGGGTATCGGCGCCCGACCGTTTCAGGAGGTCAGGAGGTTTGGGAGTCAAATTAGGCGAGAGGGGGCCATTTCCTCGGGCACGTTCTCCGTGGCAAGTGGCGCAAAAGTTCTTGTAAACATCCCGGCCTCTCTGGATGGATGCTTCTGTGCTCGGGACGGGATTTGTTATACCAGCGGCCTCGGCAGGGGCTTTCCAGCCGTGGGCCGCCGTTATGTCGAGAGTTGCGAAGAATGTGCCTAATGCAACCGCCACCACCAGGACAGATCGCAACCCAACCCGCATTTGCTCCATCGGTCCCTCCTTTATTCCAGATCCGGTAAACCCCGCTTTCACTCGACTTTTCATTTGATTGCATTAAACTATTCCTATTCCACGTTGCAAGATATTTGACGCGGGAAAGGATACATGATGATTACACGAAGACAGTTTTTCTCAATTGCCGGCGGCGCGGCGGCGGGCTTTGTGGCCCACTCCGTGCCGACATGGGGGTCCCCTGCAGGATCGAGCGGCCCGACAGGTTCAACGAACGGTTTCCGCCCGGATGTGGAGATTCGCCTCACGGCCATGCCTGTCGAGGTTCCCGTGTTCAAGGGATCCCCAACCGCATTCTGGGCCTACCGGGGCGATCTCATCAAGGGCCCACCGGGGACCCTGGTGCATTTGAAAGATTCCTATCTGGGACCGATCATCAGGGTACAGAGAGGTCAACACATTCGGGTTCACTTCGACAACCAGATACCGGCGAGCAGCATTATCCACTGGCACGGTCTGCATGTTCCGCAGGAAATGGACGGGCACCCACGATTCGCCATTCCTCGCGGAGATACGTATCAATATGATTTTGAGGTTGTGGATCGACCCGGCACGTACTGGTATCACCCCCATCCCCATGGTCGCACCGCACACCAGGTATATGGCGGCATGGCCGGACTCTTTCTGATCACCGGCGATGAGGAGACGGCATTAAACCTGCCCTCCGGGAACTACGATATCCCGCTTGTCATTCAGGACCGTTCCTTTTCCATGGACAATCAGCTCGTCTACCTTTCGGGGGGAATGATGGACCGGATGACCGGTCACATGGGCGATATTATCCTCGTCAATGGCCGTCCTGATTATACGCTGAAGGTCGCAACTCGCGCCTACCGGCTGCGTGTTCTGAATGGGTCCAATGCGCGTGTGTACAACCTGGCATGGAACGACGGATCGCCGCTGACGGTCATCGGAACAGACGGCGGCCTGTTACCCAAACCCCAAACACGATCGTCTGTCATGGTCGGCCCCGGTGAACGCTTGGATATCTGGGCGGACTTTAGCCGATATTCCAAGGGAACCGGCCCGACGCTGGTGAGCCGTGACTTTGATACCGGCATGGGCGGGATGATGGGTGGCGGCCGCATGGGGCGTGGCATGATGCGCCAGGTACTTCCCAATGGCGCACCCTTTGATGTGATGAACGTTGACATTGTAAGGACGGAAAAGGAGTCCAAACGTTTGCCCGGGCGGCTGTCGTCGGAGCTGCCACCCTCCGTGACGGAAGCGATCAACGGGGATCAGCCGCGCAGATTTGAACTGAGCATGTTTCACATGCACGGGTTGATCAACGGCAGGTCTTTTCAGATGGATCGGGTCGCCGATGACGAAATCGTTCAGGCGGGTGCCACGGAAATCTGGGAATTTACCAACCCCGGCGGGCAGATGGGGATGATGGGAATGAATGTGCCGCATCCGATGCATATTCACGGCGCGCAATTTCAGGTGCTGGGTCGATCCGGGGGATTCCATAGCGGATATCAGGATGAAGGCTGGAAAGACACGGTGCTGTTAATGCCAGGAGAGCGCGTAAGGCTTCTCGTCCGATTCGGTGCCTTCACCGGGCTGTTTTTGTACCATTGTCATAACCTGGAGCATGGGGATGCCGGTATGATGCGAAACTACCTCATACGCTCGGACCCGAAAACAAAGCTTACTTGATTGAAATAATGAGAAAAAAAGAACGATTTAGGGATGAGAACCACCGGATTTCAATAGAATCCACGGAAGGCATTGCGAGCCGATGGGTTTAAATCCAATTATGTATTGAAATAATCTTCCAGATAGGTAAGGTACTAACCCAAATTTTCTGAAAACCCCATGAATGTATGTTTGATAACACCACAGAAGGAGCCTTTCATGAAAAAGACACTGACCATCATAGCCCTGACCACTGTTGTGGCGCTGTTTCTCGTTGCACCGGCATTTGCCGGTTCCACTCTGGACCGAATTCTGAAAAAGGGCGAACTGGTCGTTGGTATCACCGGAAGCCAGCCTCCATTGAACGCCACCACCAAAGACGGGAAACTCATCGGATTGGAACCGGATTTGGCCCGCTTGATGGCTGCATCAATGGGCGTGGAAGTCAAGTTCGTTAAAAAACCCTTCAACAAGCTATTGCCGGCCCTGGAGTCCGGGATGGTGGACATCATCATGTCGAGTATGACCATGACCGCCAAGCGCAATCTCAATGTGGCCTTTGTGGGGCCCTATTACGTCTCCGGGAAAGGCATTTTAACCAAATACGAGCATATCGGTAAGCTTCAACAAAGCGAGGGACTAAACAGCCAGAATTTCCGGGTGGTTGCGCTGAAGGATTCCACCAGCGAAGCGTTTGTGAAAAACACGGCTCCAAATGCCAAATTCATCGGCGTCGCTACGTACAAAGAGGGGCTGGACAAGTTGATCAACAACGAGGTGGAGGCCACGGTGGCCGATTATCCGTATTGTGCCGTTTCCGCGTTTCGTTACCAGTCCAAGAGGCTGACCGCCGGAGAATCCCGTTTGACCTTTGAACCGATCGGGATTGCCATGGCGGAAGATACGCTGCTGATCAACTGGACCACCAATTTTCTAAACGCCCTGAGAGCCGGTGGCGCCCTGGAAGGCCTGACGAAAAAATGGTTCACGGACGGCTCCTGGCTCAAGGAACTTCCCGAATAGGCATCGGGCCGTCAACTTCCCATCAATGCCATCTGCGGGCGGAGCCATGTCTCCGCCCGTTTTTTCTTGCATTCAATATCCACGCTTATTAAAATTTAACAATACCCAGAGCGCAGCGGGAACTTTGCGGGGGCATACCGCACGTTATGTCCAATACTTATACTCGCGCTATCGCTTTGCTGCAACAAATGCGGCCTGTGCTTTTCCAGCAAAACGGATCATCCAAAGAAGAGAGGTATCACCATGAAGAGCCAAACGATTCTTCTTGGGATGCTGATAATGATGTTGGCAGGCGGGCCCGTTGGTGCTGAAATGTATCAATGGGTGGACGAAAACGGTGTCAAACGGTTCTCGAACAGGCCTCCCCCCGAGGGGGTTGAGGACTATGAAGCCAGGACAGAAATTGCTTATGACGAGGCGGCGGATTTAGCACGGACTGCGAACGATCGTCGTGCCGTGGACGAATACAGTCAGATGAGGGCTAAACAGGAGCAACTGCAAAAACAAATGGAGGAAGCTAAAGCCCAACAGGCCGAGGCAGAAAGGATCGCGGCGATCAAGGAACAACAAGAAAAAATTGCCGAAGAGCTATCAAAGAAGACCCGCTGGATCAGAACCCGTGCCCGGCGCCGGTACTACCGGCTGAGGAACATCGAAAAGGAACTGGCAACCTTGGAGGCAACACCCGAGAACGCTAAACGGAGAGCAGATCTGGAAGCCGAGAAGCAGGTTGTTATTGAGGGGCTTATGCAGAATGAACGTTACTTCCAGAGGGGAGGCCGACAGTTGGTCCAGGAGTACAAAGAACTGGACAAAGAACTCCAGAAATATCAGTGACAAGATGTATCCCGAATAGAGAATGAGTTATTTTTCGCCGAGTGGCGGATCATTACGGAAGGGAGATGTAACCATGAAACACCAAACAATCCTTCTTGGAATACTGATAATGATGCTGATAGCAAGCCCTGTAGGTGCTCAAGTTTACAAGTGGGTGGACGAAAATGGCGTCACACGGTATTCGAACAGCCCTCCGCCGGAGGGTGTCGAGGACTATGAGACCGAATCGGAAATCTCCTATGACGAGGACGCTGACCGGGCACGGACCCAGGACGATAAACAGGCCGTAGAGGCCTACAGCCAACAGAAGGCCCGAGAGGAAGCACAAGAGCAGAAAGCGGAGGAAGCCAAGGCTCAGGAGGCGGAGGCGGAAAAAGTTGAAGCACTCAAATCCGAGCAGGAAAAGGTGGAGGAAGAACTGGCCACAAAGACGCGGCATATTCGCGGCCGCGCCCGTCGCGATCTTAAGAATCTCAGATATTACGAAAGCCAGCTGGCCCAACTGCCGGACACTCCCGAGAATGCCGAGAAGAGGGCAGAGCTGGAAGCTCAGAAGCAAGCCGCCATCGAACGACTCATGCAACACAAGCGTTACTTCCAGGCCGGCGGCCGACAACTGGCCCAGGAGTGGGAAGATCTGGAAAAGGAACTCAAAGAATACCAGTGATCTCAGGTGGTCGGAAAAGATCCCAAGATCCCCAATACGTGTCGGATCAACGACGGCACATGAAATGGAGGTTAAACGGATCGTCAGGGATGTCGATGACCTCCACCCTGTTAAATCCAGCGTCGTGAAGCATGTCGACTGCCCTCTCCCTTCCCCACATCATCCCCAGTCCCATCCCGCTATCGACCAGCCCGACCGGCAGGCAGTGCATCAGGCTGACCGTATACAGAAACGTTCCCATGGGGTGGTCTACATTGTTTGAGAGAAAACTGCTCGCTGCAATATCTACCATGGAAAACAGCCCGTCCGGCTTCAGGAGGGACAGCACGCCTTTCAGAGCATCCAGAGGCCGTGTCTGGTCATGAATGGCATCAAAGGCGGTAACATAATCGAAAGTGCCGGAAAGACGCTTATCTTCCGCAATATTTGCGGCATCCAGGGCTGAAAACGATACATTGGAGAGCCCTTTTTCTCTGGTGGCCTGGTTGGCGCTCTCAATGACTTCCGAATCGATATCGATTCCGAAAAATTGGCTGTTCGGAAATGCTTCTGCCATGAGAAGGATTGCGATGCCTTCGGCGCATCCCAGATCGCAGACCCGAATGCCGGTGCGCAGTTTCTGAACCAACCGGCCGTCGTCCACCGACGGGAGAAAGATATTCACCAGCATCCGTCGGTGTTTGGCATTGGCCAGCTGGGCCATGAAGTTTTGGAACTTCGGGTAGCGATCATAGGGCACGCCCTCGCCGCTGGAGAAGCCATGAATGACCGACTCAAGCGCACAATGTGTCAGCAACGGAATTTCCTGGGTATAGACACCCAGGTTCTGATGGCCGGCACGTTGTGTGATGAGATCGCCGTGCTCGGTGGGAAGGTGGTACAAATCATCTCCGTTATCGTTTTCGACCAGTTCAACGATGCCCCCGCACACCATAACGCCAAGCCATTCCTCTACGTACCTCGGACTCAGACCGGCTTTCCGGGCAATCCGTTTCGCGGTACTCGGATTCTGCATCGAATCCATGATATCAAATAACCGCATCCGATATCCGATGGCCATGGCAAGATTGAGTGCTCCGGCATTCAGACTCTCCGCCATCTTTTGTGAGAAGGCCTCTTTTTTTTGTTCGGAAGGGTCGCTCATTGATTTCGGATATTTATTTTCGAACTGGAATTTCAGCGGTTCCGACACCGTTTTCCTATGAACGGCCGTCGTAAATGGATGTCTCCAGGGAGGGCGCAGGATCCCCTGTTCCTCCCGATGAAGCTATACGTCAACTTATAATATTGAGACTTGCGATAAATATCTGACGTGTTCGGGAACGGTGGCTGCCTACTCGGGATAGCGGCGGTTGCCGCTTTGAGGACGATCCGTTTGCTCGGCTTTCCATTTCAGCGCCTTGGCTAGATCCATAATCACTTCAAGAGCGTCCGATTCGTTCATTCGCATGATTTGGCCACTGCTTCGGATTACCAGGCAAATTTTATTCTTTGATTCGTAGTTGTTGGTCGGCTTGTTATCATAGTAGATTTTAAATCGCTTTGTTTCTGATTGATTAAAACGCTTATTGTCGGGCTGGTTGAAATTGTGACTGATCACGTTCGGTCGTCTATTGGCGGGATCCCATCGATTTGTATTATAGTTATCCATAATCTATTTTGCTCCTTGAAAGTACTCTAGGCCTATAGGAATAAAAGAAACTCAATACCCATTACGCTAAACACGAATTGTTAAAAGGCAACGATAAAATAAGCGCAGAGTTGGCCCGGTCAACCGCCGGGTTCCGTTTACGTCAACTTTTTTACGACCGGCCGTCACATCGCAGCAGGGAACCGATGCGAAGACGGCCCGTTGCATCAGTCCCGATCCGCGGAGTGTGACCATGGAAGATGCGCCATCCATATCCCAGCAACAGTCCGTTCGATGGCTTCTGGGAAAATCCCGTCAGGTCATTGGCTGGGTGATGTTTTCCATCGGCCTGGGACTCGCCGGTGGTCTGTTGTTGGTACTGCAGGCCGCCTTGATTTCACGGGTGATTCACGGCGCGTTTATCGACCAGCTGCCGCAAGACGCCTTTTACGCGGATCTGATGGCCATCTCCGGCGTTGTCCTGCTCCGATCGGTATGTGCCTGGGCGCGGGAGGAGGCCGGCTTCCGTGCCGGTGCCGGAGTCCGGCAATCCGTGCGCGCCGGAATTCTAAAGCACCTGTTCGCCTTGGGACCCGGCTTCACAGGTCGGGAGCGTACCGGAGAATTGACCTCGGTTATCCTGGCTCAGGTGGAAGGCTTGCATGATTTTTTTGCCCGGTATCTCCCCCAGTTGGCCATCGCTGTTCTGGTTCCGGTGGGCATCCTCCTTTTTATATTTCCCATCAGCTGGGCTGCCGGAGGTGTCATGTTGCTGAGCGCTCCGATGATCCCCCTGTTTATGATCCTTGTGGGTATGGGGGCGGAAAGTATCAGCCAGAGGCATTTTCAGGCTCTGGCACGCCTTGGCGCCCATTTCCTGGATGTGCTCCAGGGCTTGTCCACCCTGAAAGTTCTTGGCAGGAGCCGTCAGGAGGAGGCGGCCATATTGGAGACTTCCCGTAACTATCGACGGCGGACCATGAAAGTTCTGCGGATCGCATTTATCTCCGCAGCGGTACTGGAATTTTTCGCATCTATTTCCATTGCTCTGGTGGCGGTATATCTGGGGATGAGTTTCCTGGGATATGTTAGCTATGGCATCTATGGCCGCATGCTCACCTTGGAGCAGGGATTGTTTATACTGATCCTGGCTCCGGAGTTTTACATGCCCCTGCGGGAGTTGGGCGCCCATTATCACTCCCGTGCCGAGGCTGTGGGGGCCGTTCGAGAAATTGTCCGGATTTTCACTGTCCGACCTGCCATTCCCTCAGGTACCCGCCGATGGCCGGCAACCCAGGGCATGACAGTACAATTTGAACACGTCCGTTTTGCTTTTTCCGATAGAGGACGTCCGGTTCTCCGGGGGGCCACGTTCTTCATCCGGCCTGGAGAGCAGGTGGCGCTGGTCGGTGCCACCGGACAGGGAAAAACGACCATTATGAACCTGATACTCGGGTTTCTGCGGCCCGACCATGGGGATATCCTGATCAATGGGAACAGCCTGTCGGATCATGATGTCGAGCAATGGCGTCGTCACATTGCCTGGGTCGGACAGCAGCCGGTACTTTTCAATGGAACGGTGGCTGACAATATCCGCCTTGCCCGGCCTGATGCCGGAGACCGGCAGATCGAATCGGCAGCACGCGCCGCACGGGTTCTGGAATTCTCGGCACGACTACCCATGGGGATGCATACCCTGGTGGGGGAACAGGGCTTCGGCCTTTCCAGAGGCCAGGCGCAGCGGGTGGCACTGGCAAGGGCGTTTTTAAAGGATGCTCCTTTGGTGCTGCTGGATGAACCGACCGCCGGCCTGGACAGCAAAAACGAAGCGCTGGTGCTGTCCGCACTTTCCGACCTGGTTCAGGAAAAATCGGTGCTCTTGATCACCCACCGGCTGGAGGCAATGGCTCGCGCGGATCGGGTGCTGGTTTTGGATAACGGCCATATATCGGAACAGGGAACCTATGAGGATCTGATGGCTTCCCAATCGACATTGTACCGGCTGGTTGGAAACGAACCACTTGGGAGGGGGTATGGGCCGCATTCCACATGACCTAGCGCCGTTCGTGCAGCTGCCCAGGCATCACTGGCGCCGATTGCTCCCGGGGACCATCAGTGGCTTTGTCGCGCTCGTGTCCGCAGTGGGACTTTTGGCGTTGTCCGGCTGGTTCATTTCCGCTGCTGCCTTTGCCGGGCTTTCTGCGGTGGCTGCCCAAAACTTCAATTTTTTCTTTCCAAGTATCGGTGTGCGTATTTTTGCATTTGCGCGAACCGCCGCCCGCTATGGGGAGCGGGTCTTTTCCCATGATGCCACATTTCGGATGCTCGAGTCTCTAAGGGTCTGGTTTTACAGACATCTGGAACCACTAGCGCCGGCCCGGGTGATGCAATTCCGCAGTGGCGACCTGCTAAACCGGATTGTCGAAGATATCGATGCTTTGGATAACCTTTACCTGCGTGTGTTGTCTCCCACGCTGGTGGCCGGTGCGTTTGCACTGCTGCTTTTCGGATTTCTATGGATCTTTGACAGTCTGATTGCCGTCTCAGGGGTCGGATTGCTTGTTTCGGCGGGGATCGTGGTTTCCTTTTCGGCGTATTATGCCGGTATTCGATCCGGGCGGAATATAGTCCGCATCCGATCACGCCTGCGGACACAGATCGTGGAATCCATCCAGGGGATGTCTGATTTACTCGTATATGGCGGCTCCCGCCATCCTCTCGATGAAAACCGGCGAATCGATGCTCAACTCATACAGGAGCAGCGGACCATGAGCCGCATCACTGGTCTGTCTTCGGCAGCCCTGACCCTGTGTTCGGGGCTGGCAATGGTTCTGGTGCTCTATATCGGCTTGGATCGCGTGCAGAGCGGCACCATGGGCGGCGACGTCCTGGCGCTGGTCACCCTGGCGGTAATGGCCGCCTTCGAGGCCGTGTCTCCGTTGCCGGGGGCATTCCAGTACCTGGGGCGAACACGGGAGTCTGCAAGGCGCCTTAACGAAATCGTGGACGCCGTTCCCGACGTGGTGTTCCCGGAATCCGGCAGATCGCCTGCACATCGTCCGGACATCCGGTTCGATGACGTTGAATTTCGATATGCCCACGATGGACCCGCGATCCTTTCCAATATTACGATGACAATTCCATATGGGACGCATATCGCCCTTCTGGGTCAAACCGGATCCGGGAAGTCTACCCTGATGCACTTGCTGGTCAGATTTTGGGATCCCATCCAGGGACACATCTGTATCGATGGACGGGATATCCGCGAGTATACCGAGAAGGATCTCCGCAGCCTGTGCTCGGTCGTTCCTCAACAGCCCCATATGTTCGGTGGTTCCGTGCGGGAGAACCTGCTACTGGCATGCCCGGATGCCACGGACGGCGATATCCTGGAAGCTCTCGATGCGGCCCGTATGCTGGATTTTGTCCAGAGTTTACCGAAGGGGCTGGACACATGGATCGGTGAAGCCGGAAAGATGATCTCCGGCGGTCAGATCAGACGTCTGGCGGTTGCCAGAGCCATCCTTCAGGACAATCCGGTCTGGATTCTCGATGAACCGACCGAAGGGCTGGATCCGGAGACCGAGAGACAGATGATGCGCCGGATCGAAGCCCTCACCACAGACAAAACCGTCATTCTGGCCACCCACCAGCTTGTGGACATGGACCGGATGCACCGGATTCTGCTTCTGGAAGGCGGCATGATTGTAGAGGAGGGTACCCACGGGGAGTTGATGGCCAAGCCAACGCGGTATGCGGCGATGTATGAGCGGTTGAGGATATAGAATGCCTAAAATTATAAATGCCTAAATTGCCTAAAATGAAAAAATAGGATTTTAGATCTCATTTTAGATATTTTAGGCATTTTAGGCATTTCAGGCACTTTAGGCATTTGGACGAAAGGTCCTCATCGGCTTTACAATATCTATAGATCGCTTTAGAATATAGGACGTTCTCATTGCTCGGCACTGCACGGAGGAATGACCATGATTTCATGGTATCGGATGCTGATTTTCCTGCTGGTTTTGGGATGGGCAGCCGTTGTTTCCGCGGAGATCTATGTGTGGATCGACGCCAATGGGGTCCGGCGCTTCACTAACAAACCGCCTCCCATGGGCATCACTCCGGTGGACACGATCGATGAAATTCCCTTCGATGCGATGGCCGATTCGGTTCGCCGGGAAAACGATAATCAAGAAATGCAGCGGTTGTTTGAACACTGGCGAAAAGAACGGCAGATCGCCGTCGAGCAGCAGGATGCCGAGCGGCGCCGTGAAGCTGAAGAGATGCAGTTGAAGAAGACGGGCTATCAGCTGGAAGAAGCCAGGCGCTGGAACCGCTTCTACGACCACTATTTTGGCCCTTCCTATGTGCCCGTCCTTCCCCCTCCCTGAAAAGATTATGAAACGTCTTGGTGGACCAGGTCGGTTCACCAAATGGAGGCTTTCATGGCCAAGGCACTTCGAGGCGAAGCTGTAGTCCATCTACCGCGAGCCTCGAATAACGCGGGCCATGGCAGCCTCCGTTTGGCCCGGAGGGTGAAATCTTGTCAGTCTTTAAAGCGACCGTTTAGTAGATTACTTTCGGAGTCGGATCAAATCTCTGAATGTATGAGCGCATATGTCGCAATCATTTACTTGAACATCCCCTGACAAGAATTCATGAACCGTCCTGGTCAAAAAGCGGTGTGCTGATATACCTTTCTCCGGTGCTTGGCAGCACCGTGACGATCTGCTTGCCTGCGTTTTCCTCGCGACGAGCGACCTGAAGCGCCACCCAGGTGGCGGCCCCTGAAGAAATCCCGCAAAGGATGCCTTCCAGATCGGCCATGAGCCGGGCCGTGGCAAACGCATCGTCATTGGTGACCTGGACGATCTCGTCGATGACGGAGGTATCGAGCACTTCGGGAACGAATCCTGCCCCAATGCCCTGGATCTTGTGCGGGCCCGGGTCTCCACCGGAGAGGACCGGAGAGTCCGTCGGTTCTACGGCAACGACCTTGAATTCGGGTTTCCGTTCCTTGATCACCTGCCCCACACCGGTGATGGTGCCGCCGGTTCCCACTCCGGACACAAATATATCGATCTTCCCCCCGGTGTCGTTCCATATTTCCTCGGCGGTGGTCTCGCGGTGGATCTGGGGATTGGCCGGATTTTTGAATTGATCCGGCATAAAGGCATGGGAATTCTTGGAGAGTATTTCCTCCGCTGCGGCGATGGCCCCCTTCATGCCCTTGGGACCGGGCGTCAACACCAGTTCGGCCCCCAGCTGTTTCAGCAGCTTTCGACGTTCGATGCTCATGGTTTCCGGCATGGTCAAGGTCAGCCGGTACCCCTTGGCGGCACAGACAAAGGCAAGGGCAATACCCGTGTTGCCGCTGGTGGGTTCCACGATGAGGGTGTCGGGACCGATCCGGCCCTCTTTTTCTGCCGCCTCAATCATTGCGGCGCCGATTCTGTCTTTCACGCTGCCCAGGGGATTGCGGAACTCCATTTTGACCAGCACCTCGGCTTTGCAGCCTTCCGTGATCCGGTTTAGTTTTACCAGGGGGGTCTTACCGATAGTTTCGACAGAATTCGTGTAAATATTCATAACGCCACCACTTTCTCCTTTCCAGATGGACGCATCCATCACCGATGTGTTGGTCGATTTTGTTAGGCTCTGAAAGGAATTTTCATGCCAATGATGAGCGCACCGCCGCTCTTATCGTTATACGGCTGAACCGTTGCCACCTTGTCGATAGATCAGGCGTGGGGGTTCGATGAGCACCTTGGTGTCGGGTGGTACCGATTCGGTGAGCCACACATTGCCGCCGATGACGGAACGGGTGCCAATGACGGTATCCCCACCCAGAATCGTGGCGCCGGAATAGATGATCACATCGTCTTCGATGGTGGGGTGACGCTTCTTGCCGCGGAACTTCTCTCCCGCATCCGGCGGCAGGGACAGGGCGCCCAAGGTAACGCCCTGGTATATCCGCACATTATTGCCGATCTCGGTGGTTTCGCCGATCACCACACCGGTGCCGTGATCGATCACGAACCGTTCCCCGATGGTCGCCCCCGGGTGGATGTCGATGCCGGTCACACTGTGGGCATGCTCGGACATGATCCGCGGCAGCAAGGGAACGCCGAGCTCGAAAAGCCAGTGGGATACCCGATACACGGTGATGGCGTACATCCCCGGATAGCTGAATATGATTTCATCGTAGCTTTTGGCCGCCGGATCCCCTTCATAGGCGGCCCGGACATCGGCAGCCAGGATTTTCCGGATTTGCGGAATCGCTTCCAAAACCTGGAGGGCGATTTTCTGGCCCCGTTCGTCGCAATCCGAGCACAGCTGATCATAACGGAAGCAATCATGACGGATGCTATGGGTGATCTGCTCGGCCAGCAGATCGTAAAGCACCGAAACGGTCTGGCCGACCGTGTATTGGAGATTCACCGGATCCAGCTTCTCCCGGGTGTAATATCCCGGAAAGAGGATCTCGCGGAACTTGTTAATGATATCGACCACATATCCTTCGGACGGGATCGGCTCATAATCGATGTGCGTAAAACACTCCCGGTCATCGCAGTGGTTGATGATTTTCTCGGCGATCGCCGGCAGTTTGCTGCGCTCGGTTGTGATCGCCTCCGCGTCGAGCCTGCATTCCTCTAGTTCTTTTTTGAGATCGTCCATGACAATCCCCCCGGGAACCTGAAATAGTGATGTGAAAACAGCGGGATGAATATTCGTAAACGTAACGCATGTTGAGAAAATGTCAAAACAGGGGGAACGGTTGCCAACCGCGGATTTGGACCGCTGTGAAGAAGAGTTGGGAATGGGATTTTAGAAAGTATAAAAAATCGGGATTATGCACCATTTTAAGGGTATTCTCACGCAATGGTCTGAGTATGTAGGACCCTAAAGCCATTGTTTGCAGTTTTCCGAAGTTGGCGTCCTGCAG
>Ga0049114_1000110_pt1 | contig 20119 bp, 23 predicted proteins | sample WorMettanBELIZE2_FD_55211 | JGI IMG/M metagenome (GOLD analysis project Ga0049114, IMG submission 55211) | Marine gutless worms symbiont microbial communities from Max Planck institute for Marine Microbiology, Germany - Olavius tantulus BELIZE.2 | ecosystem: Host-associated > Annelida >... | reverse complement strand
CACGCCTTCTCGCCTGTCCGGTTCGCATGGACACCCGATAATAATTTTTCAAGCCTTGTCCAATCAATCAGCTCATGAACCTCATCCCGCTTCTTGCAAGGTATCGTGTTCTATCAGTACTGGATCTGCTAAACTGCGTTTTTGCAAGTTTTTCCACGGCAACTTTTGGTCCCCCGGTGCGCAATTTTTAGGAGTCAACATTATCTCAAATTTCAGCAACTTTGGGGATCTCGTGCATAAGGTCTCCTTATCATATGCTTAAGGTAGCCGCAGTGCTCAACGGTCCGCACCCGCGGACCTTCTAAAGGTCAACACGCCCTAGTACCCCGTTTCAGAAAATTTTTCCGGTAAAACCAGTCTCTGTCATCTCGACCAAAGGGAACTGTCATCCCGAGCATAGCGAGGGATCTTTGACGATGAGACAACTACAAAGTCACAAGATCCCTCCTCCGTCGGGACAAGAATTTCTCGCTTCGCTCGAAATGACAACCAGCAAAATTTGATGAAACTTATGCTAGGGTTCTGGTTTTGGGTAATGGTTAATTTATAAGTGTTGATATGACCAACAGCACTGACTCTTATGCCCCCTCTCCCTCCGGGAGAGGGTCGGTGAGAGGAGATCAAAAAGGTGAATCTCTCTACTTTATCACTTATAATTTTACCATTACCTGGTTTTGTACCACTTTATCCCCGGATTTTCCCAGATGAAAGACACAATAACCTGCGAACATCTGCGTAATCTATGGATTAAAAAGAAGGTTGGGGTTCCTCCACAGCCCCAACGACGCTGCCGACGACTGGAAACTGGGAAAGTCGATCCGCCGAAGTCACGTTTTCCGGAAGCTTTGTACGCGCTTGCCCGGCGAGATTGTCCGCGACTATACCGACATCCCGCCGGACACGTAAAATGTCGCTGCGGTGAACCAAATTGCACAACGGAGAAAATTCCCCATGAAACAACGTCTATTATTCATCCTCCCGTTCCTATTGCTGCTTATGACGCCCGTTCAGGCGGCAAAACCCGGGAAGATCGGTTACGTGAACATGCAGGAGGTGATCGATAAGAGCAAGTTGGGCCTGCAAGCACGTGAGACGCTCAAAGAGAAATTCGGAGATAAACAACAGGAGCTTGGCAAGGAGCAGCAAACGATCCGTCAATTGCAGCAGACCCTGGACAAGGACAAGGCCTTGATGGGTCAGAAAGAGCTCGACAAGAAGACCGCCCAGATCCGGGAGCGCAAGAAAAAATTCCAACAAAAGTTGGCAGAGCTCCAAAAGGAAGTGGCACAAGAGGAAAACAAGCTCGCGAACCGGATCTTGAAGCCGTCGCCGGCGGTCATTGCCGCGGTGGCCAAAGACAAGCAGGTCTCCGCGGTCTTCGAGCGTCGGCAGAGTGGCCTTCTCTACATCGATGAGGGTCTAGACCTTACCGCCGAGGTCATCAAACGGCTCGACGCCAAAAAAACCGACGCCAAGAAATAGGCGGTGTCGCCGGCAAGATCTCAAGATTCAGGTATGGGACCGATCGTTAGGGTTTTGTTACCATAAAGCTTCGGCATCCATACCAAGATGAGGAGATGCGAATCCATGCTTGGCGAATCCCACGACCTGCGTCACGAATTTCCGACTCTAGATGACAGAATCTCGGTGCTGTGCGACTCCGACGAGGAGTTTGCGCATCTGATGAAGGATCACGATAATCTAGATGCTCGGGTACGCAAGCTGGAGGAACTGGGTACTCCGGTGGCCGACGAGACGATCGGGGACCTCAAAAAGGAGCGTCTGCTGATGAAGGATCGTCTCTATGCAATGCTGCGCACCAGCTGATTGCGCCGTCGTGGCCTGAGGAGATACCGCAGGTAGGATCATCGCCGAGAGCAGGTGGCATCGATAGAGCCCGTGTTGCGATTCAAGATCATCCCCGTCACCCTGTTTCAGCAGAATTGCACCCTGCTGTGGTGCGACCAAACCGGTCACGCCGCCGTCGTCGATCCCGGCGGAGAGACGACGCGAGTGCTGGCCACGATTCAGGAGGTAGGGGTCGAGCCGATCAAGATCCTGCTGACCCATGGTCACCTGGACCACGTGGGGGGGGCCGCGGAACTTGCCGAACGCCTCGACTTGCCCATCGAGGGTCCTCATCGGGGCGACGATTTCCTGCTCAAATCCCTTGTAGCCCAAAGCCAGATGTTCGGTGTCCCGGAAGTCCGCGGTGTCTCCACCGGGTGCTGGCTGGAGGACGGTGATTCGGTCCGAGTCGGTGCCCTAGCGCTGCGGGTGATCCACTGCCCCGGCCACTCACCGGGCCATGTGATCTTCTTCGACGAGACAGCCAGGTTGGCGCAGGTGGGCGATGTGCTGTTCCAGGGCTCGATCGGGCGTACGGATCTGCCGCGCGGTAACCATCAGGACCTACTGGATTCTATCCGCCGGCGTCTCTTTCCGCTCGGCGACGACGTCCAGTTCATTCCCGGACATGGTCCCATGTCGAGCTTCGGTGACGAGCGTCGCAGCAACCCCTTTGTCCACGATCCCCTGGTCTGAGGTTCAGGGATAGACCGGGGTTATCGAGAAGCCTCCGGATGAGTAAAGTGGGTCCAAGCCCATCGCTATCCGTATCCGAGCATGGCAGTCGAGACGCTGTGGTCCATGGTGACCGAGCGTCTCCCGTGGCCGAAGCGGAACCGGCTTCCCCCGAGCGGCCCCTCAAGCAAGCGAAGAGCATGCGTTTCGTCGAACCCTACTGACTCGATGCAGAGCAACGGACGGCGATTCTCTCGCGGCTCCAGGAGCAGAGTATCGGTGACGAGGAAAGTTGGAGCCTGTTCGTGGCTGCGCTGGAGTACGATCTGGCGAGCTGCGGTTAGCTTATGACCCCGGAGCAGGAGCCCTCGGCGTCCGACCACCAGGGGAATGACGCCGATCCGGATGCGACAGCTATCGTTGCCCTCGCGGAGACCGCGGAGAAGCTAGCATACGAGTTAGCAAACCTCGACAGTGCCACGTCGCTGCATCTGCAACAGGGACTCGAATCTGGCGCGGCAATGGCGAGAATTATCTCGAAACCCTGCTCAGCGAGCTGCGACGAGTCGTAAGCGTTGGCAGGCCATTACTCGACCAAGCCCCCCCCGGGTCGATGGACTCAATGCCTGCCTACTCCGGCGAGGCACGCCGTTTTATTCTGCGTGTCGCGGATGCCTTTGAAGACTGCTTCGAGCTGGCCCCCGATACCCGACCCGACTCCCCTTTTCCAAGCGCGCTCGATGCCATCGTCACCACCACGAATATCGGTGTGCCGACGGATCAGGATGCGCTCACCAGGATACTGGGTCGAGACTAAGAATTAAGAAGCTGTCTGGTAAAAAATATTTATAGTCATGAGTACTATTGAGCGTATCACCATTACTCTAACCGCCGAGATGGCTCAAGCCGTGCGGTCTGCTAGGTGAGTATGCTTCCAGCAGCGAGATTATCCGCGAGGCTTTGCGCGACTAGCGGCACAAACGAGCCTTGCAGGAACAAGAGTTCAGAGCGCTGCGTGCAAAGGTTCAGGAAGGGCTGTCCGATATCGAAGAAGGCCGGGTGCACGACTTCGATCCGGAGCGCATCATCAGGAAGAGAAAACAACAATTACAAAATCCCGAACCCTCCGCATAGCCGAGCGCGCAGAACAGGATCTGGTTGATATCTGGTGTTTTCGATCGCCGCACCGCCTCGAAGCTTATCCGGCAGATCGAAGCACATTTCTCGACCCTGCTCTCCCATCCAAAAATCGGTCCGCGCCGGTATCATCTCACCAAAGGGTTGCCGGTCGCACTTTCACCGCGACTACGTACTGTACTACCGCTTCACGGCTACAGAGGTGATTATTGTGCATGTTGTGCACGGTACCTGCAAGATTGCGGCGAAGAGTAATCCTGGGGTAGAGCCTTCGGCTGCATCCCAGGGAGCGGTTCTGTCCAGCAATCACGAAGATCATCCGTGAACGGGGGAGAGAAAAATGCAAATCGGAATGATCGGTCTCGGGCGTATGGGCGCCAACATGGCGACTCGGCTCATGCGTGACGGGCACCAGTGCGTCGTTTATAACCGCAGTCATACCCAGGCGGTCCAAGCGGTGGTCGCTGCCGGTGCAACCAGTGCCCAAGACCTGGCCGATCTCTGCGCCAGGCTGGCCAAGCCGCAGGCCGTTTGGATCATGGTCCCGGCGGCGGCGGTGGACTCGGTCATCGCAGCGCTCTCGCCCTGCATGGAGGCAGGGGACATCATTGTCGATGGCGGCAATTCCCACTATAAGGAGGCCATTCGACGCCCAAGCGCCTTGCCGATACCTGCGTGTATTTCCTGGACTGCGGTACCAGCGGCGGGGTCTGTGGTCTGGAGCGTGGATACTGCTTGATGATCGGCGGCGACGCGGACGCCATTCGTCGGCTCAATCCTATTTTCAAGACCTTGGTGCCCGGGCCCGGTGACAGCAAGCGTACCGCCGGTCGCAGTGGTAACTATGACACGGCGGAGCAGGGCTATCTGCACTGTGGTCCGAGCGGTGCCAGCCATTTCGTGAAAATGGTCCACAATGGGATCGAACACGCCTTGATGGCCGCGCCTGAACTTCCTTAAGCATGCCGGCGGCGGCCGCGCTACTCAGGCGATCGACGCGGAGACGGCACCCCTCGGCGATCCGGAGCACCATCAGTACGATATCGTACATATCCCAAGTCGCTGAGGTCTGGCGCCGGGGCAGTGTGGTAGCCTCCTAGCTGCTGGATCTCACTGCCAACGCCCTGCATGAAGACCCGAAACTCAGCCGGTTCGAGGGGCGGGTGTCCGACTCGGACGAAGGTCGCTGGACCTGCATGGCGGCAATCGAGACCAGCACGCCGGCTCCCCTCCTGACGACTGCCCTCTATGAACGTTTCAGCTCCCGTGGAGTGGTCATGGCGAGAAGCGGGACTGACGGTATCTACGGGTCCGGTACGACTCGAGTCGTGCGGAAAAGGGTTGCAAGCGGACCCTGGACGATGAATGTCGACCGCCCCTGATACCCGAGGAGATATCTTGTGTCCCTGACCAAGTCCAACTACATCTAGGCCCCGCCGACGTTGCCGAACGCCATGGTTATCTTTGGTACCGGGGGGATTTGACCAAGCGCAAGTTGATTCCGGCCTTGTTTCATCTCTTCAAGGCTTGTCTACTGCCGGACAGCTTCGCGGTCCTGGGACTGGACCGCTTGGACCTGGACGATGATTCCTTCCTCGACCTGATAGCGGAGCATATCCGGGATCACGTCGGCATTGCGTTCGACCAGTCGGTTTGGGAACCTCTGGTCGAGCGTCTCCACTACATGAAAATCGATATGCTCGAGGGCGCCGATTACGAACGTCTGCGCGAACGCTTGAGTGAGATCGATACCCAGCGTGGGACCGAAGGTAACTACCTGTTCTACAGGATGATCCCCCCTAGCCTCCTCCCCCGCGTGACCAATCACCTAGATGAGGCCGGACTGTTGCGGGAAACCGAGAACGACTGGCGGCGCGTCGTTGTCGAGAAGCCTTTCGGGTGGGACCTGGAATCCACGGTGGCACTCAACCGCAAGCTGCACCGCAATATGGATGAGGAGCAGATCTACCGCATCGATCACTACCTGGGTAAGGAGACAGTGCAGAACATCATGGTGTTCCGCTTTGCCAACGGTTTCATCGAGCTGTTGGAGCCGCCATCATATCGACCATGTGCAGCTCACGGTGGCCGAATCCGTCGGCGTCGAGCACCGGGGGCTCTATTACGAGGAGGCGGGGGCCGATCCCCAATCCCGTACCGAGATCCTTGCTGCACTCAGGCTCACCATAGACAACTGGCGCTGGGCCAGTGTGCCCTTTTATCTGCGCACCGGCAAGCGATTTGCGGCCCAGTGCACGGAGATCGCGATCCAGTTCAAGAAGGCACCGACGATCCTGTTCAAGCACACGGACGTGGAGCAAGTCAACCCCAACATGCTGGTACTACGCACCCAACTCGCCGAGGGCATCCAAATGAGCTTCGGCGCCAAGGTGCCCAGTCCGACCATGGGGGTCGGCATCGTGAACATGGACTTCTGCTACGAGGACTACTTCGGCAACAAGCCGGCGACCGGCCACGAGACCCTGATCTACGACTCGCTCTATAAACACGCCGACACGATCGAAAAAGGCTGGGAAATCGTACAGTCGGTCATGGACGCCTGGGCCGCGCTCCCGCCGCGGGACTTCCCCCCAACTATGCCGCAGGGACCTGGGGGCCCACGGCTACCGGCGATTTGCTCAAGAACAACGGTTGTTTATGGCGCAGGATCAAGACCCCGGATAAGTGATGCGAGGACTCCCCTCTCAGCTTCCAGTCTTCAGTCGTCGGCTTCCAGCTATTCGTTTCTCACAGTCTACATTTCTCATTTTTCCTCGACAGGACCATGTCCCACGACCAGAACTTCAAGAATATCTGGACTTCATCGACATCTACGCGGCGCTTGACGATAATGCGCGGGCCGAATACCAACGCGACTATCCCGACGAGGCCAAGACCATGAGTCGATTTGCCGAACGCTTCCACGAACAAGGTATGTAGCAGGACATTCAACAATGCATGGAGCAAAGTATGCATCGAGGCGAAGCCTTGATGTTGGAACGCCTGCTACAGCTAAAACCCGGCGCTTTGCCCGATGAAGTGCAGCAGCGCATCGAACAGGCCAACGAGCAGACCCTGCTGGCGTGGTCCGAGCGGGTCCTCACCGCCAGTCGTCTTGATGAGGTTCTGCATTGAGAGCGGGTCGAAATCCAAGGCAACGGCAGATCGGTGCCAACTTGGCGACACCTCGGTTACGCTAAGTACCCTGGGTTCCGGTAGACGACGGGGTAAAATCGCCGCCGCATTTCAAAACCTCCGATGGACCCTTCCGATAGTAATGCGACCGTGACGAATGACGACACCAGCCGGAACCGGGGAAACATCCGGTATCGAACCCTGAACGTTATCATCCTGAAAACCTGTGACAAGGCGGCATTTTGCGAACGCTACCTGCAACCCGGCATCCCCTGCGTAATTGAAGATCTGGTCACCGAATGGCCTGCCTTCCATAAATGGGATAGGGACTATCTGAAGCAGGCGTGCAGTGGAACGCGGGTGTTTTCCATCATGAGACCGAGGGCAGGACCGAGTTTGCGCGGCCGCCGACGCAGACCACACTGTCCGACTTCTTGGAGAGAATCGAAAACGGAGAACCGATCCGATTTTTCAGCCCTGCGCACCCCCTGTATGACTTCGTCGCCAGCAATCCGATCTTTACCGACGATGTGCGATTCGAGATCTTTACAAACCTCCTCCCCGGCGGCAGCTTTATCGGTCTGGACCGACTGGATTCTCGGTTTTGGCCGTGGTTACCGCCTTTCCCGCCACAGCTGTATGTTGACAATGCCGATTCTCTGTCGCCGGGACACTATGACGAAGATTTGAGTCATACCTTCCATTGCTGCTTTTGGGGCAATAAAAGCGTCAACCAGGGCCCGCCCAATACCTTCTCTACCCACGTGAACCTGTGGCGGCGGGGCAGCTGACGCGAAAGGGGCCTCTGGGGCAGTCTCCTGGTAACCTTCGAGCGTCCGATCATCCTCGCTACTCGGGTAGTGATGAAGGCTCTGTATCTGTACTTTTTGGAATCCGTCCGCTGCTGCCGTGTCGCATCCTGGCTGGCCGAGCGTTGGAATCTTTCAAGGATACGACGCAAGACCTTACAGGTATCCGCTCTTTTCTCAGAAGCTGTCCGGTTAAAATGGACCCTCGTACAGCCGACATGAGATCCGCGCGTGCAGGCTGCGTGGGGGGTAATGTGGGTGTAGGTTGCGTTAAGGCGCTGGCACGGACGCCGAAGGAAACCGACAAGCCGCTATGCGTCAAACGCAACAAGTCGAATCCTCCGGACAATGCCAAATCATTCAGGATTGCTAAAGACGTGCCTTATAGTCCTGGAATAAATCATCCATGCGTCGCCACAAGGCGCCCGGCACACCTTCGCCTACCGGTTTGCCGTCGAGCAGGGTTACCGGTTGTACCTCCCGGCTGGAGCTCGAGATCCATAGCTCGTCCGCCGTTTCGAGCTCGTCCCGAGTGATATGACGTTCCGCACAAGGCAGATCGGCGCCCCGGGCGAGCTCCAGTACCAGGTCACGAGTGACCCCGCATAATAAAAGGTTACTCGCTGGGGGCGTCAGAATTTCCCCGCCCTGCACCACGAAGGGATTGGTGGAAGAGCCCTCTGTCACTAGTCCATCGCGGACTAAAATCGCCTCGGTAGCACCGGCATCCTGGGCTGCCTGTCGTAGCAAGACGTTACCCAGGAGCGTGGTGGCCTTGATGTCACAGCGATGCCAGCGGTTGTCTTCCAGGGTGATGGCGGCAAGCCTTTTGGTAGCGATCTCCGGATCCCGCGGTCCGGCGGTCCAGACCGTGACGAATACCGTGGGTTCGACGCCTTGCGGAAACAAATGGTTACGGGTCCGGTCCGGACCCCGCGTTACCTGCAGATAGAGCAACTGGTCGACATCCGATGGGAAGCCGGTTAGGCGCGCGAAGATCCGCTCCCAGGCGTCGGGTTGCAGGGGGTTTCCCATACGAACCGACCTTAGGCTGTTATCCAGCCGTTCCATGTGCTGTGACAGCCGAAACGGACGCCCACCGTAGACGGGAATGAGCTCATAAACGCCGTCACCGAACAGGAATCCGCGATCCATGACCGGAACGCAGGCCTCCTCGATAGGCATGAACTTACCGTTGAGATAAACCTCGCTCATATTTTTCTTCTGCATCACACAAAGACACCAAGCCACAAAGGGGTATAAGGATATTGAGAGAAGAACGCTGCAAATAGAGGGGAATGCTTCGTGTCTTTGCGGCTTGGTGTGGGAAAGATGAAAAACAGTGCAGCCCACGTAGGGCGGGACGCGCTATGGCCCGATGATGAAGCTCCGAGCTTCGACGATAAGGTTCTAAGCCTCGACGGTGAAGCTCCGAGTCTCGACGATGAGGTTCGGAGTATCAACAGCGCCCGTAGGAAAGCACTGCACATCCTATGGCAGAATGCGCTACGTTTTCCCGCCCTACCCTTTTGTGACATCCTCTTGAGGGAAAGGGGTTGGGGAGAGGGTGATCAAAAGTAATCCTGCATCCGATCTTTTTAGGCTGCGCACAAACTTGACTCATGCGTAAAGATGCAGGTCCGTCAAGAAATCCCAGTCCCCACACTGGGGCAGGTAAGCCAAGCGTGTGAGCCAGCAGATACCATGAACTTGCACATCGGTCGAAACTAGGTGCTAGAACCACCTCAACACTGCGTCCTTGCCCTTCTGCAAGATACCGCCCTCAGCCACGTCCTGCAATGCCACGAGCGGCACGCGGCGCATCTCCTTACCTTCGAACGCGATGCTGATATGGCCCACGACAGTACCCTTGACGATGGGTGCCGAGATGTCGGGGCCCTTTACCAGCTTGGCGGATAGCTTGTCATACATGCGCCGCGGAATGGTCACGGTGATATCCTCAGCCGGACCGACGGGTAGGCCTTCGACCTCACCCATCCAGATGCGCAGGGTTTCGATCCGTTGGCCACCGGCGTAGAGTTTGTGGGTCTCATAAAAGCGGAAACCATAATTGAGCAACGCCAGGCTCGCATAGGCCCGTGCCTCATCCCCTTTGGCTCCCATAACGACCGACGTAAGTCGCATATTGCCGCGTTCGGCGGAGGCTGCTAAGCAGTAACCCGCGTTCTTGGTATATCCCGTCTTGACCCCGTCGACGGATTCGTCCCGCCAAAGGAGACGGTTGCGGTTGCGTTGCTTGATGTCGTTGTAGGTGAATTCCTTTACGGCATACCACGCATAGTATTCCGGAAATTCACGGATGCTCGCCGCGGTCACCAGGGCGATGTCGCGGGCAGTGGTGTAGTGAGCCTCATGGGGTAACCCAGTGGCGTTCGTGAAGTTGCTGTTCTTCATCCCGAGGCGCCTAGCGTGGGTATTCATCAAGTCCGCGAAGGTCTCTTCCGTGCCTGCGACATGCTCGGCCAGGGCCACGCTGGCATCGTTCCCGGATTGAATGATCATGCCCTTGAGCAAGTCTTCCACCGATACCTGCTTACCGATCTCGATAAACATCTTGGAGCCGCCGGTGCGCCACGCCCTCTCGCTGATGAGCGCCTGGTCCCGGAGCGACAGCTTGCCATCGCCCAATTCACGGAATACCACGTAGGCGGTCATGATCTTGGTCAGACTGGCTGGCTCCTGGCGTTCATCCGCATTGGATTCCGCCAGCACCTCCCCGCTGTCATAGTCCACCAGCAAATAGCTCCTGGCGGCCAATTGTGGCGGATCGGGGATAGGTATCTCGTCCGGCGTGGGCAGATCACCGGACCGGATGCCGGCAGAAAAGAGGAAGATAAGTAAGGCCGAGACGTGAAAGAGCGGCTTCATTGGCTAAAGTCGGTCAGTGGATTGGGTCAAAGAGAAGGAGTACAGACGCATGAAAGAAAAACCATTGGGTGTCCCACTAGTTGTCATGTTACTCGGGCTACACCCTAATCGGAGCCTATTGCTCGACGATGTGGGATCCTTTCAGCCCCAGGGATACCAGTTGCCGAGATAGATCACCCGCACGCTCTCGGGAATCGAGTGGTCCCACTTGGACCTTGTACCAGAGTATCTCGTTACTCTCCGGTCTGTGGACCCGGACCCGCTCGGCGATATGGTTCACCAAGCGGCGGCGCAAATGCTCGGCATTCACGCGGCTGCCGAAGGCCCCTACCTGTAGGTATACCGGGGACCGAGGCATTTGCCTGGGTTTCTTCTCGGTCGTGAATACCGCGGCTTTGGGCTCAGACGCAGATGGTTCCGCGGTGTCCGCCACTCGGTCCGAAGCGCCTGTGGTCGGCATACCGGGTCGCTTCGTCTTTACCACTCGGGTTGCAGTCTTCCCGGCTGGCGGTGCCGGCTTCGCCACTACCGACCTCTTTCGGGCAACGACTTTTTTATGTGCCTTGGTCCTGCGCATCCTGGTCTTTGCTGCAAATGTATCGTCCGCGGAAGCGAGGAAACCATCCCGCCGGTCGGATTTCGAGCCCCTGGGATCGATGGCCATGATCTCTACCATCTCGACCCCCTTGGCCGCCATTCCCAGCTTGCGGGCAGCTGAATAGGATAGATCGATGATTCGGTTCCCGTGGAACGGGCCACGGTCATTGACCCTGACTACCGTGCTGCGTCCGTTCGCCAAATTGGTTACCCGCACATAGGTCGGCAGCGGCAGGCTCTTGTGGGCCGCGGTCATGGCGTACATGTTGTAGCGCTCGCCGTTGCTGGTCTTGCGGCCGTGGAACTTTTTACCGTACCAAGAGGCCAATCCCCGCTCTACGTGGCCCTTGCTGCTAGCTTTGGTGTAATAACGCCTGCCGAAGACGACATAGGATTTTGGATTACCGTACTTGCTCTTGGGCTCGACTTCGGGCACCGCATCCGCGGTGTCGAACGGTTCCGGCACCTTGTCTCCGGTACCGGAGCAACCACCCGGCAGTCCCACTAGCAAGAGCAGACCGATGCTGCTCCCACTACAGCAGTCTCGAAGTTTCGATAACATTAGGAATTTTGTCCGCAAATGAACGCCAAAGATCACATGATCTTTTCGGTAGTACCTAATATGTAGTGATAAATTTCCGGTTAAACGCTACCAGCAATACTTCGAGCTTTGTGCTGTTATCCAATAGTACAGGATTTCCAGGATTCACAGGATTTTTCTTCATTTTAATTTCGTATCCCATTTCACCTGATTTTGCTATAGGGAATGCCCGACCTGGCATTCCGAACAGTTTATGGAACGGCGGGTCAGCCGTTCCCTACAGAAATAAAGAATCTTGTTAATCCTGAAAATCCTGTCCGATTGGAACTTTGCAATGAGCATTCAGAACTGGATCACTACATGTTGAGCACTACCCGTTTGTGGATAACTCTTCAGTGAAAATCCTGCCGTTTGCGCCCCGCTTCATATGTCGCCTGGATCTCTCGGCTAAGCTGGTACACGGCCATGGCATAGAGGTTACTGTGGTTGTAACGGGTGATCACGTAGAAGTTCTCGAGTCCCAGCCAGTACTCGGGCTCCGGGGCGTAAAAACGGATCAAAGTCACTTGTGTCGATCCGGGGAGGTGGGCATCGGTAGTGATGCCCGCCGCTTCGAGTCTGTCGAGGCTGATCGAGGGTTGTGTGGGTTTTTTCCCCGCCGGTGCGATGCCCTTTGGTATGCCATCCATGACCCTGGTAGGGAAGGCCACTGGCTCTCCAGCCTTCCAACCGTGTTGTTCGAAGTAGTTGCCGACGCTTCCGATCACATCCGCCTTGCTTTCCCATAGATTTCGTCGGCCGTCATTGTCGAAATCCACGGCGTAGGCGCGATAGCTCGAAGGGATGAATTGGGGTAGACCCATGGCACCGGCATAGGAGCCCCTCAGCTCCAAGGCGTCAATGGATTCCTCCCGGGTCAGAAGTAGCAGCGCCTCAAGCTCCTTGCGGAAGAAGTCCGCACGTTGGGGATAGGAGAAGCCCAGGGTACTCAGGGCGTCGATCACCCGGTGCTTGCCCAGGCTACCGCCGTAGTTGGTCTCGACGCCGATAATGGCAGCGATGATCTGTGGCGGTACCCCGTAAACTGCCTGTGTGCGCTCCAAGAGCCCCCGGTTCTCACGCCAGAATACGGCACCACCTTGGACCCGCTTATCGGTGAGGAAAATCGGCCGGTATTTATACCAGGGTTTGGCCTCGAAAGGACGGCGGATGGCATCCATCACCGCTTGGCTATAGCAGGCCTGCCCCATGAGGGTGGCGAGCTCGCCCTGGTCGAAGCTGTGCTTGCGGGCCATTTCGGAAACGAAGCCTTCGGTGCCCGTGCGATAGCTCGCCGGTTCCGCCGCCGCGGTCAGGAACACCAAGGTCGCAAACATCCCGTACCACCAACGGATTGATCGCATCGTTTAAATTCCTAGCGCGGCTTCGCCTCAGACCGACGAGGCGTGAATCTTTTGTGTAGTGCACACAAAACTTGACTCATTTTGCTCAACTCAAGCTTCATCGCGAAACCCCAATAGTCCAGGATTGACAGGATTCTTGTATTTCCTGAATTCCTACGCCCAACCACGCACTTACCAAACCAGCAAGCGCTCTTCACAACAAAAAATCCTGTTAATCTTGAAAATCCTGTTAATCCTGTACTATTGGCTATCGATTCGTGTGATTCGTAGTTAAACAAATACCCCCGCGTACCCTTTCTCTGCGTCCTCAGCGTCTCTGTGGTTCAAATGAGAGGTAGGAATCCGAATCGTGCTTCAAGTGTAAAGTAGCGAATAGTACGAAACTTTCTAGGAAGGAAGCAATTTTCTGTGCGTATGGATGGACATCAAAATGCCGAAACCGGCCATGATGGTCACCAGAGACGTACCCCCATAGCTCACCAGGGGGAGGGGGATGCCCACGACTGGTAAGAGTCCGATGACCATGCCGGTGTTGACGAACAGATAGACGAAGAATATCAAAGTGAGCCCGCCGCTGATCAACCGCCCGTAGGTATCCTGGGCCTGGATGGCGATATAGAATCCGCGCGCGATGATGAACAGGTAGAGTGCCAGCATCGCCAGGATGCCGATCAGCCCGCACTCCTCGCCGAGGATCGCAAAGATGAAATCCGTCGAACACTCGGGCAGAAATTCCAAACGGGACTGAGTTCCGTTGAGCCAGCCTTTACCGTAGACACCGCCGGAGCCGATGGCGATCTCGGATTGGATAATGTGATAGCCGGTGCCGAAGGGGTCGTCCTCCGGGTTGAAGAAGCCACGCACCCGCTCCCGCTGGTAAGGGTGCATGAAGAAATGCCAGAGCAGGGGGGCAAGGGCCGCTACGCTTACCCCCAGCAAAGCGATCAGTTGCCACTTGAGTCCCGCCAAGAAGAGTACGATCATGCCGGCACTGGCCACCAGCAACGCTGTGCCGAGGTCCGGCTGAAGAGCGATCAGGAGCACCGGAACGGCGGTCAGCACAACCATCCATAGGATCCGTGGCCCACTGGGAGGTAAGGGCCGTTCGGCGAGGTACCAGGCGAGCATCATGGGAACCGCCACTTTCAGCACCTCCGAGGGTTGGAAGCGCACGATCCCCAAGTCCAGCCAGCGCTTGGCACCCTTGCCGACGTCTCCCATCACCAAGACCCCCACCAGCATTGCCAGTCCGATGCCGAACAGGGACAACGACCAGCGCTGCAGTTTCAAAGGCGGTATCTGGGCGACGACGGCCATGACGGCGAAGGCGATCCCAAGCCGGATCAGCTGTCGGTAGAGCTTGTTCAGGTCCTGATCGGTAGCGCTGAAGAGCACCAGCAGTCCACAGCCGCACAGGACCAGTAAGGCGATCAGCAGGGGTAGGTCCAAGTGCATCCGGGCGGGAAGCAGGGCCCGAATTTCCCTCGGAATGCTGTCGATGCCCATGGGAAAGGCGCTATTGTTCATCCGCGATTTCCCCTGCCACCGCGAGGGGTGGCGTGCGTAACAGATAGCGGTCCATGACTCGACGGGCGACTGGGGCCGCCACCTCGCCGCCGTGACCACCGTTCTCCACGAGAACCGCCACGGCGATGCGTGGGTCCTCTATGGGCGCGAAGGCCACGAACAAGGCATGGTCGCGCATATGTTCGGCGACCTCGGATTCGCGATAGCGTTCCTTTTGCTTGACACTGAAAACCTGGACAGTGCCTGTCTTGCCCGCAATGCTATAGGCGTTGGTGCGAATGCCTTTGGCCGTGCCGCGTCTGCTCCTCACCACCTTCCCCATGGATTCGATCATGCGATCGAGGTGGCGGGACGAGACCGGAAGCTGCCGGACCTGTACCGGAAATTCGTGTTCCACTGCCGAACCCGGTGCCTCAGCGGCGCGGGCGACACGTGGCCGTATGAGGCGCCCGCGGGCCGCCAACGTCGCCGTCGCGACGGCAAGCTGGAGCGGGGTAGCCAAAAAAGGACCCTGCCCGATACCCATCAGTAGCGTTTCCCCGACAAACCAGGGCTGATTGCGCGCGTTCAGCTTCCACGCCCGGGACGGCAGCAAGCCCCCGAGCTCGCCGGCAAGGTCAATGCCGGTGCGCGTGCCGAAACCGAACCTAGCCAGGAAAGCGTGCAGCCGGTCGATCCCCATAAGGTGGGCCAGCTTATAAAAGTAGACATCGCAGGACTGGACGATGGCCTTCTCCAAAGTAACAGTTCCGTGTCCCCAGCGATTCCAGCAGCGATACTTGTGGCGGTGTCCGGGGAGCCGATAATAGCCGGGACACCATTTGGCGTCGGTCACCCCCCCACCGACCTCTAGTCCACCGAGGCCGATAAACGGCTTGATCGTGGACCCCGGCGGATATTGGCCGCGGATGGCCCGATTGAACAGAGGCTTGTCGGGCGAGTCGCGCAGGGCCTGGTAGTCCGCCACGCTGATGCCGTCCACGAAGAGATTGGGATCGAAGGTGGGGTAACTGACCAAGGCCAAGACCCCGCCGGTGCGCGGATCGATTGCCACCACCGCACCGCGGCGGTCACCTAGGGCGACGTGTGCGTCCTGCTGTAATCGGGAGTCCAGGTACAGCTGCAAGTGCTGCCCCGCTTCCGGTGGCTTCCGTTTCAGCACTCGTAGGGCCCGGCCCTGGGCGTTCACTTCCACCTGTCGGTATCCCGCGGTGCCATGCAACAGGGCTTCGTGGGCCTTCTCCACCCCCCCCTTGCCGATGCGATTGGTCCCGGCGTAGTTCGAGGCATTGATACGCTCGAGCTCGTGCTTATTGATCCTGCCGACATAGCTCAACACATGGGCCGTGTACTCACCGAGCGGATAGATACGTAACGGCCTGGCGCGAACAGTGACCCCCGGAAAGCGGTGACCTGTGACGGCAAACCGGGCGACCTCTTCCTCAGTCAGATTGGTACGAATGGGAACCGCCTCGAAACGGCGCCGCAGCTTGCGCATGCGCGCGAAACGTTTCAGATCCGTTTCCCCGATGTCGATGAGTTCTCCGAGCTCAGCGATGGTAGCATCCAAGTCCTGCACCTCCTCGGGGGTGATTTCGAGCGAGAGGGACGGGTGATTGTCCGCCAGCAGGATTCCATTGGCGTCATAAATCAGTCCCCGCGTGGGAGGGAGTGGCTCGAGCCGGATCTGGTTATTCCGGGACAGGGTGGATAAGTGTGCGTAGTTTTTGATCTGCAGCTGGACCAGTCTTGCGATCACGATGAGTATAGCCACCAGCACCAGAACGCCGGCAATGACAACGCGTTGGGCAAAGAGTCGGCTCTCCTCGGAGTGGTCCTTGAGGGTCGGCTCCACCATCGTCCCGGATATGCAGTCTCAGGTTATGGCGAAACGCCGGCTCAAGTTCCGCAGCAGGATAAACACCCCAGGCCATAGCAGCATGCCGACAAAGGTAGGTATCCAGTATGCGAGGGTTGGTGTAGGTTGACTGGTAGCCCCATGGACCCAAAGGGAAAGCAGGCGTTCCACCAGCAATAGCACCCACACGGACACGGCTTGTTGGGGTGGGGGAAATACGCGGATTCGCCGATACAGCTTCAGCACGAGATAAACGGGTACGGACAGGCTCAGCGCATGTTGGCCGAGTACGGTTCCCGTAGCGACGTCCAACACTAGGCCCGCTCCCCAAGCCCAGAATATTCCCACCTGTGTGGGCAGTGCCAGGGCCCAATAGATCAACGTCAGTGCCATCCACTGGGGGCGGAATTCGTTAGCCCATTGGGGTAGGGGCAGAAGGGTCAGGACCAGGGCCATACCCAGGGTGATCAGGATCACGCCGGCCCCATTGCGTGGGAACTCGCTCACGGCGCTTTCCGAACCTCCTCACCAGTATTCTTTGTCAAGGCCCTGATCCGACAATGCTGGCGCCAGGGTCCAGACCAACAAGACCTCGCGGCTGCGGTCCAGGCGCGCGGTGGGTTCGGCGATGACGGTGGCGAACGGCTTGCCAGATTCTTGGCACACCTCGGCGATCCGCGCCACCGGATAGCCGGGCGGGAAATGGCCACCTAACCCCGATGTCACCACCAGATCCCCAACCCGCACATCGGCGTTCTTCGACAAATGGGACAACTCCAAACGGTTGATGAATCCCGTACCCCGAGCCACGGTACGCAACCCATTACGATTGATCTGCACCGGCAACCCGTGGCTGGCATCGGTAATCAGCAGTACGGTAGCAGAGAAGGGGGCGACCCGCGTCACCTGTCCCATAACGGCGTTGGCGTCGAGGACGGGTTGACCGACGAAGACTCCGGAGGAGGTCCCCCTATCGATCATTACCTGCCGTCGGTAGGGATCCACATCGACCGCCATGAGCTCGGCGATGAGCACGCGATCGCCCAGCCTCAACGAAGATCCCAGCAGATCTCTCAGGCGTATATTCTCCGCCTCCAGCGCCTCGAACCGTTGCAGCCGTGCCTTGAGCACCAGATTTTCCTGGGATAGAGATCGGTTGCGACGGTGTAGTGCTTCTTTCCGGGCCAGGTGGTCCTGTGCTTTCCGGGCCAGGTTGCTCGGAAGGTCGGCCAAGTAATGTACCGGATAGGCGATGGCGGAAAGCGTGGAGCGCAGCGGATCAAGATACTGGTAGCGATGATCCGCCACGACCAGCCCGATGGCAAGTGCTGTTGCTACCAGAATGCGGAAAGAAGGCGAAGAGCCATGTACGAATAGGGAGTTGATGGTCGGCTCCCAGCGAGTAGTGGTCAGGACCGAGGGAGAGCCGTGCCGACTGCGTACCGGACCGGGACTAGCCGACTACTCTGTCACGGCCAACAGATCCAGACTGCGCTCGTTGGCTGTTTCCAGGGCATGCCCACCACCGCGGGCAACGCAGGTCAGGGGGTCATCGACGATCAGCACCGGGAGCCCCGTCTCTTCCTCTAGCAGGCGGTCGACATCGGCGAGCAATGCACCGCCGCCGGTGACGACGATGCCCCGCTCGGCAACGTCGGCACCCAGCTCCGGAGGAATCTGCTCCAAGGCCGTTTTTACCGCTTCGATGATGCCCGACAAGGGTTCTTGCAAGGCCTCTAGGATCTCGTTGCTGTTCAGGGTGAAGCTGCGGGGGATCCCCTCGGCCAGATTGCGGCCTATGACCTCGATTTCCCGCATCTCACCACCGGGATATGCAGAGCCGATCTCGTACTTGATATGCTCGGCGGTGACCTCCCCGATCAGGGCTCCGTAGTTGCGACGCACATAGGCGACGATGGCATCATCGAAACGGTCACCGCCCATGCGCACCGAATTCGAATAGACGATACCGTTGAGTGAAGTGATCGCCACCTCCGAGGTGCCGCCCCCGACATCCAACACCATGGAGCCACGGGCCTCCTCCACAGGCAGACCCGCACCGATGGCCGCGGCCATCGGCTCCTCGATCAAAAAGACCTCGCGGGCGCCGGCACCGGCGGCGGATTCTTTGATGGCCCGGCGTTCCACCTGGGTGGAGCCGCAGGGGACGCAGATCAGCACCCGCGGGCTAGGCCGGATGATCCGGCTCTCGTGGACCTTGTGGATGAAGTATTGCAGCATCTTCTCCGTGACCGTAAAGTCGGCGATGACACCGTCCTTCAAGGGCCTGATGGCGGTAATGTTCCGGGGGGTACGGCCCAGCATCTGCTTGGCCTCGTTGCCGACCGCCACAACCAACTTGGATCCTCCTGCCCCCTGGCGGATCGCCACCACCGACGGCTCGTTGAGCACGATCCCCTGGCCGCGGGTATAAATAAGCGTGTTGGCGGTTCCCAGATCGATCGACAGATCGTTGGAAAACATTCCTCGAATGCGTCGGAGAAACATCAGGCAGTCACCTTGCGGAGAAAAAACGGGAATGCGTTGGACTTCCCAAAGGTCCGACGGCCAAACCGGTATGCCGCTCGGATCGTGTAATAAGGGGGCACCAACCCTGAGGTATCCCCACGAATCAGTCTCTCTGGTCCTCGCGCTCCAGCGTCATGAAACCTTGTCTCGATGAGGGATCTTGGTCACCTCCCGATCAAAAGGATGTTGGCCGCTGGAGCGGCCACGAGTACGTTTCCGCGCTGGAGCGGTGGAAACCAGCCAAACGACCAAGTCAATATGCCATTTAGCTTATAATCAGTGTTCCGACCCCGCCATTCTGACGGCAAATCGTAACGACTCGGCATTCAAACTGCTTGAGTAATCTAGCAATACAGCACCGGATGGGCAAGGTTTAGATTTCCGGCTAAGCATGGGCATCACGCATCCGGTGTGTTATTTTTCAAAGCTACCTTAAACTTTACGAAGCTGTTTGATTAAGAAAGGATCGTAGCGAGAATAGTCCAAAATGAGGTCGTCTTTCGACCTTCGAAGGCGAATTAACAGGTCTTTTTAAAGAAAAAATCAGAAGAAGGAACCATTTTGGAACATTTGTAGTCAATATCGCTTTTAACCAGACAGCTTCTTATGTCCGCCCTGTAGGCTGGCGGGGTTCCGCTGCGTCGCGGGTGTGCATCACCTTTGGAAGGTTCCAATGTTACTTGATCGTACCGACGTCGAGAAGATCGCCCAGCTTGCGCGGCTCGCCGTTTCCGATGCAGAGAAGGAAGGCTACGCCGTCGATTTGTCCAAGATCCTGGAGCTCATGGAGCAGATGAATGGGGTGGATACCGACCAAGTCACGCCCCTGGCCCACCCCTTGGACATGATGCAACGGCTACGGCCGGATGAACCTACCGAGCCCGATCAGCGGGATCTGTTTCAGTGCATCGCACCAGCAACTGAAGAGGGCCTGTACCTGGTCCCGAAGGTAATCGAGTAGCCAGAGCGAGTGTGTATAAACTTCTTTTCGATCAAGCAGTTGCTTCCGGCTGCCAGTTGCCGGCCAGCAATCCTGAATGATTTAGCGCTGTTTGGGGGATCGGACTTGCCTGGAAGCGAGTCGGGTCGGTTGAGTAAAGAACGTAGGATAATGGTATGGGCCCCATCCCCCTTCACTCACGGCGTCGAAAGCGCCACGATGGCAAACCAT
>Ga0049114_1000109_pt1 | contig 20227 bp, 20 predicted proteins | sample WorMettanBELIZE2_FD_55211 | JGI IMG/M metagenome (GOLD analysis project Ga0049114, IMG submission 55211) | Marine gutless worms symbiont microbial communities from Max Planck institute for Marine Microbiology, Germany - Olavius tantulus BELIZE.2 | ecosystem: Host-associated > Annelida >... | reverse complement strand
CAGATGAATTCAGGTTCGTTCGAACAAACAACGAGCAGCTGGTTGATTGAAAAAACGGGGGGCTTAACAAATTGGAAGTTTACGCATCGCGCAAAGGTCTCAATTCGAACGGCTGCGGATTCTCGCCGATGAAATCTCTCAGCACGGCCTCGATAGACGAACTGTCAGACCCGTTCAGGCTGCTCCGGCGTTCGGCAAAGTTACTCGCAAGCGGAAATTCCAAATCCTGGGGTACCTGCATTGAATGCGGCTACCCGTCGTGCTTTCTCGGCGGCATCGAAATTGTCCCAGGCAGTCGGATGCCACAGATCACCGTGGCCGGTATACAGAAAAAGGCAATCGCCGGCGTCGATCCGATTCAGTCCCTGCTGTCTGAGCATGGTGCAGACATCGCTATCGGTGACGATACTCGGATCCTCGGCAGCATTGCTTTCAGGAATCGGCAATCGACGGCCGTGCAGCGCCACAGCACCCAGCACGACACCTCGACACACGAAGCCCTTTTCGGCTATGAACTCGACGCCCAAAGGACCCAACCCGTAAGGAGTAATGTTCTCGTCTTCGAGGAACCGGCCGTTGTAGAAAAACTAGCCTTGGGAGGTCTGTACCCCGACATACCCCGGTCCGTCGAACTGGGTACCAATCTGCCCCAATTCGGTCGCGACATACTCGTCATTATAGACGAGTTGCTGCGGTCCAAAAGGGCCGCCGGTCGGGAACCCGGGGATCATCATGCGCCAACTCCGTGCGCCGAACGTCGGTGTGTCCTGTGCATAGACCTTTCCGAGCGTGACTACTTTACCCTGTTTAACAAGGCCGACTGCACGCAAGACAACCTCCGGGATAATCAAGCTTGCCAAACCGATGCGAGCTTCCGCACCCCATTCGCTCGGCGCCCAGTTTTCGCGTAGTTGCTCATCATTTATACCGGCACTCGGCTGTTGTGCTGCCAGTTGACAGGATGGTCGTTAAACTTTAAGCTGCGAAAAATATCTTGGATTATAAGTGTCGAGTTCGTATCTGGTTCACGATTCCTGCTAACTGCTCGTCTTCCGGGGAATCCCCGTTGATGAGCCAGGCCACGAGGTCCTCGTTGCGGCAATCTAACAGACGCTCGAAGATCGCGTGGTCGGCTGTGGAGAGGGCTTCGTCCCTGTTCATCAAAAACCCCTCCAGGAGCAGATCCAACTCTCGCATTCCCCGGCGGCAATGCCATTTCAGCTTGGCTTTCTGAGTCATTTGTCACTTTTTGAATCCGCAGATTTTCACAGATTATTTCATTTCCATCTGTGAAAATCTGCATAATCTGCGGATTAAGATGGTCAGCATGCAATAGGTTACATCACCTATTAGTTTACACAACACTCCCCAGCATCACACCGTAAGCATGCTTAACAGAATGTTGGCAACACGCCGAATATCAGGAAGATAAAATTTTCGGTGATGCTGGTAGACAAGCTGTTGCTCGGGGAAAATCTCCAAAAACATCCAGTCATCCCCAGTTGAAATTACACCATACTGTGCGTGTTTCCCAAGTTTATGCAACGCCACAAGTTCGGCTGCACATTGACTCGACGCCTCTTCGATAGCCTTCTTTTTCGCCTCAATCACTACAATTGGATAATCACCTAATGTATCATTCGTATCATCCTCTTCGACTTTCGAGACAATCAGATCACATCTTCCTTTCAAGTCCTCATCAGCTTCGATGTATTCTTCATAGAGGATACTGTATTTTCCGTGCAATTGTTTGATAACATTGACGACAATAGGTGTCAAAATGAGGGCTTTGACGGCCTCCTCATTGCTATAGAATAGTTTCACAAATGTTTGGATGTTTTCATAGGCCACATCAGAAATTCGTTCATGCTCCGGAAGCGACAGATCCTTTTCTTTCAGTTTATAGCCGATGCGCTCTAAATCCGTTTTGATTCTGAAATCACTAAACATCTTCTATCCCCTCCAGATATCCCAATGCAATCGAGTCAAGGCAATGCCGCTACGCTCGACAGGGATTGCCGAAACCGGAAGACCACAATAATTATAATAATTTCACATCCTAAAATGACACACGTTCACATTCCGAAAAAATATAACCAACACTCCCGCAAGTTGGACCGGGTTGGCAATTGAAATCGGGGCTGGATATTTTTTTCAATGTGTGCGCTTCGAGTTTGCCAAATTCCCAGATCTCACCAGTCGAGACAATCCCATACACCGGAGGTAATGGCTTATCGTCTCGAGGGTGATCGGCATTGATTTTCTGACAGGCAAGCATGGTGGCAAGACATTGCCCCCAACCTGCAATAAAATTTTGTTGTTTCGCCCGAATCGCTGCTAAGAGAGGGGTACTCAACATTTCATACGAGTGGGCCTCGTGTAAGGCAGACACAATATAGTCCGGATTTCCGCATAAATCATCGTCGTATTGGATATAAATATGCGACCACACTTTGATATTTCTGTGATGTTTCCAGATTTCTTTCAGAAATGGGACAATGAAAAATTCTTCATAAAACGCCTCATTTTCTTGAGAACTTTTAATGGATAAGGCGAATGTAATGTCTTGCAAAAACCAGTCTGGCAAGTCTTTCTTCACTTGCTTTGGCAGGAATTCCTCATTGAGAACAATGACAGGTTCTTTCCGCAGCACGTCTTCCATACTTTTATAATCAGTAAATGCCATACTTCTTACTTCCTCGACACGTTGAACAGGTTTCTTCAGAACGACTCACTGCAACACGTACTCATACCCATCGCATATCATCATATGTGGGCACTCTCGTTCCACTTTTCATGGAGAGAACTTCATCAATGAGCGGTTTCCGCAACGGAGCAAGAAACGAGCGTAGTGGAGGAAATCCGTCTCCATTCCCTGGTCAGGCGATTTGATTTACCATCGCACTCAAGATTCCCATAATTTTTCCAATATGTTCAATATGATATTCCTTTTTATCTATCAAGACCATATGGTTATTGAGCTTTAAAAATTTCCAGGCACTTCATAGGGTGACCACTCCATAGATATTATCTAAATAATTATTTTCATTTTCATTGAATATTTTTGATGCGACCATTTCAGCCAAACATTGCCCGATTCCACCGATAATGTTTTCATTCTTTGCTTCAACTACTGTCACAACGGGTGTGGTGAGAAAAAGTTCTTCTGAAGAAAAACTAATAACAAAATCACAAAAACCATTTAGATGTTTTTCTTTGTCGACTTCAAAGTCTATCCCTGAAAACAAACTGATTTTATCTTTGAAATTATTTCTTAATTCCAATAAAATAAAGGCAATAATAAACTCTGAATCTTGCTTTCTCTGTATTTATGGCCAAGGCTAATGGCACATTTCCCTCCAATCTAATTTTAAGGTCACCACTGACCTCAACAGATTCTACCTCCTCGAAAATATCTTTGTTTTCGGTGATTTTTAGTCCAAATTCGTCTTTTGCTCTTTTTATTGTAAATTCACTGTACGCCATAATAATATCCTGTTAATTTTTGGTTATTTCGATGCCTAACACCCAATCAACAGGTGAGCCTACGTCAGGCTAGGGATGGCCGCCACCCGCCACCGGGGACTACCACACCTATACGGCGGGTGACGAGGACCACCCGATCGCAGTGGTTGGTTTAGCCAATGAAGTACGCCTCTCATCCGCCCCACGCAGGCTACCGTGCTAGAAGATGTTGGGGTTCGTATTCTGAATCTTTCTCGTTCCTACGCGCTGCGTGGGGATGTGGAAGCTCCGCGCCGCGGAGAAAATCAGCCCTGTGTCTTCTATCAACCGATGCAGTTAGCGCGGGGAGTGCATGCACCGACCAGCAAGTTCAGAACCCACGGTGCTCACCGCATCTGTAAGGGTTATCATTGCCGGTAATTATCAGACGATTTTTTCCATAACTCTTGAAATTTGAGCATGATGCCTCCTTTGACCCGCCGGTCACAATCCACCGGAAGGCTTTTGGCGGGATGCGCTGTGATCGTCTCACTTTCAGCTCAATGCGAGCATAATCTCTTTGGTTTCCTGTTTAGGCGTTCGATTCGGTTAAATCAAGATAGTGACCGAAGGTAGTGAAAAGGAAATACGGAATGATTGACGCAATAAGCCAAAGCCACTGCTGACTATAGGCTACCTACCCCCAACACCCCCACGCCCAAAGGACAACGAGAATCTTCAATACTCTGAACATAAGCTCCCCTATGGAAGAACGATAGGAGATAGGCCCCAACGAACGTAGACCAAACGAGGAATGCTCCGGGCTGTACCAGCGGGAGTAACAAGATGTATTAGAACTCGGGCGGTAGCACGAACAAAAATATTCAATGGCCGACCAATCTTTGCCATATACACCCCCGGACCAAAAAGCCCGATTTTCGAAGGATTGATCGCTCCGGACGCTGCAATTCCACGAAACCTTATAATGGTAGTGAAATGGACCAGATTCTTGGGAAGAGCCGCAAATCCGTAGCCTGCGGTAGCTAGCGTAATCGCAGTTGTGGGTGCAGTTTTAGGTGTCCATAATGCAGCAAATACTCCGGGAATGTTAGCCAGTGGAGCTAGTGGGTGCTTGGAATTAACAGCGATGTCAGCCTAGTATTGGGTGGCATAGTGGCCGGCTTCAGTCGTAGACCGGTAGAGAGCCACCATCTTCGATAGAAAACTATTGATGATACCCTGGTCTGAAACGCTCAGGGATCCTTGCAACCAGTTATTTCACAGGAGTTCGCGCGGGGAATGCGTGCATCGACCGACAAGCTCAGAACTACCGTACCAGCAGAGTTGGGGTTCGTTTCTCACCCCAACTTACGGGCTAAAGGCGAGAGGTTTACAGGTCCCCTATCGGGGACTCTAATAATAGTGTCCCCTTTTTGTCCCCCTCCGTCTCGTCGAAAGGCAACAGCACGTGCTGAGCTTCCATATGCTCCAACGACGGTTGCAAGAGTACTTTCGCATTGTGTGACGAAGCACCTTTCACAGATAGCAAGCTCGAAAACGGGCGTGATTTGGCAGTATACTCTATAGTATCCTAGAAGTCTTCCGCGTAGCCAGCTATTTCACGGGCGCTGTCCAGCACGTTGACAGTTCGCCGTGCCTGGATAAAGTCGGTTTTGGTCTCATTCACATAGTATGTAAGACCATAGCCCTAGCCATTGAAGTCCCCTGCTATCATACCGTCGACAAGTATCTGCACATCATTTTCGGTTGCTAACGCAAGGTCGGGGAATTCAACCAGGGGAACTTCCAGCTTCCTCTCCTGCATATTCGTAATTGCTTTTCTAAGTCAGCTGTGCGTAGCCTCGTTCGTAATAAGCGTGGCCGTAGGGTGGAGTTGACTGCGCATAGCGCTTGTGGCGAAGCCTGTACCGAGTTTTTTCGTCGGTCTTCGCAAATGTTTCCCGCACGGGGTTCATGTTCTTTCCAACCTCAGCCAGAACTGTGGCTAACAAGAGGAAACCCTCAAAAAAATGTTTAGCGGAAAGTAGGATTAATTAGAGGTCGATCCCAATGACCGCCGCTGAATTCGAGCGCCGAGCCGCAATCAACAGCCGCGGCTAGCGGTGGATTCTGCTGTCTGCGCCAACAGATTAAATATCTAGCGAGGCTCCACCTCAGACTGACGAGACGTGAGCTCGTAGGCTCACCGCATCCTACGCTATTTGCCTAACCTTACATTTCTTACCCCGAATCCTACGCTGGATGTCGTGCCTCATAAATCAACTTTATCCTGTATCCACTTCAATTCGAGCATAATTCATTATCTACAGAACAGCGATGCAGTTCATTTTACTCACCGCATCTTACGCGGGCCATAATCCGATGCAAAAGGTGTCGCAAAAATCATTTCGAACCACAGAGGACACTGAGAACACAGAGAAAGGAATCGGCTAATTCTCTGTGTTCTCTGTGGTCTAAACTTCACAGACTGACAGTAACGCCACCGTTTCTACGACACCCTTCTTAACGATGGGGGAGCGATAGGAACGCGAAAGCCCGCATGGTCTAAAGCGCACGCATCGCAATCATCCGCTTGATCTCGCCGATTGCCTGGCCCGGATTGAGGCCCTTGGGACAGGTATTGGTGCAGTTCATGATGGTGTGACAGCGGAACAACCGGAACGGGTCTTCCAACTCGTCGAGCCGTTCGCCCGTGGACTCGTCGCGGCTGTCGGAAATCCACCGATAGGCCTGGAGCAATGCTGCCGGTCCCAGATAGCGGTCGCCGTTCCACCAATAGCTGGGGCAGCTGGTGGAGCAGGAGGCACAAAGAATGCACTCGTAGAGCCCGTTTAGTTTCGCCCGGTCTTCCTTCGATTGCAAACGCTCACGATCCGGCGGTGGGGTCGATTGGGTCCACATCCAAGGCTTGATGGCGGCATACTGAGCATAGAAGTTGGTCAGATCGGGCACCAGGTCTTTCACCACTGGCAGATGCGGCAAGGGATAGATCTTGACACCGCCCTTGATATCGGCGATTGCCTTGGTGCAGGCCAGGGTGTTGGTCCCATCGATGTTCATGGCGCAGGACCCGCACACGCCTTCGCGACAGGAGCGACGGAACGACAGCGTCGAATCCACTTCGTTCTTAATCTTGAGCACGGCATCCAGAACCATGGGACCACAGCTGTCGAGATCGATCTCGTAGGTGTCGGTACGCGGATTCTCGCCGGTGCTCGGGTCCCAACGGTAGATCACGAACCGCTTGGTGTTCTTCGCGCCTTTGGCGGCATTGAAGGTCTTACCCGGTTGAACGACCGAATTTTTCGGCAACCGAAACTCAGCCATTTGCTGATTCCTCGTGTTTGTCAGTCATCATCACTTACTATCCCCTTGTCCGCACCGGCTCAATAGACACGCGCCTTGGGCGGAACTACTTCGACTTCGTCGGTGAGGGTGTAGTAGTGGACCGGCCGGTAGTCGATGGTCGGCTCGCCTGTCTCCCCGAGCCAAGCCAGAGTGTGTTTTTGCCAGTTCTCGTCGTCGCGCTCCGGGTAGTCTTCTCGGGCGTGGGCCCCCCGGCTCTCGGTCCGGTTGCGGGCGCTGTGCATGGTAACTACCGACAACGCTAGTAGATTGTCCAGTTCCAGGGTCTCCACCAGATCCGAGTTCCAGACCATGTTTCGGTCGGTGACACTGACGTCGCCGAAAGACTCGCGTACTTCGCCGATCAGCTTCACGCCTTCGTCCAGGGTCTCACCGGTACGAAAGACCGCCGCGTAGTTCTGCATGGTCTTCTGCATTTTCAGGCGGATCTCCGCGGTAGGTTGGGAGCCCTTGGCGTAGCGTAGCCGGTCGAAGCGCTGCACGATCTTGTCGTCCGCATCCGCCCGCAGCGACTTGTGCTTGGTGCCGGGCTTGATGACCTCGGCGCAACGCTCGGCGGCGGCACGACCGAAGACGACGATATCTAGCAGGGAATTGGAGCCCAAGCGATTGGCCCCATGGACCGAGACGCAGGCGGCCTCGCCGATGGCCATTAGTCCGGGCACTACGGCATCTGGGTCCCCGGCCCGCAGGGTCACGACTTCTCCGTGCAGGTTGGTCGGGATGCCACCCATGTTGTAGTGCACCGTCGGCAAGACCGGGATAGGCTCCTTGGTCACGTCCACGCCGGCGAAGATCCGCGCCGACTCCGAGATGCCGGGCAGCCGTTCGTTGAGGACCTCGGGACCCAGGTGTTCGAGGTGCAGGTAGATGTGATCCTTTTCGGGACCAACCCCCCGGCTCTCGCGGATCTCGATAGTCATGGAGCGGCTCACCACATCCCGGGAGGCAAGGTCCTTGGCATTCGGCGCATAGCGTTCCATGAAGCGCTCGCCCTCGGAATTGGTCAGGTAGCCTCCTTCGCCCCGGGAGCCCTCAGTGATCAGACAGCCAGAGCCGTAGATCCCGGTGGGGTGGAACTGGACGAACTCGTGGTCCTGAACCGGTAACCCGGCGCGCAGGACCATGGCATTCCCATCGCCGGTGCAGGTGTGAGCTGAGGTGGCGGAAAAATAGGCCCGGCCATAGCCGCCGGAGGCCAGAATCACCTGATGGGCGCGGAACCGATGCAGGGTTCCAGAATCCAGGTCCCAAGCCATGACGCCGCGACAGGCGCCCTCGTCGTCCATGATCAGATCCAGTGCGAAATACTCGATGTAGTATTCCGCCTTGAATTGCAGGCTCTGCTGATAGAGGGTATGGAGGATGGCGTGCCCGGTGCGGTCGGCAGCGGCACAGGTGCGGTGGGCCGTGCCCTGTCCGTAGTTGGTCGTCATGCCCCCGAACGGGCGCTGGTAGATCTTGCCTTCATCGGTGCGCGAGAAGGGCACGCCATAGTGCTCCAGCTCGATGACAGCGGGGATGGCGGCTCGACACATATATTCGATAGCGTCCTGATCCCCCAGCCAATCCGAGCCCTTGACCGTGTCGTACATGTGCCAACGCCAGTCGTCCTCCCCCATGTTACCGAGGGCGGCGCTCATTCCCCCTTGGGCAGCCACCGTGTGGCTCCGGGTGGGAAACACCTTGGTGATGCAGGCTGTAGAGAGGCCCTTGGCAGCGGCACCGAAGGTTGCCCTTAGACCCGCCCCGCCTGCGCCGACCACCACCACGTCATAGGCGTGATCGATGATTTGATAAACTTCCGACATGATGGTTCACCCTCCCGAGGCAGTGCCTAAAGCAATGCTTAGAACTGCGACGATCGCAATGACGGCCAACAGCAGGGCCAGGAATCTCACCAGGATGAGGCTCGCCACCTGTAACCAGGGGGTGGAGATATAGTCATCGAAGACCACCTGCATCCCCAGCTGGGCGTGGTAGAACAAGGCCCCAATCAGCAAGATTAGCAGCGCACTGTTATAGGGGGAACCGACCCATTTCGCGGCCGTTGCATAGTCGGCCGTTGCGATGACAGTCAAGGACGCGACGAACCACAGAAAGAGCGGGACCAGGGCAATGGCCGACAGCCGTTGCGCCCACCAGTGGTGAGCACCCGACTTCGCCGAGCCATGCCCACGCACCCGTGCCAATGGTGCACGCATATTCATAGGAGACCTCCCCGGATCGCATAGGTCATGGCGAAGGTAATCAAGGTCAGAGTGACGGCCACGACGACTACGAACTTCCCGGAGGCGTAGACCGTGTCCATATCGAACCCGAGTCCCATGTCCCAGAACAGGTGACGCATGCCGTTGCACAGGTGATAGAAGAGCGCGAATACCCAAGCCAGCAGGAGCGTGCGTCCGATTCCGGAACCGAGAAGCCCCTGCACATTCGCATAGCTCTCGGGACCTTTCGCCAAGGCCGCCAGCCAACAAACCAACAACAGAGAGCCTATGGTTAAAAATACGCCGGTGGCCCGGTGGAAGATGGAAAGAACCGCAGTGAGCTGCGGTTTGTAAACTTGCAGATGTGGAGAAAGCGGTCGGTCGGTATTACCCATACGCCTTACCTCGTGCCTGTCACATTGACGAATTCTGAAAGGGGGGTAGGGACTGTACCTAGTTTCGATCGATTTTGCTAGCTTTGGCGCTAGAGCGTGAGAGCCAACCAGGAGACTATGAACTTGTAATATCCGTCGAAACTAGGTACTAGGTATCCCCATGAATCAGTCTCTCTGGCTCCCACACTCTAGTATCATGAAACCCTGTCCCGAGCGGAGCAAGGGATCTCGGTCGCTGGAGCGGCCACAACTGCGTTCCCACGCCGGAGCACGGGAACCCGTAGGGCGGGCTGTGCCCACTAATTGTGATACCCGTTTTTCTCACACCAAGCCATAAAGACACGAAGTATTCTCATCGAGTTCTGTCGTTCTTCTCTCAATCCTGAATACTCCTTTGTGGCTTGGTGTCTTTTTGTGATGCAGAAGAAAAAAGAAACGGGAGATCACGTGATTCCGTTTCCGCCCCACAAATGCCGCGGGGGATTCCGTCAAAAGTAGGCACAGTATTGGTGGGCACAGCCCACCTACTTCTTGCTGCGCCCTGGCCGCACGCGAGAACCTCGCAATCGCCCGCATTCGGATAGATACCGACAACCCTCCGGTAGAAATGCGACGGGAGAACCCATCAAAAATCGATGCAACGGCCTGCTTTTTCCCCGTCTCCATAGCGGGTAGATTCCGGCCCCGGAGAGCCGCTGACTTCCCGGCGGCCTTGCGGCTGCATATCCTTCTTCTTATCGGCCTCGGGCACCAGCCCGTCCGGTGGCTCTTCCCCATGGCTGCCGGGTTGGTTTGGGCCGTTCATAACCAATAGAGTTGTTCCCGATGCGAATCTTTAAAAATCAATCGGTTATATTGGAATATGAGGCCGACACGGTGGTCGTTGACCAGGAAAAAGGGTTAACCGCCAAATGGCCCTCGTAACCTACTGATTTTAAAGAATGTTACAAAGGGAACAACTCTAATGTTCTGCTTTTACGCTTCAATCAATCTTCTGAACGGATTAGGCTTACTTCCTCAAAGTAGCCAACCGCTCGGAAATCGATGATGAGGCAGGAGAGGTCACGGAAACGCTCGCAAGCGCCTGCTTGACAATAGCGTTATCCTCGACTTTAGCTGGTCCAAGCAGTTCCGCCTTATGCTTTGCGGCATCCGCCCGCGCCCATGCATCGGCCGCTTGCTTGTTCATGCTCTCCAGCGCCGATCCGAGTATCGAGCTGTTTTGCTTCAGACCGGCAAGCCGTGCAGCTCGCTCCGCCTTAACAACAGCACGTTCCTCGTCCCGCTTCGCCTTCTCCATGGCACGTGCAGCAGCCTTCAACTGACTCCGTGCTGTCCTCAGATTCTCAGCGTACAGCTGTACTGTCGCCTCGAGGTCATCCATCACTTCTTTCGCGTCTCTGGCCTCTTCCTTCTCTCGCTGGACCTCCGGTGCCATCGATTCGAGCGTCTCAACCAGCTGATTCAATGCGGCACTTAGCTGATCGGCATTGTCAGGCCATGCATCGAGCTGCTGCTGAATATGTTCAGCTGCAGCTAACCGCTGTTGGTACAGATCCTCAATCGTATCAGCCTCCTGTTTCTCTCGGAGCCAATCCTGCTTTGCTTTAGAGAACTCTCGATTAACCTTATCGAAATTTTCCTCCATAGTAGCGATTTCGGCCTCGGTTGCCCCTTCCGGGTCAAACCCAACAATCGCATCCCGCAGCCCACCGAGAGTATCGGTGAGTTTACCTTTTCCATAGTTCTTTATAAACCGACCAAACATGGTAGTTTTCTCCTCTTCTTTATTGAATCGAAATATCATTTTGATTAAGTGCTACCCCAATTTGCATCATCAGCTGGGCAACCGATTCGTTTTCCTCGATCCCAACCAATAGATACTCATTGACTGGATCACCACCAACCGGACTCTCGACTTCACGACCATATAATAGCAATTGGTTTGTATAGGTCTCAACACCGGCTGGTGTTATCACCTTCTCATTATAAGTTCGGAACTCCGCCTTCTCCGTATAAGTATCTCCCCACAGCCGGTGATAAGCAACACCCCCCACTGTCAATTCATGAAACCCAATATCCGCAAGCTCCTGGCCAAGCGAGGTCTCAGTCTCAGGTTCCAAAGTGACAATCTGCCTGAACAACGTGATCTCATCGACAATCGATGCCTGAGATCGATAATCCTTGCCCTCGATAAGCTGGAAGACAAACTCTTCTCTCGCCTGATCCTGGACATAGAGCTGATGGACCGGCACCCCATCCAGCTCAAATTTGCCAATGGCGAGCACTTGCAGATCGCCATTCGGGACCACAAAATCCGGATGAAGTACTGATTTCAATATCAGTAGATCGACCGTCTCCAAGCTGATTGTGCTATGCAGTGCAACCCTTAACGGAGAATGGAAGGCTTCAGTCAAAGGAACCTCCTTACCCCCGATTCCAAGCTTCCGTTTCAGATACTGACCGATCATTTCAATAATCTCCCCCTAGATGAATTACTGACCCACTACCTTTTTGATCTTACTCTCGAGCGAGGCAATATCAAAGGCAACTGATGGATAAAGCTCAGGATTCGCGTCCTTCCATGCATTGGCGATGACAAGATCGGCCCTCACGTAGAGCGTATCAATGTCACCACGGCCAAAAACTATTCCATTCTGACGTGCAAGATTGGGATACACAGATGAATCGATCTCTTTGTACTCGTACACATCTTCACCCGCCGGATCAGTCGTATTTTCAAGATCGCCATCACTGACATCGATCATAACAAGATTCCTGTTTACAGCTATCTCCTCAACCACCTCCATGAACCCGGTTTCTCCCGGAGCTGCGACATACATCATGCAGGACTTGGCATCAGTCACCTTCAATAATGCCTCTTTATTCGAGGCGACTGTCATCGAGGGGGTATTTAAAACAGTCTGGACCTCCCCATAGCCGGCATCCTCACCAATAAAATTCTTCCAGGTCTCCGCTGCACCGGATTTTTTTGGAAACCAAACTTTATGATCTTCGGTAAGCCTGCTGATTTTGCTCGGACCGGACGCATGACAGATCAAATGAACAGCCTCTTTGTAAGGTGAAACAACACGTACAAACGGTAAGTTGTTAGTTTTTGTCGCCTCAATGTAATTCCAATAGCTATCCCTCTGAACCCATGCACTATCACACTTCCCATCGACAAGGAACTCAAGTGCCTGGTTCGATCCAACCGTCTCTACCGGTACGACATTGACCGTACCACCAAGGCTCGAACCAAGGATCTGACCAGTCACTCGATAATAAGCCCCTGATTGCGATCCAACACAAACCCTTAGCTGAAGCAATGTTGCAGCACGGACACCCGAGGTTAAAACAATATCAGGATCAACACCCTTTGGCAAATAAGTCGGATCAATAGGTGCCCTCTCGAGCTTAGCAGCCTCGACATCCATTGCGACGAGTTTGTTACGCAAATCTTCATTCTGCTTAGCTAACTCGTCTGCTTCTCTACGCCACTTCTGATAACCTGGATTATTTTGATGATGATGAGCAAATGCCCCCGCATTTGAAACATTATTCAACAAACCAGCAAGAAAGATCGTCCCGAATAGACCATATGAAGGTGCCATGTCGTATACATAACTTGGTGGCTCATAATTCCTACCATAGAACTGCTCACGACGCTTCCAATAGCTTCCCTTATCGGTTTTACGAGCACGTCGATAAATTGGATTATCACCGTATGTTTTATCACTCGCTACATGACGTTGTGCTCCAATCACCGGGGCTTTATCCGCTTGACTGGAAACAACCGGTGAAGACTTTTTCTTAAATTTATCGCGCATCCGTTTTGCATTAATCGCTGCCTTTGTCCTTGCACTTTGTCCACTCGTAACAATTCCTCCTTTTCTGCCACCGATTTTTATGCTCCTTTTCGGCTTACCAGTCCCCATGGATTTTTCGATTCTTATGCCCCCTCTTGGCTTACCAGCCCGCTTGGGTTTCGACAAGCTTGAAATAGAGAAAGGTTTAAACCTCCCACCTTTCCCAGATCGAAACGAGCTACGTCCGAATCCTCCCCCGAACCGTTTGGCTTCGACATCCATTACCAAAGGGTCGAGCGGTACTGCGCCCATCCCGAATACCAAAATACCAGCAAGAAGACCTATATAATGCTTATAACGTTTTTTCATAAAATCATATCTCTTATCGAAGTGGGAATTCTTTTTTTACCGCAGCGGTTGAGATGGTAGACCTCGGCCGACTCCCGGTTGCTCATCGACGAGGATCGGGCCTGTCATCCCAGACGGATAACGGGCGTTCTCGTACAACCGGACCTTGAAAAATCCATATTTTCAGGGGGGGTACGAGGTAGCTGATGAAGGACTTACGGACTTATGCTGAAATGGGAACGAAAAGGTGGACGATACCCTGCGATTCACTTTGCTAGGCAGCCTGTTCTGCCTGTCTTGAAATTTCTTGGCTTCCCGGTTCCGACAATCCCTGTCAAATCGGCAGCATTGACCCTCAACCCATCGGATTGGACGAACACTCGGGCTCGTGCGGCGCTTCAACCGCCGGGAATACCGACCGGAACCCAATACCCCGCTCGCACGCCGGACCGAAGATTTGCCCCTTTGTGCAGCGCAACACAGTATAGGGCATTTTCCTAGATGGTCAACGCGGTCCATGACAGCTATCGAGCAAGCACATATAAAGCTCCCTGAAAACATGATCTTGGTGGAATTATCTACCGCAGGCAGATCAACGTTCCTGACACTTATTTTAGGATCGGAGGTCAGATTGGTAGTGGTAAGAGACCTTTGCGCGATATGCGTAAATTCCAATTTTATTAAGCCCCCCGTTTTTTCAATCAACCGGCTGGTCGTTATTTGTTCGAACGAACCTGAATTCATCTGCCTTTTGACTGATTCCGGGTATTTCCAGCACTGTTTTCCTTATTCTCCGTATTTTACGGGCGGCTCTGTTTAGCTGCAATGACGCTCGCATCGACAATGCTCACTTCTCCCGACTTGATATACACTCCTTGTCCCGCAAACTGCTCATTGACCTCCGGCCGTAAACGCTCTAGCAGTGACCCTCTCTCCAGCTTCTGTCTAAAACGCCAAAGCGTGCTCTGGGCCGCCACCGATTCAGAAAGATCACGACCAATAATCGAGACCAACTTTGCAGCAACAGAGCCTTGAATATCATCAATGGTGGCCACGCCTTCTCGCCTGTCTGGTTCGCATGGACACCCGATAATAATTTTTCAAGCCTTATCCAATCAATCAGCTCATGAACCTCATCCAGCTTCTTGCAAGGCATCGTGTTCTATCCGCATTGGATCTGCTAATCTGCGTTGTTGCAAGTTCAACATTATCTTAAATTTCAGCAACTTTGGGGATCTCGTGCAAAAGTCTCTCATGAATATCTCTATCAACATACCTAAGAAGCTGTCTAAAAAGGGCTATCGGCCAGGGTAGGCGGTAGATCCTACTGAAGGCCCGCAGCGTGTTAACTTTAAAGGGCAAAACAAGTGTCCATCAAGCTGATCTCATGAGTTCGGTCATTCCGCAGGGATTTCCGCACCGCGGCTAACGCTTAACTCAATGGCACTGCCCAAAGGCCCGCCCATGACTAATCTGCTCGCCCCCGCATCCAAATCACTAGTGGAGGACCTGGCACGCCAATTGTCCGGCCCCAGCCGGCTCGCGCCTCTGAGCTCACGCCGCCTGTCGCTCCTGATCGAGCTGATGGACGAGACAGGCTACATCGGCTATGCCGCCGCCTATGCCCAGTTGTTTCCCGAGAACGGTCGGAGTCCGGCGGAAAAGACCCAGCTGGAGCTGCAACTAGATGCCAAACGCAATGCGGACCCGGAACAGTGCTGTCTCTAGTTCGCCGCCGCGGACGACGCCGAAGACCGCCTGACCGAATTCAATCTGGGCGCCACCGGCAGCCTGGTCGAGCACCCCCAGGAGCAGACCCTACGGATACGGAACGAGCAGCCCAGCTACTTGCTGCTCTACGCAGAACGGGAGATGACCGACACCCGCGATCTGCACGGACAACTGAGGACCCAGCTCCGGGCCTACGGAAAGGATTGGACCGCCATCGACTTCCACCAAATCCCGGTGGGAGAGAACAAAGAATCTACCCGTGCCCACTATCTGGAATAGGCCGATCTGATCCTGCCCCTAGTCAGTGTGGCCCTGATTGCCGAGATCAAAAAAGAGAGTCTTCCGCTGCCCGATAACCGGCCCCTGATCCCCCTAGCATTCATAAGGTTTCGAAGACGACCAGCTCACAAGCACATCACTCGCCGGCCTCCGGATCTTCTGCGACGCCGGCGGCAAGGCATGGAAAAGCAGCGGCAGGCGCAAGGTCTGGGCCACCGAGGCGGCACAAACCATTCTCGCCCGGATGGACCGGCTTCATGACCCGGCGATAGCCGCACAAAAAAGCCTCGCCGCCATTGCCGAGTTCTTCGCCGGCCGTCTCGGCGATTGCCCGGTGTCCCATTTTGTCGATCCACACCTGCACCAGCAAGGCGATACCGAGGGCCAGGAGGCTCTGCCTTTCCTGCTCAACTGGCTGCGGCGTCCCCTCGACGGGCTGCCCTACTGCGCCATCTTCGGCAGGCTGGGCATGGCAAGACCACCCTGAGCCAACGCCTGACCCGTAAGCTCCTGGAGCTGCTTAGGACCGAGCCCGAGACCCCTTACCCGTCTATCTGGATCTACGGGCGGTCAATCCCATGAACAACTGGGACTGGCGGACCCAGGGTGTCCCGCCTCTGGATGCCACGCTCGAACATCTGTTGGAAGCGACCTACAACCTCCCGGTGGGCCAAACCCGACCCAGTGTGGAGGACATCAAGCGCTTGGCCCAGGAGCAAGACGGTCTGGTGATCTTCGATGGCCTGGACGAGGTGATGAACCACCTGCCCCCGGATCAGTGCCATCGCTTCATCCAACGGCTGTGGGAGATCCTGCCGCCTCAGGTTTGGCGTCGAGCAGACCCGGATCGGTCGGTGGGAGACAAGCAGGTCGGGCGCCTGATCATGACCTGCCGCAGCCATTTCTTTCAGACCCTGCGGGACCAGCTCGGCGCCCTGGACGGACGTCAGCGGGAAGCTGTAGGCGCCAAGGACTATCTCTGGGTCACCCTACTGCCCTTTGGCTCGGAGCAGGTCGCGACCTATTTCCGCCAGGTCCTCGGCGACGAGCCCGAGCGTGCCGAACTGGTACTGGCGATGCTGGATCAGAACCATGATCTGCGCGGGCTCAGCAACCGCCCCCACAACCTGCGCCTGATCCAGGATCAGGTGGAGAATCTGGAGGCCATCCACCGGATTGGCGGCCGGATCAGTGTCGCTGATTTCTACGAGAATATGGTCGACCAATGGACCGACCGCGACAGTCCCAAGCACCGATTGAACCGAGACCATAAACTGCTGCTCATGGAACAGCTGGCCCACCGCCTCTGGTCCCGCAAGCAGAAGAGCCTGAATTACCGGGAGCTGGAAGACTGGCTGCTGGACCAGCTGGTCGCCGATTCCCGTCGCCAGCTCGCTTACCGGGCCTATCTGGACCGGGAGAGTGGCACCGACATCCTGCAGGAGGATCTGCGCAATGCGACCTTTCTGGTCCGGGAGGAAAAAGACCGCTTCCGCTTCGCCCACACCTCCATCATGGAATTCTTTCTCGCCCGTGCCCTGTTGCGAGCCCTGCTGGCAATCGGGGCACAGGCCGGCAACCCGGATCCCGCCGCGAACCGGAATCCCGACCTGGAACAGGCCTTGGCCCTGTGGAAGATCCCCGTCCCCAGTCCCGAGACCCTGGATTTTCTGGGCGAGCTGCTGCGGAAAACAAACGCGACCAGTTGGCAACCGGCCTTTCGTATCATCCGCCAACACTATCGACCCAGCATCAGCGAGCTGCTTCTGGCCTATAGCCTATGCCCAAAAACACGGGCTCCCCGCCCCCAGCCTGGCTGGCATGGATCTAGTCTGCGCGGATCTGCATGCCAAGCGATGCTACCGCACCCAACTCTTGGGCTATATCCTGGACCGGACCCTGGGTCTGGACATGGAGGACATCCTTATCGCCAACTGCCGGCCGGACGGGCACCGACCGCCACCCCAGCCCCATGCCCCGGCGATCGACAACTTGGCCCGAGTATTGGAGGGGCACTGGGGCGAAGTCAAAGCCTGTGATTGGTCGCCGGAGGGTAGCCGTCTGGTCTCCGCCGGCTTAGAGGGCACCCTGCGCTTGTGGGACGCCACCACCGGGAAGCCCCTGACCATCATCCATACGCTCCCGGGCCGAGAGTACGCCGTCCTGGAGTCCGATGGCAGCGGCTTCCGCTCCGCCAGTCCCGGCGCCTGGCGCCAGCTCGGCTGGCAAGTCAAAGACCCCGAGACTGGCCGTCTCGAACGCCTCCCCGCCGAGACCTTCGGCCCCACCCCCGGCATGGACCTGTAGGGTGAGCTGTGCTCATCGGCTACCAGCTACCAGTCGCCAGCTACTGGTAGTTGGTAACTGGATGAATCCCAAAGACGCCTATTGAGCATAGGAAAACTCAGATAGATGACACAGCGGCTGAAAGCGGAATGCGCTACGCTTTCTCTGGCTCCCACGCTCCAGCGTGGGAGCCAGTCCAGACGCCCAGCGTCATGAAACATCGGCCGCTGGAGCGGCCACAACTGCAGAGAAAACGAGAGAACGCCCCTTCGCTACGCTTGGGGTAGCCCCCCTCCCAGCGGGAGGGGGGCTAAGGTGATGTTTCCATTTAAACCCTGACCACTACCCACGCGCCTTTGATTGTCCGCGCCAGGGATCGCGGACGGCGCCGACCGGAATGGCCGTGGCGCCTTCCAACTGGCGCTGCTCGGGTGCCCAGGCGTGTCCGTAGACGACCTCGTAGCTCGCCGGCAGGCGTCCGTCCCGACGGTGGGTCTCGTAGGCCCGCTCTACCGCCAGCAGGCGACGACGACCGGTGAGTCCACGTGCGCGTTGGCTGGCGGCATTGTGGGCCCCCAGGATCTTGAGATCCCGCATCAGGTCCCGCGCTTGCTCGTAGGTGACGGTCAGACGCTCGATGTCTATGATAGGATCGGCAAACCCGGCGTTCACCAGAGCATCGCCCACGTCATGCATGTCCAGGAAGGGACTGACGTGGGGATGGCCGTCGGCGGTGGCCCAGGCGTCGCGCAACTCCCACAGGGTATCCGGTCCGAAGGTAGTGAACAGCAGCAGGCCACCGGGCCGCAGTACCCGCAGGCACTCGCCGAAGGTCCCTCGGATGTTATTGCACCACTGGAAGGTAGCATTGGAGAAGATGAGATCCACACTAGCGTCCGCAAGGGGTAGGGCCTCTACGTCGGCGCACACACAGTTCGGAGATCCGAGCCGGGAACCGCAGGTTCGGTTCCGATCTCGGGTTTCTAAGAGCATGGCTGGCGCAAAATCCAGGGCCAGAATGCGGGCCGTACCGAAGCGTCTGTACAGTCCGGGGATCGCGTAGCCGGTCCCGGCGCCCAGATCCAGTACCAACTCGGGTTTTAGGCGGATATAGTCCAGGCGCTCCAGGAGCCGATCGGCCATTTCGCGTTGCAGAACCGCGGCCTCGTCATAGCCAGCCGCGGCCTGCTCGAAGGAGCGACGGGCGGCGCCTTTGTCGATGGGACCCCCGTTCAGCATGTGACCTCTTGCAGAAAACCCGCGATTGCGATGCCGGTCTCCTGGGGATGGGACAGGAAGGGCGCGTGGGCGGCACCGGCGATCACCCGTCGGCGAGCCTGGGGCAACAGGCGGGCGATGCCCTCGCTGGTAGCCGCAGGGACCAGGGTATCGCGTCGCCCGAATAGCCACAGGGTCGGACAGGCGAGCGCGACGATCCGTCCCCGCAGATCGGTGTCCCGCAACAGATCGAGCCCCAGCGCTAGGGCGGCGGGAAGCGGTGCCGGGCGTTGGGCGAGCTCGCGGCGTAAGGTACGTAGGGTGTGCCGTGCCGCCTCGCTCCCCATGACCTGGAGGGCCAAAAAGCGGTCCAGGGTCCCCATAGGGTCGGCCAGCAGGCCATCATGGAACTGGGCCAACACATGGGCATCCATGGCCGCCAGCCAGTCCGGGGCACGGACGAAGCGGGGTGTAGCGGTCAAGAGGACCAGGGCCGAAATCCGCTCCGGGGCCCTCAGCGCCGTTTCCAAGGCAATCAGCCCTCCCAGGGACCAGCCGATCCAGACCGCCCGCTCCGGGGCTACCTCCAGGCAGGCGTCGGCCCAGGCCCCACGGCTGTCGTGACGCGGCTCGAAGGGGCTGGCGCCGTGACCGGGCAGCTCGATCCGCCACTGCCGCCAGCCATCTGTGAGCGAGGCCGGCAGTCCCTCCCAGACCGCCGCGTTCATGCCCCAGCCGTGGAGTAGGACTAGCCCGCATGTCTTACCGGGGATCATCGTCCTGGTGGAATTCGCAGCCGCGCCTGTCTGAGTGTGGGCGCTGTCATGAGCAAAATTTGTAGCCATATTGTAAGGCAACGCTATAAGTTAGGCAAAGTAAGTGAAAAAACTACGAATCACGCGAATCCTCGCGAATGGATTCGCGCCGATTCTCTCATTCCCACGCGCTGCGTGGGAACGCGGAAGCTCCGCATCGCGGAGTGTCAGTGTCACATTTCACCCTATTTTGCGTTCTCAGATCCGTAGATACTCTGTTCTAGTGCAAGCCCGAATTGGCTCGTGCTTGCCAAAAATTGCCCTTGGTGCATAAACTGGCCTAATCGGCCCCCGTTTCGGTTGGG
>Ga0049114_1000107_pt1 | contig 20292 bp, 28 predicted proteins | sample WorMettanBELIZE2_FD_55211 | JGI IMG/M metagenome (GOLD analysis project Ga0049114, IMG submission 55211) | Marine gutless worms symbiont microbial communities from Max Planck institute for Marine Microbiology, Germany - Olavius tantulus BELIZE.2 | ecosystem: Host-associated > Annelida >... | reverse complement strand
CCCGCGCTAATTGCTTCTCTAAGCCCGGATCACTTAATCGATACCAGCTTTGCAGCAACAGAGCCTTGAACATCATCGATGGTGGCCACGCCTTCTCGCCTATCCGGTTCACATGGACACCCGATAATAATTTTTCAAGCCTTGTCCAATCAATCAGTTCATGAACCTCATCCAGCTTCTTGCAAGGCATCGTGTTCTATCAGCATTGGATCTGCTAAACTGCGTTATTGTAAGTTTTTCCACGCCAACTTTTGCTCCCCCAGAGCGCAATTTTTATGAGTCAACCTTATCTTAAATTTCAGCAACTTTGGGGATCTCGTGTAAAGATCTCATCTCATAGAAGGCACCGCCTTCGAGATCGATCGGTTTCGTGTGCCGGGCGACGATATGGTCCACGACCGCCGCTTTCCCGTTCAGCTGCTTCTCGACGATCTTCGACAACGTAATGTCGAGCCCAGCCACTCACGGTCTGGCCGAACAGTCGGGCTCCAGTCTCCAGGGCCCGGCGAGAAATCAACGACATCATGATTTCGACTCCATTGACGTACCGCACGCCCCGTCGACCACGGGTGAAAAACACGGGGTGACATCCGAGGGAATCGGAGAGAGGCTCGGTTGCGCCAGATCCAGGTCCGCTTCCTCCGCAATGGCGAACAGCTCGCCGATCTCGGACTCCCGGATATGGAGGTTGTCGTCCAGTAGCAACACATACGTATATGCCTTGAGGATATCCGGCCAGTCTTTCAGTAAGCCGTGAATGGCCATGAACTTGGTTCCGGGAAGTTTGCCCCGCTGATGAAGTTCTACCTGACAGGGCAAGTTGCCGATATGGGTCGCATCATAATGGTTGACGATCAGGTCCCTCCTCTTCGGACGTTCCGATAGCCAGCCCCGATGAACCGAGCCCGCTCAGCACTGGAGAAAAACCGCATACCGATTGGCAGCCGAACGCTCGTCGCGCAGCCGCCGCATGTGGGTCTGCGCTTGAGAGGATTCCTGAAGGGAGACGAGAACCTCCGCGTTGCGGTAGGCGCCGGGGGCAATTTCTTTTCCGCTCTCGGCAAAGTGGCGGGGCGCTTCCTGCGGTGTACAGGTCGGGTTGGCCCCCTCGCCCGCCACCTCCGGATTTTGCGCCATGTACCAGGAGCAATCGAAAGGATGCGGGTCACGTCCTTCAGTCGCGCCCTGCTCCCAAAAATGCACCAGGGGATTGACTCCCATGGCTACCACATCCGGGTTGCGGGACAGATACCAATCGCAGTCGAACACGGGGTTCGGGTCCCGACCTTCTCGCCATCCGGCAACTAACCAGTGCAACATCGGGTTAATGCCGGTAAGGACAAAATCCGGATTGCGTCGCAGATACCAGGGCAGATTGAACAGCCCGGAGGCCAAGAGCGCGTTCGCGATCCTGCGGATACGGAGGCGCTCCGCCAACCGGAACCATAGCGACCACCAAAGTAACTCGCCAGGCGCCGAACGCTCGACGGGTACTTGTCTTCGATGGCATGGAGCGGTCGCGTAAGCTGCCAAGCGGCGCTGGATTGGATTGCATCGAGCCGAGAGAGGAGCTCGTTTCGTCCCTGGGCCAACCGTTCGTAGCCCGTTTGTTTGGCCGCAATCTCCGCCTGCAAGGCCGCGAGATCGGCGTTTTGGGCGGAAACCTGTTCCTCCAAGCAGCTTATTCGCTGCCGTTCGTTCTCCGATGCCGATGCGAGTCCCATGACCTGATTCAGGATATCCGTTCCCTAGTCGAGTTCCCCGCGAATGGCGTCCAACCGCTGCTGTGCTGCACGCCGGTCCGGGTCATGTGCCAGCTCACCGAGATCGGCGTAGGTTCGCCTCACCCAATCGGGAAGCTGTTGCATGACCTCCTTTGTGTTCGCATCCACTGCATGGTGCCGATATTCTTTTTGGAGAAAGCGATTGATGTCCGCCTCGGCAGACGCCCCGCTACGCGGCCAGACGAGGCCCGGCACGTTCGCGAGATTGTCCGTTTCCGACCGCCAATCGCGCAGCAATCCATCGTAGGTCAGAAAGGCGCGGGTTAGCCCCTGGCTAGCCGACTCTCCCTCCAGCACATAGCGCAAACAGAGCAGTAGGATTTCGGGTGGCTAAAGCTGTCGCGCACCCGGAGCGACTCCGCCACCTCCCACGGGTGCCGAATCGGCAGAACGCACTTGATCTCGGCACCGAACTCATCCAGGCCCCAGATCCAGAAGGGCAGCAGACGGCAGTTGCGCGGATCTTTCCAGACAAAACACTTCGAGTTGGGAAAGTTTTGCCGGAGCATCTCCAAGGCCTGATCCTTAAAGGGGCCCTTCGCCACCGCATCCAAACGGTCCGGGACATGGGACGCCAATCGTCCCAGCGCGAACCTAAGGAGGCAAGCAACTCATCATTCATACGACAGGCATCCAGCGACTCCCAAAACCCCGGCTCATTGTTGTTCGCAGCCGGCGGCATCAGATTCAGCGGCAAATCCGCGCCCAGCAGGCTGATGACTCGGGCCAGCGCCGAGGTTCCACTGCGGTGCATGCCCCATACCAGGATAGCCTCCGGGGATTCGGAGTGGGCAAACGAAGTAGCCGGGCTATTTCCTCTGCCGGATAGAGGGTGTCGCAAAAGCCCGTCCATGGACTGTTGCGGGGCGGAAACGGAATAACCTGATCTCCCGTTTCTTTTTTTCTTCCACATCACACAAAGACACCAAGCCACAAAGGGGTATAAGGATTGAGAGAAGAACGACAGAAATAGCGGAGAATTCTTCGTGTCTTTGTGGCTTGGTGTGAGAAACTTGAGTCGTACCCATCACGACACCCTCCCGCCAGGAGAGGGAGCCCGTCCCGAGCAAGCGAGGAATCTGGGGAGAGGGGGACAAAGGGTAAAGATCGGTGCCTTTTACGACACCCTCGGGTAGGGTCCGCATCGACGTGGCCTCAGCGGTGCTTCTTGCCGACGTTCTCCATGTGGTGCAGCCAGGCACGAAAGGTCCCGAATGGTTTACCTAAGGTACCGCGCCGGCCGCGGAAGGTGCCGAAGCATCGCTCGTCGTCGCCGAAGCGGGCGGAGCCTACCGCCAGAAAACCGAGGATGAGGAACACGTCCAATACCAGTGCCGCCACCAGGATGACGGAGTTGAGGATCATATTGTGACGCCACCATTCGAGTAGGATCTGGTGGTACTCAAGGACGGCCCAGACAGTCGCGAAGAGCAATGCCAGGGCCAACACGGAAAACAAGTCCGCCATGAGTTCATGGGCACGGGAGAAGTGCTTGATTTCTTTACAGACGGTCATGGTGTAATCCTCTTCGGGCTAGGGCTTGAACGCAGGCACTTAGGATACTTCCGGGACTGCGTACCAGTGCCAAGGATACGTGCTTCCCAGACCATTGGTAAACCGTCGGGCGAGTGCGTATAAAAAGCTGTTTGGTTAAAGTGGAAAGTGGGATGCTCCAGGCCCAAAATCGGGATCCTGAAGTATCCCCACAAAATCTGCCCTCGTCGTCAGCCCGTAGGACGGGTCAGGCGCGTGCGCCAGGCGCCATGATTGCCGCGGCGGACACGGCGAGCGAAGACCGATTAACCAGGCACTTCTTAATAGCACTGGTGCCCAGCCCGACTGCCGACTAAATCATCGGTAGCAGCCTACCGGTCGTCCCCCTGACGGAGACGTCCACCCCGGACGAAAGCGGCGTTTCTTGGGGGTTAATCTCAACCGTTTTGGCCCCCGCAGCGGCCGCGACCCGGCCCAGACTTGCCGCCGGCTCGACCAAACTGCTGGTACCCAGGGACATGAACAACCCTCAGGGTTCTGCCGCCTGCCAGGCCGCAGCGAGGACCGATTCCGGCAGGGTCTCGCCAAACCAGACAACGCCGGGCCGGCGCGTGCCCCCACAGTGGCAACGGGGTGGATACTCCGGGAAGGGAATCTCCCACTCCCCCCCGCTCCTCGCCGCAGGAGGTGCAGCGCCAGACCCAGAAAGTCCCTTGTGGCTCCAGTAAGTCCCGGGAGCCAGCCCGCTGGTGGAGTCGATCTACTTTCTGAGTGATGAGGTAAAGTGCTTCCCCACCGCCTCGAACGCCTCCTGGAGCCGCGTCAAGGCCAGATGGCCGGGGTGCGGCTCACAGGCGGCGCTCTTGCGGCGCCGTTCATCGTACCAACAGCTTACCAAGGCCGGATCCCGAGCAAAGGCCTGCGGCGTGGCAAGCTCCATGGGGTCGTACCTGGCCCACAGACCCGTCTGCGCATTGCGGAAAGTGGGGATGCCGCTCTCCGCCGACACCCCGGCACCGGTCAGGACGACAACGGCATCCGTCTCGCGGAGGTATCTGCGGATCAGATCGATTTGCCCTTGCAGCACTTCTTCAGACACAGGTCATGTCCCGTTCGACTGATTCGACCATTCATCCGAGTTTATGGCCTTATCAGCTGTAGCATCAATAGACTACCAGAAGGGCGTATTGACATTTAGCGAATCGCATCAGCCAGGTAGATAGGATTGTGTCATACTCGGGATCGGGATCCTGATGTATCACAAATCGGTCTCTCTAGCTCCCACGCTCCAGCGTGGGAGCAAATCCTAAACGCTCCAGCGTCATGAAACTTTGTCCCGATGAGGAATCCTGACCGTTGGAGCGGCCACCATGGGATATGCAGGCCGACTTTTCGTGACGCCTCTGCATCACTATCGCCGGGGCAGGATTGCTGTCATGAAGAACGCCTCTCGTTTTGGCTCTCGCTCGAAAAGAACGGGACAAGCGGAGCGTCTCCGGCACGGCGCTCAATCATAGTGGCCGGTCTGCGTCTCGTCGGCCTTCGACCCAAGGGAGTTGGAGCCAGTCGATCTGGAGGTCATGGCTGGCGCACTGGTCTTCCTCTCCGGTCCCTCCGGCTCGAGGAAAAGCCTGCTTCTGCGCGCCATCGCTGACCTGGATCCGCACACGGGCGAGGTCTTAATCGACGGTGTCCCCCGTTCGGCCATTTCCGCCCCCGAGTGGCACCGCCGGGTCGGGCTGATCCCGGCCGAATCCCATTGGTGGAGAGTCCGGGTCGGCGATAACTTTCGCAATCCCGGTGTCCGGACCGGAGAAAACAACACCGAGATTATTGGTATCTTGAATCGGCTTGGCTTCGGCACCGAAGTGCTGGGCTGGTCCGTCTCCCGACTTTCTACAGGTGAGCGCCAGCGTTTGGCCCTAACCTGTCTGATCGCCAACCGACCCGAGACCCTGTTGCTGGACGAGGCCACCGCCAACCCGGATCCCCTGAACCGGGACCGGGTAGAGGCCATGGTCCGGGACTATCGGCAAGACCGAGCCGCGGCGGTGCTCTGGGCCAGCCATGACCCGGAGCACCGCCGGCGCCTCGCCGGGCGGAGTCTGGTCATCCGCAACGCACGGCTGGAGCCGGAGCCATGGACCTGATCGCGCTCAGCCCCTGGGATCTCACCCTGGCCGCGGGTTTGATGTTGCTGCTGGCCCTCATGTCCTGGCGCCTGCACCTGGATGTGGAGCAGCGGGTGTTCATCGCCGCCGCCCGCAGCACGGTGCAGCTGGTCCTCTTGGGATTGGTGCTCAGCGTCCTGTTCGAGCTGCGAAGCCTGCCCTGGATTTGTGCCCTGACCCTGTTCATGCTGACGGTGGCTGGCTGGGAGGTGATGGCGCGCCAGCAATGGCGCTACCGCGGCCTCTGGGGGATAGGTATCGGCACCCTATCTATGTTTCTCTCTTCCTTCAGCGTTACCCTGCTCGCCCTGCTACTCGTCATCCGAGTCGAGCCCTGATACCAGCCCCAGTACCTGATTCACCTGCTCGGCATGCTGCTCGGTAACACCATGAGCGGCGTCGCGATCGCCCTGGACAACCTCACCCGCCACGCTTGGGAGAGCCGCGGCCGGATCGAGGCCCGACTGCTGCTCGGCGCGGATTGGGACACCGCCGTCGCCGATATCCGCCGGGATGCCCTGCGCTCCGGCCTCATCCCCATCATCAACGCTATGGCCACCGCCAGCGTCGTCAGCTTGCCGGGGATGATGACCGGTCAGATCCTTGCCGGCAGCCCACCCATGGAGGCGGCCAAGTACCAGCTCCTCATCATGTTCCTGATCTCCGCCGGCACGGGACTGGGGAGTGTCGCGGCGGTCTGGATCGGCTCCCGGCGGCTGTTCGACGAGCGCCAACACCTGCGGCTAGATCGGTTGCGATAAAATGGGTCGCGGATCGCGGAATCTTTCAGGACAAGCCCTCGTCGATGCCGGTCTCGGCGAAGCGCACCGTGATGCCGATGACCCGGACGTTGGAACCATTGCACCGGATAAAGGTGCTCTTCACAGGTGCTTTTCATCGGCGCTAAAATCGGATCATCAAACGAGATACTGGAGGCCTAAGATCATGGTAATAAAATTTTCCGAAGACATCGTGCCGCTCACGGGTCTGAAGGTCAATCCGGGCCAGGTTGTCAAACACGCGGCAGAGGCTCACCGCCCGGTGCTCCTGACGAACCGGGGACGTGGGGTTGCGGTGGTACAGTCCGTTGCCGACTACGAGCAGGCCGAAGAGGAACGTGCCTTCATGCGAGCCGTCGTGGCAGGGCTGGCCGATCTCGAGGCCGGCCGGTAAATCTCCTTGACCGAGGCGACGGCGTGGTTCGGACTGAAGTAGCCGATGCCTGAGGTCGCCATCCGCTTCGTGGAATCCGCGGTCACGGATCTTAAAGAAATCGAGCGTTGGTATCTCGAACAAACCATACCTGAAACCGGGGATCGACTCGTCGCGGAGATTTTCAAGCGAATAGAAATGCTCCGCGATCATCCCGACATAGGCCGGATTGTCCCATAATTCAGATAGAAATCAATGAGGGAACTGATTCACCCCCCGTTCCGTATCGTCTATCGGCGGGAAGCGAATCAGATACGGATCGTCCGCGTTTGGCGTAGTGAGCGGGTGCTTCGTCTTGAGCCTGGGGAGGTCGAAAATGAATTCTAGTACCCCCTTCCGACTTATTTCGCGTCCTCAGACCCATAGGTGGGCTGCGCCCACCAGCTAAGCACGGTATTGGTGGGCAGAGCCCCCCCTACGGGCTATATGCAAAATATGCAGAAATGGGATACTAGAGATCTTCGGACATCGAATTGACCTTTTGCGGCCCATCACCATGGCGGCATGCGAAATAATCGGCCGCTATCGTCTTCGTCATGCAGAATCAACGCGATCTCGTCATCCCGAAAGGTCAGGCGTTCGCCGGTCTCGTCCGTGGGTAAGTCGGAGTCGATGACGGTGACAATTTGTTGGATACCGAGGGCCGCGAAGCGGCGAATGGTGGCGATAAGGTTCAGCTTCTTGCGGTTGTCCAAGCCCTCCAGCAGGCCATCCTGGTACAGGAAACGGATGTAGGGCTGGTCGAGCATGGCGCAGGCGACGGCGAGGTCGAAGGCGGCGTAGAGCAATTGCCGGTAGGCTTTGCCCTGGCCCTCGCTACTCGGCTTGCCGTCGGCCCCCAGATATTCGGCCGCGAACTCGATGTTGCCCTCCCGGTTGAAGCGGGTGCTAAGGAGGGCGCCCCGGCCCAGGACTTGGAGGGGGAACTCGTCCAGGTAACCACAAAAGGCCCGGTAGCAGCTTTGTTGCGCGATGGCCTTGGTCTCGATGTTGTCTTCGATTCGTTGCTGGATTTCTGATTCCGTCACTCCTGCAATTGCACCAGCTCGCGTTGCCGCTCGCGCAGGTGCAGGAATGCCTGCCGCTGGTCTTTAAACCGTTCGATCTTGGCGCGGAGGTCGACCAAACGCCCGTTGAGGGTACGGCATTTTTCGATGGAATCCGCGTCGCGCAGGAACGCCAAGGCCTCGGTGCGGTGCCGATTCAGGTCTTCGAGGCGTTTTTCGACCCCACGCATCTCGGCATCCAGACTCTTTAATCCACAGTCAGGTATCCCTTGCGTTCTTGGGTAATGGCGCGGTTGAAGCGGATCAGGTCGTCGAAGGTCTTACGGATCTGGATGGGGAAAGTCTGGCCGGCCTCCTCAAATAAGTGCGCAGCATCTTCCGGATCGAAGATGATGGTCTGTTTCTCCAAGGAACGCATGATCTTGGTACGGTTGGCGGCCAGATAAGTAGTTTGTTGATTGAGATTGGCGGTCTGGCCGTCGAGCTCGTCTACCAGCTCCTCGTTGGCCTCGGAATCGGCCAGGCGGAAGTCGAACTCCCGGATGCGGGCGGCAAGAGTATCTTCCTCTTGTGACCTCAGGGTAAGCAGGCCCTCGATGGTATCGAAGTCCGTTTCCACGTCGAGCAGCTCCGTCTGCACGGCCGAAATCGTCTGCTTCAGCTCATCGACTTGCTTGGCCAACTCGAAGCTGCTGGTGACGAGTCGGGCGTCGAACCCCAACAGCTGCGCGATATAGGGCTTCCAGTAAAGGTGCCAGCCTCGAAACTTGTCGAGTTGGAAGACGTCGTTGAAGTCTTTCTGTATACGCAAGGCGTAAATGACCGGCATGCGGTAGTCCCAGGGCCTTATGGCCCGCAGATCCAGCAGCCCATCGAGGAATTGGCGTGCGCGGTCAATCTGCAGATCCCAGTGATCCCAGTCGACGCCGGGAAAGTCGGTGAGGGTGCGCAGCGGTTCCGGGTGATGCTTGATGGCGATGCGCATGTTCTCGGACACCGATTGGCGGATGGTCAGATAGGCGCCGGAGAGGGTCTCGATCTCCAGAAAGGATACGAAATCGGCGAATAGCTGTTGGTGCTTGAACAGGAAGAAATCCTTGTGTCGCTGCTTTAGCAAACAAAAATCCAGCAGGCACGCCAGTGTGATTTTACCCAGGCAATGGGTATCTTGGTTGCGGTTTTCAGGTAGCCGGATCTCACCGAGGATGACATTGAAGCCGGGATTGAAGCGTATCGGCCCAAAACGCTCCGGCTAGCTGCGGTAGATCTGGGACAGGCGCATCGTCAACGACCCGTGTATTCGAAGGCATCCGTCTTTGGCCGATACTCCACCAGACCCAGTAGGAACAACAGGTTCAATGCGGGCAGGAAGAGCACCCCGCCGCCTTGCCGAGTCTTATCGAGACGGTCGCGCAGCTCATCGAAACCTTCAATGCGTCGTGTCCTAAGACGCTTGAGCAACAGGGTTGGCTACGGCAACCAGGGTCTTGTCCGGGTGTGCATGCTTTGAGGGTTTAATCATCATGATCGTTACCCAGATCGCAGTTCTAAATACATGTAGTACAAGACAGTGCGGGTCAGACGCTTGTTCATTTTCAGGTCATAGTCGCGGTCGATCAGTAGCTTGAAGATGCGCTCCAACATCGGAAAGCGTTCGGTGTGACCGTGAAACCGGGCGTCTTTGCCACCATCCGGGCCTTTGCTGAAGCCATGAACGGCAGGACGAGCAGCCAAGTACAAATAGCGAGAATCAGGTGCTCGAATTGGTCCTCGCTCAGATCACGGTAGTCCAGCTTCATCATGACTCCGCGCACCCTGTCTGGTGGGTCAACCGCAAGCTCCCAAAGCTGCAACACCCTTATCTGCCGTGACCTCAAGACAATTGCTCGTCACCGCCGACGATCAGGGCCATCCGCACCAACTCGGCCAGAGAGCTTGCGCCCATCTTGTCCATCACTCGCGCCCGATGTGCCTCTACCGTCTTGGCGCTCACCCCCAGTACGGTGGCGATCTCCTTGTTGGCGCGGCCCTCGGTAACCATCTCCATGACCTCATGCTCGCGGGGTGTAAGCTCCGCCAAGCGGACGGCGATTTCCGCCCGCCGTGACTGGAGCTCCCGCCGTTTCTCATCGAATTCCAGGGCATTGCGGATGCTGGTGAGCAACTCTTCGTCGTGGAAGGGTTTCTCGATGAAATCCACGGCCCCGGACTTCATGGCCTTGACGGCCATTGATACATCACCGTGTCCGGTAATAATGATCACCGGGAGCCGGGAATCCTCCCGCGCGAGATGGGCCTGCAGCTCTAAACCGCTCTTTCCCGGCATGCGTACATCCAGGAGCAGACAACCGGCCCGCCCCGGAAAATAGCTGTTCAGAAATTCGTCTGCCGAACCATAGGTTTTGACTTGCATGCCGATGGATTCGATGAGCCATTTGAGCGAGATGCGCATCGCCTGATCGTCGTCCACGATGAAGACCGTGGGTGTGGGTCCGCTGTTCATGGTGCTCCCCTGTGAATCCTGAGCCGAAGGAAGTGCTCTTGATCAACCCAACGGCATCAGCCCCCGGCTGCGAGTGATCGGCGTGCTGATGGCGCAATCGGTAGCCGGATAAAGAAGACGGCCCCATCCCCCGGAGCGGATTCCGCCCGGATGCTTCCTCCGTGATTCTCGATGATCGTCTGGCTGATCGGCAGCCCCATGCCCATGCCTGATGCTTTGGTGGTAAAGAAGGGCTCGAACAAGGATTGCATACGCTCAGGTTCAATGCCCAGACCAGAATCCTGAACGACGACTTCGGCCTCGTCGCCGATCAAGCGGGTACGCACAGTCAGATACCGCGCCGAGGGCGGTACCTCCTGCAAGGTATCCAGCGCATTTTGCACCAGGTTGAGCAAAACCTGCTCAATCTGCACCAAATCCACATCTACCGCAATCCCGTCCGGTTCCAACTCGAGCGCGATCGCAAAACCCATCTTGTTGATATCGAACTCCACGAAGGAGCACACCTCCCGCACCAGATGGTTGAGGTCGACCTCGGATTGGATCGGTGGCTGCTTGCCGACCAGCGCCCGTAGCCGGCGGATAATCTCGCTGGCCCGCTGGGCCTGGCTCGTGATCTGGCCCATAGCGTCCATGAGTTCTTGACGTGACCCCAAATTACTTTGCAGCCGGCGGTTGCAGCCATTGGCGAAATTGACGATGGCCGAGAGCGGCTGATTGAGCTCGTGAGCCATCCCCGTGGCCACCTCTCCCATCGTGCTCAAACGGCAGACATGAACCAGCTCCGCCTGATGCCGGCGCGATTCCTGCTCTGCGCGCCGCACCGCCGTGATATCCCGGGCATAAATGTTCACATAATCCAGCTCCTGAATCGGGGCAAACAGCAGCGAATAGACCTGGTCGCTGATCTCTATCTCGCGTTCGAGCGAACGTCCACTCTCCAATGCCTCACCGACCTCTCGGATCTGCTCCGCAGGCAGCAGACCCCCTTCCTGCGTACCCCAGGCGGCAAGCAAGGGCGAGCTGGCGGCATTGGCGTAGACTACAAGCCCGGATGGGCTCACGCGCAAGATCGGGTTAGGGCTCTCACCGGCGAACCGGGCTAGGCTCTTGATTTCCCGCTCCGCCTCCCGGCGTTTGGTGATGTCATGCATGTAGACGGTGTAGACGAACTTGTCGTCCAGTTGGATCGGTACAAGGGATAACTCCACCGGAAACTCGGAGCCATCCGCGCGGCGGGCCATCAACTGACCTCTGGCTTGGAGTATCCGGCCCTCTCGCCGGGCGCGCCGCGAGTCCTTCAACAGACTCAGAAAACGCCTTCTACCGTCCAGGGTCAGGAAGAGCTTGCTGAAACTGGCGTCGATTGCCTGATCGCGGGTAAGTGCAAGGGTACGCTCCGCAGTGGGATTGAGCTCGATGACTTTCCCTCTGCGATTCAGGGTAACGATGGGATCGAGGGAGGCCTCCATGATGGCAGCCTTGAGGGCCTCGCTCGCTCGCATCTCGCTCGCGTGCCTGCGACTCATCTCCTCACGCGCCCTGAGTACCAGCTGGGTGAAGTGCTGGATCCACTCTTCGAGCAGCACCAGTTGGTTGGCACCCTGTTTGAACCCAGGATGTTCGATGCCGAGCGCACGCTGTGAGAACCCGGCCATACGCTTGAGCACCTTGTTCAGGCGCGCCGAGACCAGATAGATCACCAGCGTGAAGACCAGGATGTAAACGAGTGCGGCCCTAACGCGCTGCTGGCGCTCGAAGTTGCGTACCCGGCTGGACATCTTGGTGACACTCTGGTGGGAGATGAAGGTGGCGAGCAAGAGATTCCAATCCGTGCCTTCGTACTCGGGCAGCGACTGGGTCGTGATCAGATAGTCGTCCCACCACTCGGAGAGCCGGCTACCGGGAGGCAGCAAACTCGGATCGATGCTTGCCAGGATGCGTTGCTCGTCCACATCCACCAATGCCACGGCCGCGGCGCGGCCGGAAGACAACCCACGCTGAGAGGCAGCGAGAAACTCGTCGTCGATGGGTACGACCACAATCAGGTTACCCATCCTATAGCCGCCCATATCTTCGACCGCATCGCCCACCAGCAGGTAGGGCCGTTCGTCGAGGCGAGTGACGATGGTGCGCATTGCGCTAGTATCCATGAATTTTTCGCCGATGCCCTGCTCCAGCTCCCGCGGCAACTCCGCGTCCGTGGATTGGTAGACCTCCCGGATACAACCCCGGGTGTCCACCAGCAAGATGTGACTGGGTGCAGAAAGTGCGTTACGCGCGATGAAATCGGTCAGCCAGGATGGAGAAGAGTTACGATAGACGACCGGCTCGAACACTTCTTGCGGCGACCAGAGCAGGGGTTCGAGGTACTCCGCCAAACTACGGTGATTCGCCACCAACCGGGCGGTAATCGCATAGTTTTTCAGGTATTGATCGAACCGGATCAGGCTCTCTCGGGCCCGTCGGTCGAGTCGCGCCTCCAGCTCCTTGTCGGCGATCTTTTTAATCGCCCGGCCCTGAATCTGGTCCAACACCCCCCATGTGGCCAGGCCCACCGCTATCCCCGCCAGGATGGAGATGACGGGCATAGGCACCAGACGCAAAAATCGCTTGACAGGGATGGCGTTCAAGGTGCTCGCCGGGTGTTGCGGTAGAATTCCGAAGAGGCGCCAAGTCTAGCCGATCCGAGGCAAACATGGATAACTTTGTCTTTTATACGTCAGGGTGAGCGCGTATAAAATTTCTAAGATCAATGAATTCAGATACTTGAAAGCCAAACATAACAATAAAATTTAATTATAACTTGTTGATTTTTAAGGACATGCGCTCGCCCTGTTTTATACGCGTTCACCCCGGAAGCGGGTATACTTTGATCAGGAGAGAATTGTCCGAACAGCCCTCCGTGACCTTACCTGCTTTGCGAGCGATCAACAACCCCGACCCATGGATTCGGACCTCCCGCAAGTCCGCGTTCCCGACGTTTTTCGCCGTCTGGCCGCCCTGTTCTACGACCTGCTGCTCCTGCTCGGCGTGCTCATGATTGCGGTCACCTTGCTGATCGTTCCCTATCACTTCATCGCGGGTGCGCCTTTCCCCCATGATGAACGTTTTCATCACTTGGGATTGCAGCTCTATCTCGTCACCGTAATCGGCCTGTTCTTCGGGTTCTTTTGGGTCCGTGGCGGTCAGACGCTCGGTATGCGCACCTGGCACATGCGACTCGTACGCGAAGACGGTTCCCCCTTGAGACTAGGCGACGCCCTCATGCGGCTGGTATGGGCAACGCTCTGCCTCGCGCCGGCCGGTGCCGGCTTGCTGTGGATGTTGTTCGATCGGGACCGCCTGACCTGTTACGACCGGCTCTCCCATACCAGACCGATCAGGGTGGAGGGTTGAGAGGCCTCGATTTTCCCAAGGCGCCCTTGAATCAGGCAGGGAAAAGCCTAACATCGCCTATATTACGACTCGCTGCTATTTTATCGATCCGGACAAAGGTATACCCCAATGAGTACAGAAACTGCTGCCGAGATTTCCCTGGAACTTACGTCCGCGGCGGCGGCCAAGGTCGCCCAGCTGGTCGAGGACGAGGGAAATCCCAATCTAATGTTACGGGTTTACATCCAAGGGGGAGGTTGTTCCGGGTTCCAATACGGCTTCGCCTTCGAAGAGCAGGTTCAGGATGGGGATATCGAAGTGACCATAGGCGGCGTCAAGCTGCTGGTCGATCCTATGAGCATGCAATATCTCACGGGTGCGGAGATCGACTATACGGAGGGTCTACAAGGTGCCCAGTTCGTTATTCGCAACCCGAACGCAACTACCACCTGCGGTTGCGGATCTTCCTTCTCTGCTTGAGTGCTTTGGTCCGAACCTCGTCCGTAAAAGAAAGGGTATTTCTGATTTCAGTGGAAGGCGAGGAAACTGCTATCAGTGGTCTTCGGCTTCACCATCCTGCCCTCCCCCCACTTGCCCTCGTAGCTCAGCAGGATAGAGCGATCGCCTCCTAAGCGATAGGTCACAGGTTCGAATCCTGTCGAGGGCACCATCGAACCGAGCCTAACCCGAGCCGGTAACCAAACCGGCCTTCCAGGATCACCAACGCTTCGGCTCGAAACCGGGCCGGTTCTTGATCTCCATGACCTCATCACCGACCGCCAGCACCGGAAAACCTTGCTTCTCCGCATAGGTGAGCACGCTCTTTTCCACCCCGAGGCTGGCGAAGATCCCCACCAGGGGTAAGGCGTCGTGCTCGGGAAAGAAGGTCCGAAACTCGGCGATGTCGGCCACGAAGCTGTCCACGTCGGCGACCCGTAGGGTCGCCTTGGTACTGTTGAGGCAGACGCAATTGGGGGTGACCACCAGGGCGTCGAATTCCTTTCATGCGCCCGTCGGGCAAACGGCGCTTGAGCCGCACCATCAGGTCATAAGCACGCTCGTTCAGGCGCTCCTCAATGATATGGGGAAGACTCGGGGCGACTAGGTCCTCGACCAGAGTGCCCAGCTTGTTAGGAGAGTTCTCCCCATTTTTTGTTCATCTCCCGAAGTTGCCGGCGGGCTTCATCTTTGAAATCGCGCATTTCGTCCTTGAACAGGCGAAGCTCGGCTTCCGTTTGCCGTTGCGAGTTGTAGAGCTTGCGGAATTCGGCGCTACACTCCTGACGAAATCTTGCACGGTTTGTTCGAGGCTGTCGATACGTTCGATGACGGCCGCCATAATCAGCTCCGAGAACCTTGAGAAACCGCCGGAAAAAATAGTCTGCTCATGGCCCGGATACAAGGGGAAGTGCCGGTCCGAGCTTGAAATCCTGGCATGAAGACCAACTGTCGCGGGGGGGTCGGTGGCTAATTCGGATATACCCGTCACACATGGATTTTGTGGAAAGCGAGGTGCATCTATCGTGCCTGAGCGCGAGACGCGACAAGGAGTAATAGCCAGGCTCTATTGCGACGAGTCGCAACGCTGCGATAGAGTGCCAGAGACGTGCACCACGGCGAAAATCCACGCGTGACGAGTATAAAATACACGACTAGGCGTTTATTGCGTTCTCGTAAAACTTCGGGGCGAACCGGCAGGTTCGGCGCCTGACCAGACGGAGCAAATCATGTTAGCAGTTACCAAAGAACAAGTCGAAGCGACGATCAAGGGTTATCGAGAGCCCCACCTGGGAAAGGATCTGGTCAGCGCCGGATGCGTCAAGGGCATCGAGATCAAGGGGAACCGGGTCGAGGTCGAGGTGGTTCTCGGCTTTCCGGCCAAGACCGTAGCGGCGGCAATCGCCGGCGAGGTCAAAGCGGCGGTGGAAGGGTTGGAAGGCGTTGCCGGGGCCGAGGTCGATGTCAACTGGTCCGTGGTCGTACACTCGGTCCAGAAGTCGTTGAAGCCGATCGACAACGTCAAGAACATCGTCGCCGTGGCGTCCGGCAAGGGCGGCGTCGGCAAATCGACCACCGCGGTCAATCTGGCCCTGGCATTGTCTGCCGAGGGTGCCAAGACCGGCATTCTGGACGCGGATATCTATGGTCCCTCGCAGCCGCGCATGCTAGGCATTACCGGTAAACCGGACTCCAAGGACGGTAGCACGCTCGAGCCCATGAACAGCTACCACCTCCAGGCCATGTCCATCGGTTTCCTGATCGACGAGGAGACCCCGATGATCTGGCGTGGCCCCATGGTGACCCAGGCCCTGGAGCAACTGCTCAATGATACCAACTGGTCGGATCTGGACTATCTGGTGATCGACCTGCCGCCCGGCACCGGCGATACCCAACTCACCCTAGCCCAGAAGGTGCCCGTCTCCGGTGCGGTCATCGTCACCACGCCCCAGGACATCGCACTGCTGGATGCCCGCAAGGGTCTGAAGATGTTCCAGAAGGTGGAGGTGCCGGTGCTGGGTATCGTAGAAAACATGAGCATCCATATCTGCTCCAAGTGCGGGCACGAGGAGCACATCTTCGGCGAAGGCGGGGGCCAGGCCATGGCCGAGCAGTATGGCGTGCAACTGCTGGGCGCGCTGCCGTTGGACATCGATATCCGCCAAGAGACGGACGGCGGTAAACCGACCGTCGTGGCTCAGCCCGATTCGCGCATCAGCGAGATCTACCGGGAAATTGCCCGCAGGACCGCGGCCAAGCTGTCCCTGCAGGCGAAGGATTACGCGGCCAAGTTCCCGCGGATCGTGATCCAGAACAATTGAAGGGGGTCTTGAACAGTCCTGAATGACTTGGCGCTGCTTGGGGGACTGGACGTGTCAACACATGCTTAACCTGACCTACCCTTCGGGTCCATTGCACTTTTGCGGTTCAACGGCGGCGAGCGCAAAGCGCACTTGGCCGGCCTGTTTATCGCGCATCAGCGTCCAACCCACGGGTAGGTCAGGAAACGCTCGATTCGCCGGTGCCTCCAGGTAGACCAGCGCCCCAGGGGTAAGCCAACCTCCGCCACTCAACAGGGAACAGCTCGGTGCCAGCAGATCCTCATGGAAGGGGGGGTCCAGAAAGACGAGATCGAAGGGTCTGCCACTCCCGGCAAGCCAACGCAAGGCGTCCGCCCTGTGAATTCGGACCTGCGCGGTGCCCAAGCTGCGGGCGTTGGCCGTCAGCATGCGGGTCACAGGCTCGGAGCGGTCGATCATGAGCACCTGGGCCGCACCCCGGGAGACCGCCTCGAAGCCCAGGGCACCGCTGCCGGCAAAGAGATCCAGGCAACGGGAGCCGACGATAACCGGTCGCAACCAGTTGAACAGGGTCTCGCGCACCCGATCCGCCGTGGGACGTAATCCGGGTTGCGCGAGTACCGACATCCTGCGTCCCCGGTAGCAGCCACCGATAATTCGCAGCTGGCCCCTACTGCCGGCCCGCATGGCTCGGGCGGAAGTCTGAGGGGTAGGCCAAGCTATTCGAAGGGCCAGCCCGTAAGATGTGGTGAGCGGGATGATTTCGAGCTTGCCGGCCGGTGTATACTCTCCCCGCGCGAACCGCATCTTTGGACGGTGGGTATGCCAAACACTTAAAGTATTGTTTTAACGACGAACTACACGCATCGATGCAAATGTCTCCGTAGGCACAAACAATCCGATTCGCGCAGATTCGCATGACTCGTCGTTGGTACCGATACGGAAAGGTCGCAACCAAAGTCTTTCCACACTCCAATCTCAGACCGCCCTTGCCTGAGCCGAGGCATTTCCGGTGTAGCTTCTCGGACTCAGCGCCTTCAGACGGGTCTTGGCCGCATCCGTGATATCCAGGGAGTCGATGAACCGCGCCAGGTTCGCCTGCGTGATGCAATGGCCCCGGGTCAGGGCCTTGAGTTTCTCGTAGGGTTGCTCGACCCCGTAGCGCCGCATCACCGTCTGAATCGGCTCCGCCAGGACCTCCCAGTTGGCATCCAGATCGGCTGCCAAGCACTCTTCATCCGGCTCCAGCTTACCGACTCCGCGCAGGATGGATTGCAACGCGATGCCGGTGTGGGCAAATCCGACTCCCAGGTTGCGCAGTACAGTGGAATCGGTCAGGTCCCGCTGCCAACGTGAGATGGGGAGTTTTTGGGCCAGGTGCCCGAAGATGGCGTTTGCCAACCCCAGGTTCCCCTCAGCGTTCTCGAAGTCGATGGGATTGACCTTGTGGGGCATGGTGGATGAACCGATCTCGCCCACTACCGTCTTCTGCCGAAAATAACCGAGGGCGATGTAACCCCAAACATCGCGGCAGAAATCCATGAGCACGGTGTTGAAGCGGGCGATGGCATCGAACAGCTCCGCCATGTAGTCGTGGGGCTCGATCTGGATACTGTAGGGATTCCAGTCGAGACCGAGCGCCTCGACGAAACCACGGGCAAAGCCCGGCCAGTCCAGATCCGGGTAGGCGACCAGGTGGGCATTGTAGTTGCCCACCGCACCGTTGATCTTGCCCAACAGCCGCACCTCGGCCATCTGATTACGCCGGCAGTCGAGCCGGTAGACCACATTGGCCAGCTCCTTACCCAGGGTGGTAGGGGATGCGGGTTGACCGTGGGTACGCGCGAGCATGGGCAGCTCCGCGAGTCCGTGCGCCAGGGTGCGGATTGCACCTATAACTTGATCCATTTGGGGGATCAGTATCTGTCCGCGTCCCTCGCGCAGCATCAAGGCATGGGATAGATTGTTGATATCCTCGGAGGTACAGGCGAAATGGACGAATTCGCTTATCGCCGCGAGTTCGGCGTGATGGGCAATGCGCTCTTTGATGAAATACTCCACCGCCTTGACGTCGTGGTTGGTGGTGCGTTCAATCTCCTTGACTCGGTGCGCATCCGCCTCCAAAAAACCCTCCGCAATCCCGTCCAGAATAGCAGCCGCGGACTCGGACAGGGGAGGAATCTCGGGGATGCCCGGATGGTCGGCAAAGGCCCGGAGCCAGCGTACCTCCACCAGCACCCGATACTTTATCAGGCCGAACTCACTGAAGATGGACCGCAGATTCTCTGTCTTGGACCCGTAGCGGCCGTCCACCGGAGACACCGCGGTCAGATTGGAAAGCATCATACTGGTGTCTTTTACCCCTTTTTCTCACACAAAGCCACGAAGAATTCTTCTCTTTAATCCTGTCCGATTGGAAGATTGCGACGGACGTTCAGAAAACTCACGCATCAATGGTCCGAGGCAAAGCCTCGCTAGCTCTATACTTCCAAACTATGCTTAAGCTCACCTTCATATGAAAAGTATTTCCTTTCACCTGCTTCGTTTACGATCCATACCTCCAGAGCGCCTTTAGCCAGGTAGAGTAAATTTTTTTCTTCGAGCTCTCCTTTTGAATTAGAAGGAGATGTGATTTCGACACAAATCTCCGGCGCTCTGATATATGGCGTGTCGGACCCATATTTTTCAATGAATTCGTCAGATGCCCATGCGACATCGGCGACCTTGACCCCCTCACTTATTGCGATAGAGCACTCCATAATGACTTTGCCGCTGCCTTTATTCTTATCGATAAATGAGCCGACTTCGTATTGGAGCCTACTGTGATTGTTGCCGGCAGGGCTCATGAGAATTTTGCCCAATTTGCCGAGCTTGATCTTGAAGGGTAGATCCTTTAGGAAAGGATTATGTATTACATCGGTCCATTCCACGATTTTTCCTTTTGTAAAAAACCACCTTCCCTTTTCCTTTATACGGTATTGCCTTTTTGCTAGATAGAATAGGCTTGTTCCACGATCCACTTGTGGATTAAATCGGTAGCTTCGATACCTTGGAATTTGGCGATTTTCCTAACCGTATCGGCTTCATCAGATGAGAGATGAATTTCCATTATCGTATCTTTTCCGGTAAATACCGGTTCAGTTACTTCCTCGAGTTCATCAAGAAAATCGGTGAGATCATGGGTATCCCAAAACTCGGCGAGTTTCTCAATAGAGTCTGTTTCGGGCTATTGAGTGGCTAACGCCACGCATCACCGGCAGCGAAAAGCGGAACGAACAGCGCTTTCTGTGGTCCGCGTGCATGCGATTGTTAGCCGATATCACGCTACGCGAATTTCGCCACCGGCACTGGACGCTCAACAGCGAAATTATTCCGATGCATTTTTATTCTCTCTATTTCATGCATGGTTTCTGCTGTCAGGTAACTTTCTCCACAATGCGGACAATTTATGATCGGTATGTTTTCAATGACAAGAAAGTTGCTTTTCTTTCCATAACTTTGTGTGATACGATGAACGCGAACACCTTCTTTGCCACAAATATCGCATATTAATTTTATCATATTATTCATCTCTATAAAATAGTGATAATCACCATTTTGTTTGTTTGACTCAGCTTTGCTACGATTGTTACTACTGATCCATCAAGCGTTTGCCCCCTAACCACATACTTCCATTCTCCTATTTCTTTATCTCTTTGTCTCTCTATTATTTTTCCGGTTAGGATCGCGCTCTCGACATCAAAAAGAGCCCATCCTCATCCATTTCTTCTTCTCCATGCAAGGTGACAACGTATCTGTTTTCCCGAACACATTCCTTAAATTTGCCGAGAACTACTAAGAGACTTTTGCGCGATGCGTAAACTTCCAATTTTATTAAGCCCCCCGTTTTTTCAATCAACCAGCTAGTCGTTGTTTGTCCGAACGAACCTGAATTCATCTGCCTTT
>Ga0049114_1000106_pt1 | contig 20361 bp, 14 predicted proteins | sample WorMettanBELIZE2_FD_55211 | JGI IMG/M metagenome (GOLD analysis project Ga0049114, IMG submission 55211) | Marine gutless worms symbiont microbial communities from Max Planck institute for Marine Microbiology, Germany - Olavius tantulus BELIZE.2 | ecosystem: Host-associated > Annelida >... | reverse complement strand
TGCGCTTAGGTGTCGATAGGTTTTTGGCATAATATCGCGTCATATCGCGAAAGCCTTAAAACCTAAAAGTGTTGCACTTACTTATTGAACTGGGGAAACACAAAATACAAATGAGTTCTAAAAAATGAAAAGATTCTACAATCGACACTCCTTGATGACGCGGATTATTTGTCTGGTGACGCTGTTTACGTTTGTTGCTCAGCCGGTGATGGCCCAGAGTCTACTTGAGCAGTATACGCAGTTCAACAATACGCAAAATCAATCTACGACAAGTAGCTCAAATCGAGGGTCTATAGGCGGTGTCCAGCCGACACAGCGGGATCAGATGGAACAGCGCTTCGACCAGATGTCGACCTATGAACGGACTACGCTGTTCAATTCGATCAGCGATGAAGAAAAGAAGAAATTGTTTTCATCTCTGAGTGAAAACGAACAGAAGCTTCTCCTGGACAAGCTTTCGGATAATGAAAAAAGACGCCTGCTGGCATCCCTTGATCAGGAAACAGTGGATGCGCTTATCGAAAAATTTCCGGAACTGGAGGCCTTGCTCGAAGGTGTCGAAAAAAAAGAAGAGGAGTCCGTAAAAAGACCACCTCGAGCGGCGAGACCGGAAGGGCCTTCCCGGATCGAACAGCAATTTGCCGGAACGCTGGCGGACGAAGTTCTGGAGCCCTTAATCCAGTTTGGCTATGAGGGCTTTAAGAAAGATTTAGTGTCGTTCACGCCCCTGGATAATGTGCCGGTTAGCGACGATTACGTGATCGGACCGGACGACAATTTCACTATCCATCTCTGGGGAAAGGTCGAGCAAAAGTATGAGGTCACTGTGAACCGGGATGGCTCCATCGACCTGCCACGGCTTGGGATGGTCCAGGTCAGCGGACTTACTTTCGCCGAGCTCAAGGCGCTGTTGAGCGGAAAGTTCAAGCAATATTATCCGGATTTTCAGATCAGCCTGACCATGGGCCGCATCCGGTCCATCCAGGTCTTTGTGGTGGGCCAGGCCCGATTTCCCGGCAGCTATGAGCTCAGCTCGCTGTCCACCATGGTGACAGCCGTGTTTGCCGCCGGGGGGCCATGGAAAAACGGGAGTCTCAGGGATATCCGGCTCATCCGGAATGGGCAGACGATCGAAAGCCTGGATCTGTATGAATTCTTTCTGGCCGGGGACATGCGCCGGGATAAACGCCTGAAAGCCGGCGACATTATCTTTTTCCCGGTCATCGGACCGGTTGTGGGGGTGGCCGGAAACGTCAAGCGCCCGGCCATTTATGAGATCCGGAAAGGCGAGACTCTGCAGGATGCCATAGATCTTGCGGGCGGTGTCCTGGCCATCGGCCATCTTCAGAATGTCGTTGTGGAGCGTATCGACAATCACCAGCGGCGCGTCGTCAAAAGCTTCAACATCGCCGTTGAGGAGCAATCCACCACAGAATTCGACACCGCGCTCAAAGACGGTGATCTGATCAAGATATTCCCGGTGCACGAAGAAATGGAAAAGGTGGTGTACCTGGAGGGGCATGTTAAATATCCGCGGTCGTATGAATTTCGGCCCAATATGCGCATCAGCGACCTGATCCCCTCTTACGAGGCACTGCTTCCCGAGCCGTATCTGCCCAAGGCGGAAATCGTCCGCCTGGTGCCGCCGGATTATCATCCGGAGCTGATACAGTTCAATCTGGGAAACATGCTGGATGGGGATATCAACGAAGACCTTTTGCTCCAGGATCGCGACCGGGTAATTGTCTACGATCGATGGGAGAAAAAGGACATACCCGAAGTTATCATCCGGGGTGAAGTGAAAAACCCCGGCACCTACCGGCTCTTTGAAAATATGACCGTCCGTGACCTTATTTTTCAGGCCGGAAATTTCACGGAACGCGCATTCATGGAAAACGCTTCCGTTTCCAGGATCGTTCCCGGCAGCAAGCGGACGGAGAACCTGGTCATCCATTTCTCGCCGGAAAAGGCTATTCAGGGAATCGCAAAGGACAATGTGGCGCTGGAACCGGATGACTCGGCGTACATTCGCAGAATTCCGCCGTATCAACAGGCGTTGGATCGCAAGGTGATCCTGGAAGGGGAGTTTCGATTTCCCGGAGAGTATTCATTTACCGAAGGTGAACGGATTTTTGACGTCATCCAGCGGGCCGGGGGCCTGACCGTCGAAGCCTATCCGCCAGGTGCGATATTTCTCCGTGAAGAAGCCAGGGAACTCCAGCAACAGCGTATCAATGAATACATCACCCGGCTCGAGGAGGAGACATTTACCCAGAGCTCCCTTCAGGCGAGCGCTGCTATGGAGAAAGAAGACGTTGCCATCGCACAGCAACAATTGGCGAGTCAAAAGGAGTTGCTAAACAAGCTCCGTGCGGCCAGACCCACAGGCCGGATGATTATCGACCTGGAAACGCTTCTGGCCGTCCCCACCTCTCAGAAAAACTTCCGGCTCAAGCCGGGGGATCGGTTGATCGTCAAAGCGCGGCCCGATTTTGTGAATGTCCTCGGGGAGGTCTTCAACCCAAACGCCATTTTTGTGGAAGAGGGGAAAACCGTGCGGGATTACATCGATTTCGTAGGTGGGCCAAGGAATACCGCCGAAAAAGGGCAAATGTACCTGGTCAAGGCAAACGGCCGGGTCTTCAGCAATGCTCAGAGCAGCTTTATGGGATTTGCCGGCTGGGATCCTGACGAGAAACGTTTCTCCACCGGGAGTTTTAATAAAATTCCAGTGGCGCCGGGGGACACCATCATCGTACCCAAACGGACACGGCAAGGCCAAGCGCTAAAGACTGCCGCGGCGGTCACGCAGATTATATTCCAGATCGCCTTTGCCGCCGGCGTGCTTATCGCGGCATTGAAAGACTGATGGCTTAGAGTTGAAAGCTGAAAGCGAAAAGAAAAAAGATAGGATCTCTCACAGAGCGCACCCGCCGTCGCTCTTCGAGCTAGGGCGCGCCAAGCAGAGGACACAGAGAAGGGATCGTTCACCACAGAGACACGGAGGACACAGAGTAGAGAGAATTTTTAACGAATCGGGAGATACCGATTCGTCAAAAGGTGCTCAGCCCTGCCCTTCGACGATGCTCAGGATAACGGGCGGCTTGGCATCAATAGCATGCTAAATCCTGGGCTATGGAGATCAGTTGTTCTTACCCGGAGCAATGTTGCTACAAGATTCGCGAATCGATGACTGTGGCGGCTCGGGCGATCCCTGAATGAATTTTTATTTTTTCTTTTTTAAGAAGTCGTCCGGCTCGATACCGGCCTGTTTTAAAATGGCCCGCAGCGTGCCTTCGGAAATATCTCCGGGGTGACTCGGGATGGTTTTATAACGATCAGTCTGCTCGCTGTATCAGATCTCATGACTTCCGGCTGCCTGCCGGTCAAAAGAAAAACCGAACCCTTTTAGGCGCTTGGTGATCTGTCGATAGCTAAATCCGGCAAGGCGTGCCATATCAGGCGTTTACAATAAGCGGATAATCAAATGAATCGGCAATGGCTTTCAGGTTTGCATTGCCGGAACGCTCTGCCTTTGCTTCGATCAGCTTGCGGGCCACATCACGTGCGATCTCCAAGGCTTCGGTTGCTGTTCGCCCCTGAGCCACAAGCCCTTGTAAATCGTCCGAGGTTGCTAGATACACACCCTCTGGAAGCTTCTCAATATGAATGTTGATTATCTTTTCCATGTAATCCCATTTCAATTAGCAGGCTTTTTAGCTTCATTTATTTATCGGCCCTTTTATTGTAATGCAAGATCGCTTTTTTATCAATTTTAAGGAGGATCTCAACCTCTGAAGGCGTATCTTAATTCCGTGTTCCGACCCGCCGCCGACGAAGCTAAGGTGGGCACGCAGATGGCGCAGATAAGGGATTGTCCACCACAGAGATGGCGCAGTGAAGGGATTGTTCACCACAGAGACACAGAGGACACAGAGGGTTTGTGTTGTTTCAGAAATCGGGAGATACCGATTTCTGAAACCCGCTCAGCCCTGCGGGCGGCTTGGCATCAATTAGGATGCTGATTCCTAAGCTATAGCGATTGGTCGTTCTTGCCCGGAAAAATGTTGCTACAAGATTCGCGAAGCGATGACTGTGGCGGCTCGGGCGGATGCGCCTGGCACAGCCAGGGTAACGTCCGAGACGGCTGTCCTGTTTGTCCTCTGCGCTCTCTGTGAGCTCTGTGGTGAAAAATCGATCGGTCTCTGTGCCCTCTGTGCGTCTGTGGTGAGGATTTACTTTAACAGGCGGACGATGCGATCGAGGAGTTGGTGGGCGACTTCGTCTTTCTCCATGAGTGGGAGGGCTTCTGAGCTGCCGTCCTTATAGAACAGCGTCACTTTATTGGTATCCGCCTCAAATCCGGAGTCTGCGGTACCGATAATATTACCGACGATTATATCCAGATTTTTTTGTTTCAGCTTTTTCCCCGCATTTCGTGCAAGATCTTCGGTTTCAGCGGCGAAACCGACCAGGATCTGGTTTTCCTTTCGCTGACCCAGCTCTTTCAGAATGTCCACAGTCGGTTCGAGGTCGAGGGTCAAACCTTTCCCTGTTTTCTTAATCTTCTGTTGTACCGATGACCTGGGCCGGAAGTCCCCCACGGCCGATGTCTTTATAATGATATCAGAGTGTTGGGCGCGATCCAGCACCTTTTCCGCCATCTCCTCGGTGGTTTCGGTGGTTTCGAAATTCACGTTCGATGGTGGCTGGAGGCTCACCGGACCCGACACAAGGCTGACCACGGCGCCTCGATGTTCGGCAGCCCGGGCAATGGCATAGCCCATTTTTCCGGACGAGGGATTGCTGATGAATCTGACCGGATCGATATGTTCCCGGGTCGGACCGGCTGTTACAAGGATCTGTTTTCCTTCGAGATCTTTTGGTGTCAGGGCCGCAATCGTTCGGTCCAGAATATCTTCCGGGGCCGGCAATCGCCCGGGACCGACCGTGCCGCAGGCCAGGCTCCCGGCATCCGGTTCCACCACGATGCAGCCGTCGGATCGGAGCGTTTCCAGGTTCCGCTGAACCGGGAGGCTTTCAAACATGTGGGTGTTCATGGCCGGACAGACGATCTTCGGTGCGGTGACCGCGGTGAGGAAGGTACTCAAGGCATCGTCGGCAATACCGTTTGCCAGCTTTCCGATAGTGTTGGCGGTCGCCGGCGCAATGACGACCGCATCGGCTTCACTCGCCCAGTCGATGTGCCGGAAGGTGGTCTCACCCCCTTGCTCGAACAGATCGAGCGTCACGGGCCGGCCGGAAAGCGCCTCGAATGTGGTGGGCCCAACAAACCATTGGGCGTTTTTCGTCATAAACACGCGCACTTTTGCGCCGGCCTGAGTGTATAATCGGAGCAGTTCAACCGCTTTGTAAGCGGCGATGCCCCCGCTGACGCCAAGCACGAGGTTTTTGTTTTGCAGTCGTGTAGTCATCTTCTGTTTAACCCTAATTGGTTGTTTGGAAAATGTATCTTAAAATTTATGTCTATATAACAAAACGGAATATTTCACCACAGAGACACAGAGAGCACGGAGGATTTGTTATTGTTTCCCGAATCGGGAGATACCGATTCGTTAAAAGCTGCTCAATCCCTTCGGGATTGGTGACGAAATCGGCACTTCGATAAAATGATACAGACCCTGTCGAGCATAAGTCCGTACATTTATCGCACCCGAATAAGAGCCAACTCAACCCTAATTTATTCCTATTGTGTGGTAAGTTGATGGGTGCAGCGAGGGACTAGCTGCCCGAAATCCTGAGCATCGTCGAAGGGCAGGGCTGAGGGGGTTTCAGAAATCGGGAGATACCGATTTCTGAAACAAAACAAACACTCTGTGTCCTCTGCTTGCCGGGTCGTAGCTCGAAGAGCGAAGCCTGGTGTCTCTGTGGTGAAAAATATCAGTATATCAGTGGATTATCCTGAACTTTAAATCTCTGAGAACTCTGCGAGCTCTGTGAGATTAAATCTTTTGTTCCTTAACTTTCAACTCTCAGTTCTTTCAACTTTTAGCTTCGAGCTCTCCCTCTTTCAGCTTGTAACTTTTAACTTTTCACTTTTAACTGTTATTTTAAAAGCCCTTCCTCCATGGGGGCACCGCCGACGCCGCTAACGGTGGGGGCCACCCATATTTCAACAAACGTGCTGAATCGTCGATCTGTGATATTGATGACGCACCAGCGGTTTTCTTTTTGAAACAGCATCATGGATCGAGGGGATTTAAAGGCGCTGATCAGGGTCCAGTTGTCCTTGGCCATGTTGTTTTCGAAAAATGCGATCAAGGAATTGACCTCCACGTTGCCCTTCATGGCCAGAACTCCGGCCGACATGCCGGGTGTCCGAAATACAAAGGAATCCGCTTTGATTTCAGTAAGTTCTCTGGGGATCAGGATATCGCTGAAATACAGGTAAAGAGGCTTCTCCTCATCAACCTCCGGCGCTGCCTGCTCTGGAGGAGGCGCTTGGGGCTGGCTTTCCTCCTCCTTTACCTGTGCCCCGGAGCATCCTGTAAATATGAACATCCCGATCACCGATAGAAAGAAAATCCATTTTATAATCGAACTCTCTTTTTTCCGGATCATGCCACCCTCCGATAGGATTGGGTCAATATTTAGTATATATTGAACCTCTATACCACATTAGGTTGTATAGCTCTATAACTTTCCTCGTCCGTGGTGTCAAGAATCCCCAAGAAATTTTGATCTCTCACAGAGCTCACCCGCCGTCGCTCTTCAAGCTATGGCGCGCCAAGCAGAGGGCGCAGAGAAACTGATTTTTTTCACCACAGAGACACCCGCCACCGCTGAAGCTAAGGCGGGCAGGCAGAGACAGCCGCCGTCGCTCTCCGAGCTATGGCGCCCTAGGCGGAGGAGGGAGAATTTTTTCACGAATCGGGAGATACCGATTCGTGAAAAGGTGCTCAGCCCTGCGGGCGGCTTGGTATCGGCAGCCTGTCAGTTTGAGGTAATTACGGTCAGTTGTCTTCATAGGGAATCATGTATATTCAACATGGCTCTTCCCTCACTATGAAGCCGCTATGCGGTTTTATGAAACGCGGCTGTGCCGCTCCAAGAGACATCTCTCACAGAGCTCACAGAGGACGCAGAGAACTGAAGGGACAGCCGTCTCGGGCGTTCCCCTGGCTGCGCCAGGCGCATCCGCCCAAGCCGCCACAGTCATCGCTACGCGAATGAAACCGTGAGAGGATTTTATTCAGGTCTAATATATAGGTACGTGTCGAGCAAAGAACCTGAGCGTAATTTTTGATGACTCAACGGGTTACTGATGCCAGCTGCCCGCAGGGCTGAGCGGGTTTCAGAAATCGGTATCTCCCGATTTCTGAAACAAAATAAACCTCATTGCTCTCTGTACTCTCTGTGTCTCTGTGGTGAATAATCTTTTTCTGCGCTCTCTGTGGTGAATGGTCATTTCTCTGTGAACTCTGTGAGCTCTGTGAGAGATACTATTTTTAATCTTTTTGCTTTCAGCTTTCAACTTTTGGCATTACAGCTTTCTTGCGAATTAGCTTAAAATTTATTATTATCGTTGTGTAAACATTACCCCGAGCATCAGGCCTTTTAGCTAAACACTAAAAAGATTTCAGGCCATGTTCGGATTGCAGGTGAAACGTGACAAATCAAAAAGAGTCCATCCTTGAAACACTCGACCAGGTGAAAGCCTCTCTGGAATTTTTGGCGGAATCCGGTGTCTCAGGATTTGACTGCTCCCAGCAAACCCTGGAGCGGATGAAAGTATGGACGCAATGGGGTGTAGTAGCTCAAAATACTGAAACTCTTGAGGATATTGAGAGGGATTTGGGTGACTGCCGGCGATGCGGGCTGTCAAAAACCCGAACGCACATCGTTTTCGGGGAGGGCAATCCGGATGCGCGACTGGCATTTGTCGGGGAAGGCCCCGGATATGATGAGGACGTGCAGGGGAGACCATTTGTGGGTGCCGCTGGGCATCTTTTAACCAAAATTATCCAGGCCATGGGTCTTGAGCGGGAGGATGTTTACATCTGTAACATCATCAAATGCCGACCGCCCAAAAACCGTAATCCAATACCGGATGAAATTGAGACCTGCTCTCCTTTTCTGGAGCGACAGATCGCCGCGATACAGCCTGAGGTGATCTGTGCCCTTGGGAAATTTGCGGCTCAGATGCTGCTAAATACCCAGGACCCCATATCCAGATTGCGCGGGCGATTCCATGATTATCATGGGATTCCACTCATGCCGACCTTTCACCCGGCGTATCTTCTGAGGAATCCTGAGGGTAAACGCGCCACCTGGGAGGACATCAAGAAGGTGATGGAGAAGCTGGGGCTTAAAAGATGAAACTTCGATGCTTGATGCAGGATGCTGGATACAGGAAAAGATGAAAGCTCAAAGCGGAAAGAAAAAAGATAGGATCTCACCACAGAGGCACGGAGGACACAGAGAAACTTGATCTTGGACTTTGGAATGACGGACAGAAAAAATGATCTCTCACAGAGCTCACAGAGAGCACAGAGAATAGATAATAACATGCCGGCTCGGACGTTCCCCTGGCTGCGCCAGGCGCATCCGTCCGAGCCGCCTCGGTCATCGCTTCGCGAATTAAATCGTGCAACGATTTTATGAAACGCGACGATGTCGCTTTTGGGGCGTTAGGCTAAACTCTATACCCCTTTCTCTCAGTGAAGGAAAAATCATGTTGGATATGTATGGTTCTCGGCGAAGGAAATGTCGATAATGATGAAAGAGTTGACAGGACATTGATGCCCAGCCGCCCGCAGGGCTGAGCGGGTTTCAGAAATCGGCATCTCCCGATTTCTGAAACAAAACAAACTCTCCGTGTCTCTGTGTCTCTGTTGTGAATCAATTTTCTCTGTGGACTCTGGGAGCTCTGTGAGAGAAAAAATTTTTTATTAACAGTTAAATAACAGGATTCAAAAAATTCATATCATGAAGCGATTCACTAAAATACTGTCGATTGTGACCATAGCCGTGTTGCTGTTTGCCGGCTCAACGTATGCCAAATCAGACATGGTATACATTATCCAGGTAGCCGATGCCATCAGTCCGGGGGTGGCCGATTATGTAAAGAAAGGGATCGAAAAGGCTTCCGAGGCAGGCGCTGCCTGCGTTGTGATCCAACTGGACACCCCCGGCGGGCTTGCCGATTCCATGCGTGAGATCGTCATGGCCATTTATAAAAGCGATATCCCGGTGGTCGTATTTGTCTCGCCCAGCGGAGCACGTGCTGCTTCGGCCGGTGTGATGATCACCATGGCCGCGGATATCGCCGCCATGGCACCGGGTACCAATATCGGAGCGGCCCATCCGGTAGGCGCCGGCGGCCAGGAGATCAATGACACAATGGAGGATAAGGTGACCAACGATATGGTCGCCTACGTCAAAGGGATTGCCAAAAAAAGGGACCGCAATGCAGAATGGGCGGAAAAGGCAGTTCGGGAAAGTGTCTCTGTTACGGCTTCCGAAGCCATTGAACAAAACATTATTGATCTGGTTGCAGAGGATATGGACGACCTGATCAAGCAGATCAATGGCAGGGAAGTTCCGGGAAGAGGGGTTTTGAAACTCGAGGACCCAGAGCAGGTGGTAATGAAGGAAACCTTTCGAGACAAGGTTCTCAAGGCCATCAGCAATCCCAACATCGCCTATATTCTCATGCTCATCGGCCTTGCCGGACTGTACTTTGAGTTGTCCCATCCAGGCGCCATATTCCCCGGCGTCATTGGTGGTATTGCCCTAATCCTGGCGTTTTTCGCCTTCCAGACGCTGCCGGTCAACTATGCGGGAATTCTCCTGATATTACTTGCTGTTGTTTTCTTTATCATGGAAATGAAAATAACCAGCTACGGCCTTCTCAGCGTTGCAGGGGTCGTATCTTTGCTGTTGGGCTCCCTGATGCTCTTCGAAGGCGACAGTCCGGAGATGCGGGTTGCTTGGCAGGTGATGGTTCCTACAGTGATCCTGATCTCCGGTTTTTTTATCGCCGTAGCCGGTATGGTGTTCAGAGCCCATTTTCTGCAGCCCAGAACCGGCGTATCGGGATTGATCGGACAGATTGGCGTGGTCAAAAGCGCCATCGACCCGGAAGGTAAGGTGTTTATTCGTGGCGAACTCTGGAACGCAGAGGCTGGAACGGCGATTCCTGAAGGGGCCAAGGTGCGGGTGGTGAATGTTACCAATTTAATGCTGGAAGTTGAGGATGCAGAGCAGGCCGCTGAAACGGACGCGGTTTAACGCTCTTGGATCGTCTTTCGATGAGTTGCCGATATGTGATGTCAAATGCGATTCGTCGATATGGCGTCGATATCGTAATAGAGGGTTTGGGACTTCGCTCGTTGAGCTACGACCCCACAAGCAAGGGTTCAGGGTTCAGGGTTCAAAGTTCAGGGTTCAAAGTTCAGGGTTCAGGGTTCGGGGATTCCATTGAAATGCAGATGAACCTTTATCCTTAAAAAGCAACTACGTAGCGTTTCATAAAATCGACACACGATTTTATTTGAAGTAGAACCATAATTTAGGAGACTCTTATGCTGTACACAATCATGGCTATCGTCATCCTGGTCATTCTTTTTCTGTCTGCTGCCTTGCGGGTTCTGAATGAGTATGAGCGGGGCGTCATCTTTCGGCTCGGTCGGGTCATCAGTGCCAAAGGGCCGGGCCTCATTATTCTGATTCCCGTGATCGATAAAATGATCCGGGTCAGCATGCGGATTGTCGCCATGGATGTGGACCCGCAGGATGTGATTACACGGGACAATGTATCGGTCAAGGTAAATGCCGTTATCTATTTCCGTGTGCTGGATCCTACCAGCGCCATCGTCGAGGTGGAAAACTACACCTATGCCATGTCTCAGCTGGCCCAGACGACCTTACGGAGTGTCTGTGGAGGGGCGGAACTGGATGAGCTGCTTGCAGAAAGGGAAAAAATCAACAACCAGCTTCAGGAAATCCTGGATACCCAGACCGATCCCTGGGGGATCAAGGTTTCTGCTGTGGAACTCAAGCACATCGATCTGCCGGATGACATGCAGCGGGCCATGGCCCGTCAGGCAGAGGCCGAGCGGGAGCGGCGGGCAAAGGTCATCAATGCCGAAGGAGAATACCAGGCTGCCAACCGGCTCGCCGATGCTGCCGGCATTATTCAAAAGCATCCCACCGCGCTTCAACTGAGGTACCTGCAGACCATGCAGGAGATGGCCGCCGAAAACAACTCGACAACCATTTTCCCGTTCCCCATGGACCTTTTCGGACCCTTGATCCGGCATTTTGAAAGAGCGGAATTAGAGGCGAAAAAGGAATAAACCGAATTTCATTGACATTGGTTAGCATCCTATTTTAGATAAAAATTTTGGTACTTCCCCAACTTTGTTGGAGAAGAGGGTCCAAGGATCCAAGGGGTCAAGGGTCAAAGGGTAAAAAAAGGCGAACCTTGAACCTCCAGATTTAATGATAAAATAGGATTCAATAGCTTGTCATATGGGGGGTCAGGAAGTTCGTTTAACATTAATCTCGGACCCTTTTTTCCATGCTATAAGCGGGTAAATCTCGAGTCCTTGTTCTGTAAGGTTATCATTTCACTCGAATCCTCGAATCCTTGACCCCTTGAACCCTGTGGGATCACACCGACTCAAGCGAAACATATCCATCTGATCGCTTGGGATGAGCTAAAATTATTATAACATTCATTAAGAGCGGCTAGCCTGGAAACGGGCTCTGACAGCGGGGGCGGTACGCCTCCGCTTGTGCTTTTTTTCGAGCATTTTATGAAAGGAAAGGAACGGATATGGGCGGTAAGAAAAAAGAAGCCAAGGAAAAACCCCTCGAAAAAATGACGGCCAAGGAACTTCGAGAGGTGGCCATGGACATACCGGAAATCGTTGGAGTCCATGGTATGAACAAACCGGAGCTGATCAGTGCCATTAAAGAGGCTCGGGGTATTGTCGAGGAAAAAACGAAAAAAACGGGAAAATCCTCTGTTCGGGAAATCAAGAAGCAGATCAGTGAATTGAAGGCCAAACGAGAGGCCGCCCTGGCGTCCGAGGATCGCAAAATGGCGGACATTTACCGGCGGAAGATTAGTCGGTTGAAGAAGAAGACGAGGCGCGCCGCGTAATAGCTCTTTATTCACCACAGAGACACAGAGGGCACAGAGGGTTTCTTTTTTTGCTAAATCGGGAGATACCGATTTAGCAAAACAGGCTCCGCCCTGCCCTTCGGCAATGCTCAGGATAAGCGGGCAGCTAGCTTATATTTTATTGCAGCTTAGGAATTTTTACAGTTTGGATGTTGAGCTTGAGATAACCGGGTCCAGGAGAGTTTCAACCCGAATTGCTGTGGACATGCCGCCTTATGGTGAAAATACAGCGACACCACACCGGAATACCAATATCCCATAGGAGGCACGGCTGAGAGTGCATCTGAAGCTAGCTGCACGCAGTGCTGAGATGGTTTCAGAAATCGGTATCTCCCGATTTCTGAAACAAACAAATCACTCTGTGTTCTCTGTGTCTCTGTGGTGAATATCTTTTGCTTTTTGAGACCCAATGAAAAACCCCAAGCTTAAAAAATTGCTTGTGCGTTACATCGAGTCGCTCACAAGCGAGAAAGGGTATTCGGCGAATACCTGCCAGGCCTATCAGAGGGATTTGGAAGAGTTTTTCAGGTATGCGGCGGCATCGTTGGACATCGGCGATGACCTGAGCGCGATCGAAGTCGAAACCATCGATAATCTGGTGATCCGTGGATATCTCGGCTTCCTGCATCGACAAAATAAAAAAACAACCGTTGCCAGGAAGCTGTCGGCCATACGGTCGTTTTTCAAGCACCTGGTCAAGCATGGGGTGCTTGCTAAAAATCCGGCGGATGCGATCCTGACGCCCAAGCAGGATAAGTCGATTCCGACCTATCTGACTGTGGATGAGATGTTCCGCTTGCTCGACTCCATCACGACCGATTCGCTTCTTGGGATTCGGAACCGGGCGATTTTCGAAACCATGTATTCGAGCGGCATCCGGATTTCAGAACTTTCGGGTCTCAATACCCAGGATGTGGACCCGGCCGGTCGCGTACTTCGGGTACTGGGAAAAGGGAATAAAGAGCGCATCGTACCGATCGGCAGGACCTGTGCCGACATGATCGGCCGTTACCGTAACCGCCTATTCACCGAAACAGCGATCTCTCCGGATGTGGAAGGTCCGCTATTTCTAAACAAAATCAAAGGACGTCTCAGCGCCCGGTCCATTGCCCGGATACTGGATCGTATCTGCCGACAGATCGGACTGCCCATGACGGTGTCACCCCATGCCATGCGGCATTCCTTTGCGACCCATATGCTCGACGCCGGCGCTGATCTGAGAGTTGTACAGGAACTCCTGGGACACAAAAACCTGTCTACCACACAGAGGTATACCCACATCAGTATTGACAGGCTCATGGAAACCTACGATAAGGCCCATCCACGCAAATAGACCCTGCCCGGAGGGTCCGACGCAAGGGCCCAGTTACAGTGGAACCTGAAATATGGACAAGCCAATGGAAATGCATGGGACAACTATTCTGGCGCTTCAGCACAAAGGCACCATTGCTGTTGCCGGAGACGGACAGGTCACCCTGAACGATTCCGTGGTAAAACATCATGCCAAAAAGGTGCGACGCATTTACAATGACAAAATCATTGTCGGCTTTGCCGGCGCCACGGCCGATGCCCTGAATCTATCCGAGCGCCTGGAAAAAAAGCTGGAGCGATACAATGGGAATCTGACCCGAAGCGCCGTCGAACTGGCCCGTGACTGGCGCACAGACAAGTATCTGCGCCGCCTGGAGGCGCTGATGGTGGCCGTGGACAACACCCGCATGTTTCTGATTTCAGGAAACGGTGATGTCATCGAACCGGATGAGGGAATTATCGGTATCGGGTCGGGCGGCACCACCGCTCTGGCTGCCGCTGGAGCTCTCGTGAAGAATACGGACATGGGGGCTGAAGATATCGTTCGAGAGGCGATGCGGATTGCCTCTTCCATATGCATTTACACCAACGACAGTATTACCGTCGAGGTGATGAATACGAGCTCTACGGGATAGTGGAGAAGGGGGAGACGAGGATTCAGATGTCAGAAGTCCGATGTCGGATGACAGATGGCAGAGGACTGAGGACAGATGACGTGATCCAAATTTTAACTGGCAAACGGGCAGACGGGCAAACGGGCTAACGGGCTTACGGGCAAACCGGCTAACCGGCTAACCGGCCAAACAGCAAGAGATGCTTTAGAAAAAGATACCATGAGTGATTTAAAACCCGTTCAAATTGTTGAAGCTCTGGATCGGTATATCATTGGCCAGGATCGGGCCAAGCGTTCGGTGGCCATCGCATTGCGGAACCGATGGCGCCGGCGGCAGGTTCCAGAAGAGTTGAGGGATGAAATCGCACCGAAAAACATTATTCTGATCGGCCTCACCGGCGTCGGAAAGACGGAGATCGCGAGACGACTTTCCATGCTGACGGATTCCCCATTCAAGAAGGTCGAGGCTTCCAAATTCACGGAAGTCGGATATGTGGGCCGTGACGTGGAATCCATGGTTCGCGATCTCGTTGAATTGACTGTGAACATGATGAAAGTCCGCGAGCAGGATGCCGTTCGGGAGAAAGCCGCAAAGGCCGCGGAAGAACGGATGCTGGATCTGCTGCTTCCCAAAAGCGGTCAAACCGGTTTCCAAGCGCCTTTCGGAGGCACCAGCGCCACGCCGGAGACCGAAGCGCCGACCGCACCGTCTGCTGCTACACGGGAAAAACTGCGCAATCTACTACGGCAAGGCAAATTGAACGATCGCGTGGTCGATCTGGATGTGGCCGACCGGAGTATTCCGATGGTGGAGATCTTTTCCAACGTCGGCATGGAAGAGATGGGTATTAATTTCAAAGACATGTTCAGTGGATTGATGCCGAAGAGCACCAAACGGCGGAAGGTCAAGGTGCCGGAAGCCCTCGAACTTCTGACCAGTGACGAAGCTCAGAATTTGATCGATATGGACAAGGTGGTTCGACTCGCTGTCGAAAAGGTTGAACAGTCCGGAATTATATTTCTGGATGAAATCGACAAGATTGCCGGCAGCAATGGGGGACACGGTCCGGATGTCTCCAGGGAAGGGGTCCAACGGGATCTGCTTCCCCTTGTCGAGGGATCTACGGTGAACACCAAATACGGCCCGGTGAAAACAGATCATGTGTTATTCATCGCCTCCGGTGCATTCCATACGATAAAACCATCCGACCTCATACCGGAACTTCAGGGACGGTTTCCCATCAGGGTCGAACTCGATTCCCTGGGACGGGAAGAGTTCCAGCGTATTCTGGTAGAGCCACGGAATGCTTTGGTGCTTCAATACATCGCCCTGATGCGCACGGAAGGAGTGGATGCGGTTTTTGAAGATGGCGCCATCGCACGCATCGCCGCCATTGCCGAAGAGGTGAACGCTTCGACGGAGAATATCGGCGCCCGGAGGCTGCACACACTCATGGAATGCCTGCTTGAAGATGTCCTTTTCGATGCACCGGACATGACCAGTCAGCGGATCATCATCGATGCGGCCTATGTTGACGACAAGCTCCAGCATATTAAAGAGGATGAAGACCTGAGTCGGTATATATTGCAGGGACGGATACTGGATGCTTGCCTGCCCTGCCTGTCCTGAGCATGCCGAAGGGATCGAGTAGCGCGAGTCGAAGGGATGCTGGATGCTTGGTTCTTGATACTGGAGGCTGGATAAAAGAGATGATCTCTCACAGAGCTCACAGAGAGCACAGAGATTTAATATCTGTTTCCGAAATCGGGAGATACCGATTTCGGAAACCCGCTCAGCACTGCCCTTCGACGATGCTCAGGATTACAGGCAGCTGGGCATCAATAGCCTGTCGGTTTTTTATAATTACGGTCAGGTATCTGCATAGGAAACCTTATATATTCAACATGGCTTCCTATCAGCAAGAGGAGGGGTAGAGATTTTAGCCGTAAGCCCTGAGAGTGAGTTCGTCGCGTTTATACGATCGTCGGACGATTCTATTCCCGAAGGGATTGAGCGATTTTGCCAATTCGGTATCTCCCGAATTGGCAAAAAAACCCACTTCTCTGTGTCCTCTGTGTCTCTGTGGTAAAGATTTATCTTTTAAGAATAAAATGGACATACCATGAATTCAAATGTAGCCGACATACTGATCGAGGCCCTGCCGTATATCCGGAAGTTTTCCGGAATGACTGTCGTTATCAAATATGGCGGTCACGCCATGGTAGATGAGCAGCTGAAGGAAGACTTTGCAAGGGACGTCACCCTGCTCAAATTTATCGGGATGAATCCGGTTGTGGTGCATGGCGGAGGACATCAGATCAACTCGGTGCTCGACCGGATGGGGATTCGGCCGAAGTTTGTTCGGGGCATGCGGATGACCGACGGGCCCACCATGGACGTGGTGGAAATGGTTCTGGGCGGCAAGGTCAACAAATCCATCGTCGCCCAGATCAACCAGCAGGGTGGAAAAGCGGTCGGCCTCAGCGGAAAAGACGGCGAGCTGATCCGGGCGAAAAAACTCCAGATCGTATATCAGGAGGACGAGAACAAGCCCCCGGAGATTCTCGACCCGGGCCTTGTCGGAGAGGTGACTCGAATCCAGCCGGCCATTATCGAGACACTCACCGCAGAAGGTTTTATTCCCATTATTGCGCCGGTCGGTGTTGGTGAGTCCGGGGAGACCTATAATATGAACGCTGATCTGGTAGCCAGCCATATGGCAGTTGCGTTGGAGGCCGGGCGTTTGATCTATGTGACCGATGTGGACGGGGTTCTGGATGCCTCCGGACAGCTTATTTCATCCATTGATGCCGATACCATCGCCAGAATGGTTGCCGACGGCACCATCACGGGCGGCATGATTCCCAAGATCGAATACGCTCTGGACGCGATCAAAGGGGGGGTGGAAAAGGTCCCGATCATCAATGGCAAGCAGCGCCAGGCCATCCTCCTGGAGTTGTTTACGGACAAGGGAATAGGCACTGAAGTGGTCCATCGAGCTACTGCATGAACTATTTTCAGTGAATGTATTCAAGGTGATGGGATGGAGGCATTGATATATGTTACAGAGATTAACCCTGTAATGCTCTTTTCAAAGCCGCAATCTGATAATCGAACTGAAAATAGTCCACCCTACGGGCCGAACGGAGGCTTCCGTGGTCGGTGTTATTCGAGGCTCGCGGTAGGTGGACTACAGCTTCGCCTCGAGATGCCTTGACCACGAAAGCCTCCATTCGGTGCAGTTAGACCGATGGTCGCATGAAGTACTTTTCCAACAAGCTGGAAAAGAGGGTTCAAGGATTTGGGGCTACGCTCTTTGAGCCACGACCCCACAAGCAAGGGGTCAAGGATTCAAGTGAACTGCGGATGAACCTTTATCATAAAAAGGCGACAACGTCGCGTTTCATAAAATCGTTTCACGATTTTATTCGGAGAAGATCCTTCAACGAGGCAAAAAGATGAATTCAGAGACCATGGAAAGAGCGGAAAAGGTGCTGGCGACAACCTATAAGCGGCAGCCACTGGTATTGACGCGCGGGCAGGGCTGCCGATTGTGGGACAGCCAGGACCGAAGTTATCTGGATTTTGTAGCCGGAATTGCCGTCTGCAACCTCGGTCATGGTCGTATTGAAATCGCCAGTGCACTTTCACAGCAGGCACAGAACCTTTGTCATGTGTCGAATCTGTTTTACACGGTGCCTCAAATGAAATTGGCCGAGCGGCTGACCCAGGTCAGCTTCGCCGATCGCGTATTCTTCTGCAACAGCGGCGCCGAAGCCAATGAAGCCGCCATCAAGTTGGCACGAAAGTATTTCAGCACCAAAAAAGAGGGTGGCCGGTATCGGATCGTTGCCATGGAAAGATCCTTCCATGGGAGAACCATGGCGACGCTTTCAGCCACCGGACAGGATAAAATCCAGAAGGGCTTTGAACCTCTGCTGGAAGGTTTTGACTTTGTGCCGTTTGGCGATGCCGATGCACTGCGGGTTCAGATAGGCCCGGAAACCTGTGCCGTGCTGCTCGAACCGATCCAGGGAGAGGGAGGCGTTCGGGTTCCACCCGCTGGATATCTTCAAGAGGTGCGGCAGATATGCGATGATGCCGGCGTGCTGATGATTTACGACGAGGTTCAGACCGGGATGGGAAGAACCGGAAAGCTGTTTGCCTATGAGCACTCCGGCGTTGCGCCCGATATCATGACCCTCGCCAAAGCCCTGGGAAATGGGCTTCCCATCGGGGCTATGCTGGCAACGGAATCGGTGGCTGCTGCATTTGGCCCGGGTTCCCATGCCACGACATTTGGAGGAACACCGGTGATCACCGCCGCGGCCCTGGAAGTCGTGCGTATCCTCATCGATGAGGGCACTGTGGCCCACGCTGCAGAGGTTGGCCAATACTTTTACCATCAACTCGAAGATTTGGCTCGGCGTCACCCGGATATTGTGGAAGAAGTGCGTGGGATGGGTCTCCTGCTGGGGCTCAAACTTACAAAGCCGGGGGATAGCATCGTCGAAGCCTGTATTGAAAGAGGTTTTCTGATTAACTGCATCCAGGACAGGATCCTCCGCTTTGTCCCCCCGCTGGTGGTAACATCTTCTGAAGTTGATGCTTTGGTTGAATGTCTGGACGACGTGCTGCCGATGCTGAAGGACACGTGAAGCCTCCACCGGGATGCATCGGAAGGGCGGGACCACATAGATATTTACCGCAGAGTCGCTGAGCGCGCAGAGGAGGAATTTTTATTTCAGAATCCCTGAGAGGGGGATTCTGAAAAAGAGCTGACTCATAAAAAAACCGGCCTATAAATAAAAATAAGGAATGAGCAAATCTTACCCCCTCCCACTGGCTCCCTCTGGTTCGACTTCGCTCACCACGCGCCGCCAGGGGAGGGAGAAAATATATTTTTCCCCCTTGATGGGGGGAGGCGCGGTGGGGGTGAAAGAATGGCTGAATACCGTCGCCTTAGTTTTGTTTATAGAACCGAAAAAAATGTTCTCGTTAGGCCTTCATATGCGATTGTTTTGCTTTTCGGCCTTCCCGTCCTGACCGAAGTCGAGGGGAGGCTCTCGAAGGGCAGTGAAAAGCAAATTTTTATGATATGCTCTGCGAACTTTGCGTTTTTGCGATGAAATTGGGATTCAAAGAAGAAAGGAGGGGGTAATGAAAAAGGACATTCTCACCCTTCTGGACCTGGAAAAAAAGGATGTGGATTTTCTGATCCGGCGTGCCCTCGATCTCAAGGAGGAACGGAGCCAGGGTACAACGGAACGGCCCCTGGCGGGAAAAACCCTGGGATTGATCTTCGACAAACCATCCACCCGTACTCGGATTTCATTTGAAGCGGCGATGGTCCAGCTCGGCGGAACGCCCATTTTCATCAGCGCGAAAGATTCTCAGATGGCACGGAATGAGCCCGTAAAGGATACCGCGCGAGTGCTGTCCCGGTACTTGGATGGCTTGGCCATTCGGACGTTCTCTGACGACCTGATCAAAGAATTTGCCGACTACTCAACCATTCCGGTCATCAACGCCCTGACCGATCTGTATCATCCGATTCAGGTCCTCAGTGATGTGATGACGGTCGTGGAGATAAAGGGGCGGTATCAGGATCTCCGTATTGCATGGGTCGGCGATGGTAACAATGTGGCGCATTCATGGATTAACGCAGCAGCGGTGCTGGATCTCGACCTCACCCTCGCATGTCCCGAAGGGTACCAACCGGATGTTGCGATTCTGGATCGAGCCATTCAGCAAGGCGCCGGAAAAATAAGGATTGTCACGGATCCGTCCGTTGCCGTTCAGAATGCCGATGTGATCTACACGGATGTGTGGGCCAGCATGGGCCAGGAAGAGCAGCAGGTGGAACGTGTAGATGTGTTTTCGGCCTATGAGGTGAATCAGGAACTGATCGCCGCTGCCGCGGAGGATGTTATTGTGATGCACTGTTTGCCGGCCCATCGCGGAGAAGAAATCAGCGAAAGCGTTCTCGAGGGCGACCGGTCCGTAGTGTGGGACCAATCAGAGAACAAGCTGCACATGCATAAAGCGGTCCTGGAGTGGTTGATTGGGAGTTAGGGATTTGGATGCTGGATCCTGGATGCTGGGATGCTGGATCCTGGATGCTGGAAGAGGGATCGGTTAAAAGCTCACTATGAATTTAGATTTTGGATTTTGGATTTTGGAATCCCCAGTTCAATAAGTAAGTGCAACACTTTTAGGTTTTAAGGCTTTCGCGATATGACGCGATATTATGCCAAAAACCTATCGACACCTAAGCGCAGA
>Ga0049114_1000105_pt1 | contig 20517 bp, 17 predicted proteins | sample WorMettanBELIZE2_FD_55211 | JGI IMG/M metagenome (GOLD analysis project Ga0049114, IMG submission 55211) | Marine gutless worms symbiont microbial communities from Max Planck institute for Marine Microbiology, Germany - Olavius tantulus BELIZE.2 | ecosystem: Host-associated > Annelida >... | reverse complement strand
GCTGCAGGACGCCAACTTCGGAAAACTGCAAACAATGGCTTTAGGGTCCTACATACTCAGACCATTGCGTGAGAATACCCTTAAAATGGTGCATAATCCCGCATAATTATAAGATTTTGATATAATTGGAAATAATAATATTTCGTGAGGTGTTTGGAAAATCTGGCATTATAATTGCTTTCTCTAATACCAGCCCGACAAACTCTTCATCTGTTTTTCTCCTTAACGGCTAATCGATATCTTTACTATCGATTAGCTGTTTTTTTATAGAACCTATCCCACGTTTGTGGGAAGCTCTTTTCAAGAGTTGCCCAGGGGCAGCAATAGTTTTTCCCGGGCTATGGACGCGTAAATGGATTCCGGATAATCATCGGCGATCCGTTTGAAGGCGGCCACACTGCGATCCGGCTGCCCCAGAAGGCCATACAATCGGCCCATCTGAAAGAGCGCCTCATCCCTGAGGATGTACTCCTCTCCCGCAGCAACCTTCTCAAAATATTCAACGGCCGCAGAATAATCGTTTTTGGCCTCATGGGCATAGCCCAGCCCGCTCAGAATCTGGCCTTTCAGTACCGGTTTATCGGCGACATCATTGAGAGCTTCCCGGTAAAGCACAATTGCCTGATCCGGATCGCCGCCCTGGTAGGCGATTTCCGCAAATATGATTCTGGCCATCTTGCCTGCCGTCCGTCCAGAATACTTTTTTAGAATGCGCTGAAATTCCTCTGTAACCGTTTCCAGCGCTTTTTCCGGTCCCTGGTCCGGGAGCACACGTTCGTAGGTTGCTATCGCCGACTGGAGCAGCGCGAAGGCGTTGTTTTCAGCCCTGTTTGCGATCAGCCGGTACCCGGCAATAACCAGGAATAGGGCAAGGAAAACAGCGACTCCCCAAGCGATCGTCGTCCGGTGTTGGATGGCTCCGCGCATCAGCCTCTGGGAAAAGAGCAGAAACTCGTCCTCTTCTTTCAGGAGTTCTTTTCGGGAGACCTTTTTACTCTTCGGCATAAATCCTCCATAACGGGTATGCATTCATTCATTTTTGCTCACCGTCCGGTCAGGCCAACGCGCCAATGTGCTGCGCATATATCTTTTCAAGACGATGGAACGCGCTTTGAATCGACACCCTTACCACACCAAAGACCGATGAATCCAGCCCCTATCACCGTCGGCATGTTCAACATGGAACCAGTTTCCTTTCTTTTCCAACACCTTAAAGGGCACGCCGTTTTCTACGGTAAACAGCACGGCGTGTTTCGTTCCGGGCCCGGAGCGGATGTTGCAGATCGGAGAAGTGGTAATGACTGTCGGCAGTTTATCCACCAGAGAACTGTGAATCCAGCCCTTCTCGCCTTCGTAATCCTCAAACCGGATCCATTTGCCCTTTCTTTCCAGCACCAGAATCGGATAATAGGTTTCGGCTTTCCAGATGATGTCATAGGTGGTTCCTGGACCACCGCGGATATTGGCAATCCGGCTTGAAACAGCCAACCGTTCGGTGCCTGCCGCTATCTGGGGGATGCTGATGCAAATCAGAACCATCATGATGATCAGCCGCCACCATCGGCCGCCGTATGTGTTCATTTTGATCATAAACGCTCACCCTTGCTATGTTGATTGGTAAAGCGTTAAAAAAAATTTACCAAAGCACAAAAACCCGCCTTGGCTTATCCAACCGCTGGATCCCCTCTTTCTCGGCCGCGCGCACGGCTGATTCAAAATCATCCTGGGAGGGGCGCACCGCCAGTTCGGGTATTTCTCCGGCCTTTCCGCAGGGGCGATACTGGGTCATTATATTAACATAAGTGTTTGGGGAGAGTCTCTTGGCAATAAATCGCATCACGTGCCGGGTGCCGGCCATTCCCTTTGGAAGCACCAGATGTCGGATCAGTAGCCCCCTTAGAGCAACGCCGTCCGGATCCATCGTCAGATCACCGACCTGACGATGCATTTCAAGCAGCGCGCGCTGTGCGACCTCTGGGTAATCCTCGGCATCACATGTCTTTACGGAAAGCGCCGCATCCCAATACTTAAAATCGGGCATGTATATATCAATGACGCCTTCCAGCAGTTTCAGCGTCGACACACTGTCATATCCCCCCGAATTGTACACCAGCGGAATTGTTAAACCGTTTCGAGCGGCCATGGCCACTGCGGACAGGATCTGGGGCACCACATGGGAAGGTGTGACAAAATTGATATTGTGGCAGCCCTGTTTCTGCAGGGAAAGCATAACGCTGGCTAGTTCTTCATCGGTGACCTTCTGACCGTGCCCCTCGTGGCTGATGTCGTAATTCTGGCAGAAATTGCAAAGAAGGTTGCAGTGCGTAAAAAAGATCGTCCCGGACCCATGTCGACCGACCAGGGGCGCTTCTTCCCCAAAGTGGGGATTAAAACTGGAAATCCATGCCCGCTCTCCGGTTTTGCAGACACCTGTTTCACCGGCGAGCCGGTTGACTTGGCATTTTCGCGGGCACAGAGCACATGCGCGCAGTCGTTTCCTGGCCTGAATGATTTTCTTCTCCAGGGAACCGTCGGCAAGAGACGCCAGATACATCGGTTCAATGGTCATGACGACCTCCAATTTATAAACTCAAAATTCGAAATCCGAATCTCGAAATTCACCCGCCTGAGGCGGGCAAGAATCTAAAATTCAAATGAAAAAAACCCAAACAGCTGCAAATTTGGAAACTGACCTTGGTTGTTTTCCCATTATATATATAAAATGATTTCATGAAATATCCAGATCAGGTGAGGTCGACAAGAAGAGTCCCTCCCTGATAAATCAGGAACCCCACCAGCCATGCCAAGGCCGTACTGAACAGAATGCTGAATAGGGTCCATTTCATCCCTCCTTCCTGGCGGATGGTTGTAATGGTGGCCACGCACGGCACATACAGTAAAACAAATGCCATCATAGCCAGGGCCCCCAGGGGCGTCATTCCGGACGCTTTTAGCGCATCACTCAACGCGTCGGTATCCTGATCATCTCCCACCGCATAAAGGACCCCCAGGGTACTGACCACGATCTCCTTGGCGAAAAATCCTGTTGTCAGTGCCACGCCACCGCGCCAGTCGATTCCCAGCGGCGCAAATACCGGCGCTATCAACTTGCCGATCCTTCCCATGTAGGATTTTTCAGCGCGTTCCGCCCGCTGCCTTTTGTCCAATTCGGAAAGCACGGAGGTCATCTCGGCCTCCAGAGCAGCCTTCTGGGTGCCTTCAGCCGTACCGATTTGATTCCGGTAGACGGTGATCAGCTCTTTTCGCTGACTGTCATAATCGATGCTGTAGTCGATGTTTCTGGGAAAGGCGGACAAGGCCCATACGACAACGGACCCGATCAGAATGACCCCTCCCATTTTCTTCAGGAACATTTTGCTCCGATCCCACATGTGGATCAACAGGCTTTTCAACATAGGGATACGGTAGGGTGGAAGTTCCATGACAAACGGCGCATCGGCGCCTTTGAGCAGGCTGGATCGAAAAAATCGACCCACAAGAATCGACATTGCGATACCGAGCACATAGACCCCGAAAATGACCGATCCCGCCCTTGCCCCGAAAAAAGTGCCGGCCAGTACGATGTAAACCGGTAGCCTGGCGGAGCAGGACATGAATGGGGTGATCAAGATCGTCAAAATGCGATCTTTTTCACTTTCCAGCGTCCGCGCCGCCATGATGGCCGGCACATTGCAGCCGAACCCCATCAACATCGGTATGAACGATTTTCCATGCAATCCAATCAGATGCATGATTTTGTCCATCAAAAACGCGGCCCGGGACATGTAGCCGGTGTCTTCAAACAGGGCGATACAGAAAAAGAGGATCAGTATGTTCGGCAGGAATATAATGACGCTGCCGACTCCTGCGACAATGCCGTTTAACAGCATGTCCTTGAACAGACTCTCGGGGATAACCGCATCGAGACCGGCCGACACCAGACCGACCCCGGCTTCGATCCACTGCATTGGATAATCCCCAATCGTAAAGGTGAGCTGAAACATGGCCCAGATGAACAGGATGAAAATCGGGAATCCCACAAACCGATTCGTCAATACAAGGTCTATATTTCGGGACGTGTCCACCCGTTGCTGGGTTGAGGTCGTCTGCACCTCTTTGATGATGCCGGCGATGAATCCGTATCGTTCATCGGTCATGACGATTTCGGGATCATCGGCAAATCGGTCGAATAGGTGCCGGCGCAGTTCATCGGTCCTTTCCATGATATCCGGGCCTGCTGGGCCGGTGGCATCAAGAACATACTTTTTGACGACCTTGTCGTCTTCCAGCAGTTTGATCGCTGTCCACCTCGGATTATACGGCGGGCTTCCGTTGGTCTTGTGCTCCAGAAAGGCCTGCAGATTCTCGATGGCAGCTTCGATATCCTTGCTGTATTTTACGCGTCGGCGCCCAGCCGTGTTCTGACCCGATTCCGCCAGCGCCACGGCCCTTTCGATGAGGTCGTCAATGCCCTTATTTTTGTTTCCCACCGTGGTGACAATCTGTACATCGAGCAGTTCGGACAGCTTGTCGACATTGATCTTGATCCCCCGGGACTGAGCCAGATCCGTCATGTTGAGTGCGAACAGGACCTGACAGTCCAACTCCCGTAGTTGGGTGGCCAGGTAAAGGCTGCGCTCCAGATTCGAGGAATCGATAATATCAATGACCACATCGGGATGGTCTTCCAGGATGTAGTTGCGGGCCACGATCTCCTCGATGGAGAAGGGTGTCAGGCTGTAGGTGCCCGGCAGGTCGATGATTTTCAGCTCGCGACCGAGGCGATGGATACGGCCCTCTTTTTTTTCGACGGTCACACCCGGCCAGTTACCGACTTTCTGCCGCGTACCGGTGATGTTGTTGAAGATGGTGGTTTTACCCGAGTTGGGATTGCCGGCGAGGGCTATGGAAAGGGTGCTGGAGCCCATGGTTGGCGGTCCTATGTTATGGCTACCACCGTGATTTGGGCGGCTTCTTCCACGCGGAGCGAGACATGGTATCCTTTGACGATGAGCTCCAGGGGGTCCTTGAGAGGGGCATATTTTTCCACGTACACATCGGTGCCCTTGAGGAACCCCATCTCAAGCAGACGACGGCGGACGGCGCCGCCGCCACCGACATGCACGATTCTGGCAGTCTGGCCCTCTCGGAGATCACTCAATTGCATGGGGGATGCTGTGTCCAATGGGGTCTTCTGGAATTTTACGCTAACCGGCGAAGGCGGCGGGGGCGTCGTCTCCAGCAGTACGCAACGGCTCCACCTGAACCTTCTGTGCAAGACCGCGGCCCACGGCATACCGGTGATAGTCAATGGCGACAACCACCTGGCCAGCGCTGTCATTGGTAATCACTTCAATCATGTCACCGATTCGTAAACCCATGGTCATCAACCGCATCCGCGCGTTGGATCCCCCGGTAAAACCTGTGATGATGAGCTTCTCGCCAGGTTTGGCGGAAATCAGAGCCATCTTTTGGTTTCGGGCGGCCAGGCAGGCAGCACAGATGCCGTAAATCTCCATTTTGTGCTGGAGAATATGGAAGCCATTGGCAGAAGCGATTTTAAGCTGCAGCTTTTCGAGGGTATCGTCTTCGAACTCAATAATTTTCCGGCATTTCGTGCAGATCATATGATCGTGATGCTGCCCCAAATGCCGATGTTCATAACGGAGTTCGCCATTTTCGAACCGGTTCGCCTGGGCAAAGCCAAAGTGACACAGGAGTTTCAGGGTCTCTGCCACAAAGTCCGGTTCCAGGTGTATACCGCTGTCATTTAAACGCTGCATCAATCCGCTGTGGGTGATATGGGTTTCCGTTTGAAGAAACACCTCGAGAATTCGATGCCGATCCTCCAAGCGGTCCACTTGTTCCTGTCGGAACAGTTTTTTAAACTGTTCCTTCTCATGTGTGTGGATTCGTTTCATGGTACCATTACGCCGATTCTGGAGCGAATCTAGTGCGGTGATATCGTCCTGTCAATTATCCGAAACATGCCTGAAACGGGTTCTGGTCATCCGTTAGGACCGGGGATGGTCAGAGTGCCACAATTTCCCGAACCACACGTCCGGGTCGTGGTCGTCGTCCCGGATGATGCACCGGCGGTATTTCCCATGGCAAAATTTGTGCGGCTCATGACGCGCTCGAATGCCGTCGATTGACATTCGGGGCACTCCATTTCCTTTTCGTCTTCCTCGTTTCGGACGAGGATTTCGAAAAATTCATCGCATTTTGAGCATTTGAACTCAAAAATCGGCATATCGGCTCCTTTCGTGATGCAGCCACCCGGCGTTATGTTTCGGTTTTTTGGTGTATAAACATAAAAACTAATCATAAAGGTAATCTAAAGTCAACGATCGGGTGATCGTTGCCGGGTATTCGGTTATGGGCGTCCGGTGACGGGATGGTGGATGCTGGAGACTCGATACTCGATGCTGGATGCTGGATCCTTGATACCGTGATTTTGGATTTTGGATTGCGGATTTTGGATTAAAGGAAAGAGCGGAGCGATTCCACAATTTTAGGCAATTTAGGCATTTATAATTTTAGGCATTTCATGGGCCAACGGCCCAACCGGCAAACGGGCAAACAGGCTAACGGGCAAACGGGCCCACGGGCAAACCCGTCTTCGCCACTTGGGCTTCGCCGGGCAGGCGGACAAACGGGCCCACGGGCTAACGGGCAACGGGCAAACGGACCACGAACCGGGCCCCGGCCTCACCCGGGTTGGCCAAGGCCAGGGACCCCTGGTGCTTTCGGATAATTTCATGGCATATGTACAGGCCCAGGCCGGTGCCCCGACCGACGGGCTTGGTGGTAAAAAAGGGTTTGAACACATCCTGACGGCGGATCTCGGGAATCCCGGGCCCGGTATCGGCACATTCAAAGACAATTTCCCGCGCAGCGGCTTCGTATCGGGTGGACAGAAATATTCGGCCATCCCTGTCCGCTGTCGCCTGGATGGCATTCTGGATAAGATTGATGGCGACCTGGCCAAGATTGGCAAAGTTGCCTTCGATGACGGGAAGATTGGATGCCAAGGTCTTAACGATATCCGGTTTTCGATGTTTATGCTGGCTCCGCAGAATCCGGAGTGCGTCTTGAATCACCCCGTTTATTTGTATCTTCTCGGCGTAGTTCTGTCGTTGCCGGGAGAGCCCCAGGAGACTGTTCACGATTTCACGGGCACGGGAAAGTTCGCGGTCAGCGAACCTGAGGTCATCCAGTATCATGTCGTCGATACCGTCTTCCGGGACGGCCGAATCCAAATCCTCGATGGTGCTTTGAAGAAGGCTCTTCACGCTTGCCAGCGGATTATTGAGCTCATGAGCAGTGCCGGCCACGAGTTGCCCGATGGCTGCCAGGCTCTCTGACTGTATCAGCTGAGCCTGGGTTTGTTCCTTTTCCTCCAGGGCTTTTTCAAGCTGACATGTGCGTTCTTCAATTCTCCGTTCAAGGTCCTGTGACAAACTCTCTGCCTTCCGAAAATTTTTTTCGTTCTCCAACGCGAGGGCGGTCTGACCTGCCAATGTCTCCAGCAGATCGATGTCCCCTGAAAAATATAGGGCACCGGATCGTTTTTCACCCAGCAGCAAAAATCCGGTGGCTTCTTTCCGGCATCGAAGGGGAACCAGGACGTCGGCGCCCACCCGATCCATGTCTGACAGCATTTCCGTCGACTCGTGAGCATGGTCATACGTCCCCAGATGCTGGCGCAATACCGGCTTGGGGTGATGTTCCACTTGAAGGAGCAGCCGCCGGATCGGATCGTGTCGATCCGAGGGAATGTGGGGCCGTTTTCCTACCGCTGCGAGCTGCTGAAATCCGGACCCATTGTCGGTCCGAATGATCATCGCCGCGCCCTGCAAGTGCATTCGATCCGCCAGTGCTTGGGTAATCCGTTGGCCAATGTCTTCGGGATTCAACAGCGACACGATGGTTCGGCTGATGTCTCCCAGTGCTTTCCGATACTCCAGGCGGTGGTGGAAAAAGGTGCGGTCGATCAATCTCTGAATCCTGTCTTTGAACGGACTAAACACGAGCGCAACCACAAGAAACAGGAGCAACGGGAGATGGATCGATTCGGAAAAGGTCATTCCGGTGAGGAGTCGGTCGGCAAGGGTGACGATGCATGCATAGAGGCAGGTGAGGGCGGTTGTCAGCAATGAATACAGCACACCTTTTTGTATCAGCATTCCCATATCCAGCAGATCGTACCGGAACAGACCGATCGCAAAGACGGCCAGGGGTATAAAACTGATCGTACTCGGGGGATAGATGGGCGCCCCCAATCGGGGTAGTACGTTTAGCCCATGCAATAATCCCATCCATCCGAAGCCCGCAAGGACATAGTGGAGCCGTGTTTTTTGAACGACATGCGTGTTCCGAGCTGCGGCGCGATGAACAATGGCCAAGACATAGATGGTAACCCCCAGACCGCCAATGCCGAAAAGCGGATAAAGAACCCCGCCACGGGCAAACATACCGAAAAAATGGAGCTCTACGGTTTCCAAATAAAGCACAGACTGGCTGATCGGCGCGAGGACGATCGCATACAGGTAGGCCAGTCGCACCAACCACCGACGATTCTGGATGTTGAGATAGATGTGGAAAAACTGAATATAGACGGGAATGGCAAAGACCAGCACCAAATGGGTCAGCCGGCTGATCCGAAGCGCTCGTTCGGGGGAGCTTCCCAGCATGCCGTACAGAATATCCAGATTCAAACTGATGCCCATCACACACATGAGGGCAAAAAGCATTCCGATGCGGGATGTTGGACGGCGGATAGCGGCAAGCGCCAGCAGGGCAGCAAAACAGAACAGGGTCAGCAAGGGTGGAATCGTATAAATGGTCATCATCCCTCCGATACGCATTGAAAGTGATGGATGGTGTTCAGGGGGGGAGTTTTTCTTTAAACAGATGGTTCGATATTGTCTTTCGGGTGTTGGGGAATAACACCGGCGTCCTGCTCAGCAGGTTTGGGGGAAGCGATGTGGGGTGGGGGAATCCGGGTACCCGGTAAACGGTTTATGGTCGGAACCACGCCATCATGGTTTCTGCAATAACTCCCGGGCATGATCCAATGTGGTTGGCGTGATCTGATCGCCTCCCAACATCCGGGCGATCTCCTGGACCCGTTCATCGTTGTTGAGGGGGGTTATCCGTGTAACGGTTCGACCGTTGGTCACCTGTTTCGAGATATTGAAATGATGGTCTCCAAATCGGGCAATTTGGGGCAGGTGAGTGATGCAAATCACCTGGTGCTGTCGCCCCAGTCTGGCCAGCTTTTTTCCGACCACTTCGGCGGTACCCCCGCCGATGCCGGCATCCACTTCATCAAAAATAATGGTTTCCACCGCGCGCTGTCCGGAGAGGATCGCTTTGAGTGCCAACACCACACGGGAAAGCTCTCCCCCGGAAGCAATGGCTGACAAAGGTTTCAATGCCTCTCCCACATTCGGTGCCATCATGAACCGGAAGCGATCCATTCCGCTTTCGCCGATGATGGCTGTGTCCGTTGTAAACAGCGGATTTGAATCCGAGTCCGGCGTTCGGACATCGAACTGTGCCACAAATTTCGTCTGTGCCATATTCAGCGTCGCCAGCTCTTTTTCCACCTTGCTGCAAAGACCCTTGGCAGCCGATTTTCGGGCTGCGGAAAGATCCTGAGCAGCGGCTACCAGTCTCACGTGATCCCCAGCCAGTTCGTCTTCCAGGGAACGGATCCGGTCCTCGAGATTCTCGGTGGTCGATAGGGTGGCTCTAATTTCAGCCAGATGTCCGAATACGGCTTCAAGGGATCCACCATATTTGCGTTTCAGCCGGTTTATCTGATTCAGCCGATCCTCGACCGATTCCAGCCGGTCTTCATCCACGTTCAGATGACTCAGGTATCCCTCGAGTTCCCGCGCCAGATCTTCCAGTTGAAACGCTGTACTTCCAATATTCTCTGCGTTTGGGGTCAGCGTGGTGTCTATCTGTGCGGCCGACTCGAGAGCCTTCCGAATCTCAACCAGTCGCTCGATGATCGAACCGGCGGCACCATATAGAGTGTCCACGCTGTGGTATACGGTCTGCTTCAAACGTTCCGCATGTCTGAGGCGCTGCCGTTCCTGTTCCAGGGCGATGTCTTCGTCGGGAGCCATAGCGGCCGATTCGATTTCATGTTCCTGAAATTGAAGCAGCTCCAGCTCTTCCGCCTGTCGCTGTCGCAACTGGTGAAGTTTGCCTAACGCTTCAATTTTCGGAAGCATGGCATGGTAGCGCTGCTGCACAACGCCGCGCTGATGCCAGAGTGCCGCGAAACGATCCAGGATTTCCAGGTGCTCTTCTTCCTTTAAAAGGCTTTGGTGCGCGTGCTGGCCTGAGATACTGGCTTGCCTGGCGGTCAGGGTGCCGAGCGATTGCATGGTGGACAGGCGTCCGTTAACGTACACCCGATGACGACCGTTCCTGGATATGATGCGTCGTATCAAGAGCTCCTCGGAAGGGTCCAGTCCCTGATCCTGGAGGACCTCGGCCGCGGGGCTGTCGGGGGCGATCTCAAAAATCGACTCGATTTCGGCACTGCCCGCACCGGTGCGTATGAGATCGGCTGTTGCGCGGCTGCCGAGCATCAGATTGACGGCATTGATGATAATCGATTTGCCGGCACCGGTTTCACCGCTGAGGATGGTGAAGCCTTCCGCAAACCGGATGCGCAGGTCATCAATGATGGCAAAATTTCGTATGGAAAGTTCCCGAAGCATCTGGGAATCCGTTGCGGATGATCGGTAAGTTACATCTCTCGCTTAATCCGATCCAGATCGGAAACCTCCCCCATGACGATTATCGTCGTGCCTGGGGTAAGTATTTCCGATGGATTCGGGTTGAACTCTATCTCCTTGGCCGGTTTTTTATATCCAATGACCAGCAGCGAATATCGATCCTTGAGTCCGGAGTCGCTGATCCGTTTGTCCGCCATCCGGGAGTTTGCCGTGACCACCAGATGATGAATGCGCAGGTTTCCCTGCTTGCTGCGGAGCATCGTGTCAAGAAATTCCACCACCGTGGGACGTATCATTTCCGAGGCCATACGCAGGGCTCCGATGAAGTTGGGAGACACCACACGATCGGCGCCCGCCTTTTTCAGTTTCGGCTCCAGCTTCGGATCGACCATACTGCTGATGATCCGTACCTGTTTATTCAGCATGCGCGCAGCCATGGTGACATACAGTGTATCCTTATACGATGGCAAACTGATAATGATTCCCGCCGCCCGTTCAATACCGGCGGCCACCAGATTTTTATCGTCCGTGGCGTCTCCGGTCAGGCAGTATATCTCTCCATCGATTTGACACTGGGCCATAATATCCACGTCCTGCTCGATGAGCACCACGGTATAGCTGCTCCTGAGCAGTTCGGAAATGATGTGGCGACCGGTTTCCCCGCCGCCACACACGATGCAGTGCTGTTCCAGTGTGGCTATGGCATCATTCATCGGATTGGTCGGTGAGCGGCTTGATGGACCAGGAAACGACAGCCGGCTGCCCCGGGCGATTCATCAACGCGTGTTTGTTACGTCCTGACAGGTCTGGGTATGGACCACCCGCCGGCCATGCCCGTTGTACCCGTCCGCTTCGGGGAGGTGTTCCGCTGTCTGCAGATGCGTTGTTGTTTTTTTTATATCATGTCCAGGGTGGGTGTAAAGAATTTTCAGGAACTTCCAAACCACACCCGTCTCGGTGGGCATGGCGTCCTGCGATTCATCTCTGGGTCGCGGTCCTCGGAATTGAGTTTCTACTGAACTGCTTTACAAACATGTCGGCATGAATTATTAGACTTTTTTTTAAAGCAATGTCACCATACATACCGATTCAACCCGACCCGGTGCAGATGTTATCCGGGTGGACTGCCTAACTAAAATGCAGGTCCACATGACACATCCGATATCTCTTGTCATCGCCACACGAAACCAGGGAAAAACCGCTGAAATTCGAGATCTCCTGCAGGGATTTCCGATCCGCATCATGAACCTGGAAGATTTCGGCCCGATCCCGGTTGTCGAGGAAGATGGTGAGACATTTGAGGAGAATGCCTACAAGAAGGCCAGCTTTACGGCACGGGTATTGGGAATACCTGCCCTTGCCGACGATTCCGGGCTGATGGTGGATGCCCTGGGCGGTCTGCCGGGAGTGCAATCCGCACGTTATGCCGGACCGCATGCCACCGATGCGGAACGCTGCGAAAAGCTGCTGAAAGAGATGAAACACCAGACCGACCGCAATGCAGCCTTTGTATGTGTCCTTTCCTTGGCAGTGCCCGGGGGACCGGCGCTGACCTACGAGGCACAGTGTAACGGCCATATCACCCACACCCCCGCCGGAACCAGTGGCTTTGGATATGACCCGGTATTCTACTATCCCCCCATGGACAAAACATTTGCCCAAATGACGATGGGCGAGAAGAGCCGAGTCAGCCACAGGGGCAACGCCCTGAGAGAGCTCCGGGAAGAATTTGACAAGGTCATGACCTGGATTCGGCAGCATATGCCGACTCCTGAACAATTTATGTGTGAGGACGATGCCCCATGATTGCCGATCTTATTCGAAAAAACAGGAGCTGCCGACGGTTTTACGAAGATCAGACCATCGATCTGGCCACGCTGGAGGATCTGGTGAATCTCGGGAGACTTTCCGCATCCGCTGCCAACCTTCAACCGCTTCGGTATATCCTATCCTGCAATCCCAAGACAAACGCCCACGTTTTTTCTTGTCTCGGCTGGGCGGGATACCTCAAGGACTGGCCCGGCCCGAAGGCCGGGGAGCGGCCCGCGGCTTACATCGTTATTCTGGGAGATGGGGAGATCACCAAGGATTTTAGCTGCGATCACGGAATTGCCGCCCAGAGCATTCTCCTCGGGGCCCGGGAAATGGGGCTGGCCGGCTGTATGATCGGATCGGTTCGACGCAAACAGTTGACGAACCTCCTGAACATACCGGATCGGTTTACCATATTGCTGGTCATCGCCCTTGGAAAGCCGAAGGAACGGGCCGTCATCGATGCGGTTGGCGATGACGGCAGCATCAGATACTGGCGGGATGATAAGGGAATTCATCACGTTCCAAAGCGTAGTTTGAACGACATCATTATCGGGATTCATGACTAATCGCCCGTTCCGCTGAGAACGGACGGCATGGTGGCACTGGCATCGGTAGAGAGGGGGAAACCTGTCATGTTTATGCAGAACAAGGGAATTGACATCGTCGTCGAGATCGGCGGAGTAGCGACGGCGGATGAGGCGAGCCGGGTGTTTGAAAACACCCTCAGCAGCGAACAGCTTGCCCGGATGGAGCGCATTCAGCACCCCGAAGTGCGGATGAAAATCGCCAACGCGATCCGGATGTGCAAACCGGATGACGTTTTCATCAACACGGGATCCGAGGCGGACCGTCAGTTCATCCGGAAGCTTTCCCTTCGAAACGAAGAAGAGGCCCCCTTGCCGATGGACGGGCACACCATCCACTATGATTTGAAGGATGAACAGGGGCGAATCATCGATCGGACGTTTTACGTGGCCAATCCCGAAGAGAAAGTCAGTTCCCTGGCCAATCGCCTGGACCGCATGGAGGCTCTGGAAACCGTTCGGAGAAACTTGGACGGTATCATGACGGGTAAAACCATGGTGGTCGGATTCTATATCCGTGGCCCTGTCGGCTCGCCCGTGTCCAATCCAGCTTTGGAAATTACCAGCTCCGGCTATGTCTCCCACAGCGCCGAAATTCTCTACCGGAATGCCTACGCCAAATTCGATCAGGAAGTGGCGCGTCTCGGGCATTTTTTTACGAATATCCACAGCGAGGGCTTGAATCGGGCCGAAGATCTTCCCGATGCCCGGGTGCTTATGGACAGAAGCTATCGGACGACCTTCAGCTTCAAGTGCACCTACGCGGGTAATACACTGTTAATGAAAAAGGGAAACCATCGATTCGCGGTGGATAAAGCCGTGTACGAAAACCGGGGAACTGAGCTGTCCGAGCATATGTTCATCACCGGCATCGACGGTCCCGGCGGACGGATCACTTGGATCACCGGAGCGGCGCCCAGCGGATGCGGGAAAACCACCACCGCTATGGCCGGATCCCATTTCGTTGGGGACGATCTCGCCCAGATGTGGATTGCCGGCGATGGCACCGTCCGGTCGGTCAACCCGGAATGCGGTATCTTCGGAATTGTCGAAGACGTCAACTGGGAAGGTGACCCGAAGCTCATGGAGGTCTTGCGCTATCCCGGCCATGAGGTGATCTGGTCCAACGTGCTCATTACCGACGACGGCGTGCCCCGCTGGACGGGAGACGGGGATCCCATACCGGAGAAGGGCGTTAATTTCCAGGGCGAGTGGCATCGTGGCATGACCGACAAAGAGGGCAAGGAGATTCCCATCTCCCATCCCAACGCCCGCTGTACGGTGGCGTCCTCATCGTTAGGTAATTATTCGAGCGAGGCCGAAAACGGCGCCGGTGTGGAAACCCGGGTGGTCACTTACAGCGGCAGGGATAGCGACACCATGCCGCCGGTATGGGTCGGTAAAAATTCAGACCACGGCGTATGCATCGGGGCCTGTATCGTATCGGCCGCCACCGCCACCGAAGTCGGTGCGACCGGTGTCAAACGGGCACCCTGGGCCAACGCACCGTTTATCCCGGGAGCGCTGGCGGATTACATGGACACCCAATTCCGGTTTTTCGGCAGCGAAAAGATCGCAGACCGCAAACGACCGGTCATGGCGGGACTCAATTACTTTCTAACCCATGAAGCGCGGGGGGGCACATCCAAAAAACTGCTTGGGGAAAAACGGGATGTCAAGGCCTGGCTGGCCTGGCTGGAGCTATTTGCCCACAGAGATGTCTCCGGACTCGAGTCGCCCATCGGTTATCTGCCAAAATATGCGGATTTAAAACGCCTGTTCCAGGAGATTATCGACAAGAAATATCCGGAAACGCAGTATCTTCAGCAGTTTTCCCTCTATGTTGACAACATCGTGGCCCGCATCGATCTGCAGGCCGCTGCCTATGGGGAAAATCCCAGTACCCCCGAACGGCTGTTTGAAGTGCTGGCCGAACAACGGGAAGGGCTGATGGCCCTGCGGGCCGAGTTCGGGCCGATCGTCACACCATCCCAGATAGAGGCGTTCACTCAGAAATAAAGACGATCCAAGAGACGACGTTTTCACGTTCTGCGGCGAACCGCATGTTGACCTCAAACGACACGATGGCTTCGGAACGGTGTGCCGACCGTCATGTGGACCGGTCGGCGCTCCATTTTTGATGCTTCCCCGTTCCATTCTCAACATCCCGGCAAAGGGTGACGTTCAGTGGGCTCTGGCACACGCACACCTTTGATCCAGATTATCTTCAGTGGCCGCATGCTGGTCGCCCTGCTCATGGGATTCTCCAGCGGCCTGCCGCTTCTGTTGACCATCACCGTTCTCCAGGCCTGGATGAAAGTCGAAGGGGTGGATCTGGCCGTAATCGGGATGATGGCGTTGGTGGGTCTTCCCTATACCCTCAAATTTCTGTGGGCGCCGTTTCTGGACCGCTACCGGCTTCCATTCCTGGGGCGTCGCCGGGGATGGCTGCTGGTGACCCAGATCGCACTCATCATTTCCATTGCCGGGCTCGGTCACACCGATCCCGGCCGATCGCCTTGGATGGTGGCCTTGGTCGCCTTTCTGGTGACATTTTTTAGCGCTTCCCAGGATATCGTAATCGATGCCTATCGTCGGGAGGACTTATCCGACGAAGAACTCGGTCTGGGATCCTCCCTGTACATCAACGGTTACCGTTTCGGGATGCTTCTGGCATCCGGAGGCGGGCTCATTCTTGCGGATCACCTTCCGTTTTCGTCAGTCTATCTGATCATGGCCGGTTGTCTGATTCCCGGCGTGGTAACGACCCTTCTATGCCGTGAGCCGCCTCTTCCGCCGGGAACTCCGAGGACCCTGAAAGATGCCGTCATCGAGCCGTTGCGGGAGTATTTCCGAAGGGACGGCGCCATCTGGATCCTGGCGTTTATTCTGTTTTACAAGATCGGGGACACCCTGGCCAGCGCCATGACGACCCCGTTTTACCTGGATATCGGGTTTACCCTTACCCAGATCGGCACAGTCGTGAAATTGTTCGGATTCTGGGCATTGCTGGGGGGCAGTCTGATCGGCGGTGTCATGATGATCCGCCTGGGTATTCCCCGGAGTCTCTGGGTGTTCGGATTTCTTCAGGCCGTTTCCACTGCTGGGTTTGCGGTCTTGGCCAGGGTCGGGGCCAGTGTGCCATGGTTGTCCGGGGTGATTGCCTTTGAAAATCTCAGCAGCGGCATGGGGACTGCCGCCTTTGTGGCCTTTATGGCGTCGATTACCGATAAACGATTCACGGCGACCCAATATGCGCTGCTCAGCAGCCTCATGGGGGTTCCTCGGGTGGTGGCATCGGCCCCCACCGGATGGCTGGCCAAAACTATGGGCTGGGAGGCGTTTTTTATTTTCTGTACCCTAATGGCCATACCCGGCCTGCTGATCCTTTTAAAGTTTGCACCGTGGCATTCCCGCCCGGTTGAGAGAATCGAATCCTGAACCGGCGAACCGTATCGCTTGCCGTGTGGCCGGGAAGTTGTATATTCGATACCAGCACAGAGTGCTGCGTCTGAGGTGTTTCCGATGGTTATTATCCGTGGTTCGGATTGAGGACACATCCCATGAAAGAAGAAAACAGCGACACGCGATCCATTGAACGGAAAAAACATTTGGCAGCGGTACGACAGGAGATTCTCCGACTGCCACCTGAAGAGATGCTCGAACGCATCCTGGAAGAGCCCCATACGGCGGCGCTGGTGCACTCCTTTCCGGAAGAAGACCTGTATTTTCTGATTCACGGTATCGGGCCGGCGGATGCCGGGCCACTTCTGAAGCTGGCCAACGACAAGCAGTGGGAATATGTGCTGGACCACGATATTTGGCGCAAGGACCGGATGGAGATCCCGTCTGTGACGCGCTGGCTGGATCTGATGACCCATGCGGATCCGGCGCGCCTCGTGCGAGTGGTCCTTGAGGAGAAGTTTGAATTCATCAAACTGTATCTGCATCATCATATCGAGTTGAAAGTTCGGGAGCATGACCAGGACCCTTCCGAATTTGGAAAGAACTTTCACACATTTGACGATGTCTACTATTTTCGTTTTTTGCCCGAGCCTCCGGATGCACCGGGAAAAGAAGAATCCGGCATGGATCGTGACAAAATACTTCGGCGCTTTCTGGACACCCTTTCAGATTATGATCATGCTCGGTTTCAAACACTGTTGCTGGAAAGTGATACCTTGCTTCCGGCGGAGATCGAAGAAGAGCTGTTCCGAAAGCGGAACGTCCGATTGGCGGAAAAAGGGTTTCTGCCATTTGACGAAGCCGTGGGTGTCTACCAGCCCATCCAACCGAAGGATCTGGAGCAGCAGCCTCGAAAATTGCTGCGACGGGATACGGATCCGATCATGGATCTGCAGGTCCCGCAGATTCCCACAGACATGCTAGAGGAGGAGAACCTGTTCACCCGTGGGTTACGGGCCATCTCTTCGGAAGACATTCTCTTTCAACTCCAGGCCGAGTTTGCAGGACTATGCAACAACCTCCTGTCTGCAGACCAGATGCAGGTAAGGGATCGTGCTCAGCTCCGGGCGACGGTCCAAAAGGCCAGCGGGTATCTCCATATCGGACTGGAAAGTCTGATATCCGAACCGGATGGCCGTCACGCCTGGGGTCACGCCGCCCAGATCCTTGAACGTTATCCTTTGATTCAGCTGTTTCGACTGGGGTTCGCAAAGATATTGACCCTGAAGTGGCGTGCCGAACATTGGCGCGGTGAAAGCTGGTTTGAACGTGAAGGGCTGCCGTTGAGCTTCTGGGACGAGGAATGGGTCGGCGTGCTCGGCGGGCTGTTTCTCAAACGGCCGCTTTTTTTCGACCCTGCGGCCTCCGGGAAACGCTATCGGGACTTTCGTTCAGAGAAGGACGTCGTGCACACGTCCCGGGAGCTGGATGGGATTATCGCCTTTGACAGACTATTTTCGTTGATGGAGGCGCGTATCGAATTCACGCCGGGTCAATTTCTCACTTACAAAAAGCTGGTTCTGACCCTCTGGGCGCGGCAGTATCTGGGGCTCGAAAGGGCCGGGGAACCGGCGCCCTCCGATCCAAGCCTTTCTTTGGCGGAATTTAAACAGTTTTATCGGGATCTTTTTGCAGATGACGTGGATGCGGATCCGAAGCGCGCAAAGCATATCGGCGAATCCATGAAGGCCTCTTTTCTCGAATGGGCTTCCGAGCGGTCCCGCCTGGATGTGGAGACCATTTCCGAAACCCTTGGATTTGTTTTGGAACGCGTCTTTCAGGAACTGGAAGACGAGTTGGCGTTGGTCTCCTCGGGCGATCTGGATCCCAGGTTTATCTCCCTTTTTTTAGTGAAAGCCGAGGGCGAATCGAACGGGTCCGATGTTTCCGGCTGACGGGCAGCTTGTCGGATGCGGACGATTCGGAATGCCACTGTCATGCGACGGCGCGATCCGTCCCCGGAGGGCAGGTTGAGGGGGCGCCGTCCCGTTCCGGTGTCCGTTTCCTCCGGGCATGATCGGATCGTTGCCGGTCCTGTGTCGTATCACAGATCCGGTGGAATATGCTTCGGAAGACCGTTCTCAGTATAACGGCCAGCGTGCCGCCCGCCGTCATACAGACGATGGCCAGCAATATCCAGCGACCCCCTGTCTTCGCCATTGCGGCCTGAAACATATTCCCGAATCCTAGCCCAATGCAACCAACCACCGCCGCCTATGCTATCGCGCCATAAATCCATCTGCTTTTGATCGCGGCGCCAGCCGCAGCCTGTTTCCGGGGGATGAAATCTCAGAATTGTGATTCTGGGATTAAGATGGGGTTAGTCTATTGTTGTGACGCGTAATATTGGAGGGGCAGGTTGAGCTGATGGCTCCAGCGGAGATTTTCATCGAGTTCGATCCAGGGCAGATACAGGGACACTCGGGTGCCCCGGCCGGCTGTTGAGTCGACGCCGATCCACCCGTCATGGCTTTTAATGATCCCGTAAGCGGCTGCCAAACCCAGCCCTTTGCCGGGAAACTTGGTCGTGAAAAACGGTTCGAAAATTCGGCTGAGGGTTTGTTCGTCCATTCCTTTTCCCGTGTCGCCGACAATCAGGCAGGAATATTCTCCCGGATGAAGCCCGGGGAAATTAAGCGCTATATCGTGGTCGATGGTTTCTCGACGGGTCCGGATCTGAATTCTCCCCGGGCCCTCGATGGCCTCCACCGCATTCCGCATCAATGCTGAAAAGACCATGTGCAGCTGGGTCACATCGGCTTCCACCGCCAGAGACGTCGGGGCAAGATCCAGATCGATGTGAATGTACGGATCAATTTCCGTCTCTATCGTCGGAGTGGCAAATTCGATGAATTCGTCCAGGAGCACATGCTGGATCTGGTATTTACCGCCGCTGGCGTACGCCACCAGTTTTCGGGTCAACTCAGCCATGCGCTGCACCGAAATCATCATCCGTTCGGAATACCGCTGTATGGACGCGTCTTCGGCCCGATCCAGAGCAAGCAGTTCCAGGTTGCCGGATATGCCATTGAGGGCATTGTTGAATTCATGAGCGATGCCTCCGGCCAGGCCGGCCAAAGCCTGAATTTTTTGGGCCTCAATAGTTCGAGCCGCCAGCCGTTTCTGCCGGGCCCTGGCGGCTTCGTTTTGTTCCAGCGCCGCCTCCAATTTGGCAATCTTCTGATACAGTTGCTCAATATTTTTAGACTCTTCGGTCATTTTTAAAGCCATGCATATGGGTTTTTCGATCTTGGGGGAGAAGAAGATAAGCAACGTTTCTCTCATAAACGGAAGTGAATTTCAATTCCCTTTTTGCCGGAAATATCTGAGCATTGCCTTCAGAGAAGCCTTTTCCTTTTCCGATCAGGAGGTTGTCGTTGTTGCCGGGTTATCTGTCGTGCCCGAATGGGATTCGTCATCGGTGTAAATACCTCGCAATGCAACGATACGAAAGGGAAGGGTGGGACTACACGGCCATGACGCGACCGAGGTGTTCGATTGTGTGCCGGGAGATGAATGACTCCAGCAAAGACATCTGGCCAGGGGTAAGTTTGCCAAATTTCAATCCATAACGTTTTTTACATAAAATCGACGGTGTCGGCGTGGATCCTGGGCGGTTGTGTTGGGTGTTTCCGTCATGAGCGGATTTTTGTGCGTTTTTCTGCAATTTGATGGATAGGTACGTTTCGGGTTCGACACGGCGAATAGAGATCACTCGGTAAGACGCCTGATACAGCAATGATGAGAGTTCTAATGATTTACTTACAGAATTGTTCGAAAGGCGTTAATGAAATATTATAATATTACGGGACTATGTACCAATTTAAGGCCAAAATGACCGGATCTGTCAAAGTGGTGGTGTAGGGTCTTCTCCCAGAAAGGAGAAGATA
>Ga0049114_1000103_pt1 | contig 20965 bp, 24 predicted proteins | sample WorMettanBELIZE2_FD_55211 | JGI IMG/M metagenome (GOLD analysis project Ga0049114, IMG submission 55211) | Marine gutless worms symbiont microbial communities from Max Planck institute for Marine Microbiology, Germany - Olavius tantulus BELIZE.2 | ecosystem: Host-associated > Annelida >... | reverse complement strand
ATGTGTGTGGTTTACACCATCAAACGAGGGTTATCGGTTAAGCAGGCAAGTTGCGCCTAAAATACGGAGAATAAGGAAAACAGCGCGGGAAATACCCAGAACCAGTCAAAAGGCAGATGAATTCAGGTTCGTTAGAACAAATAACGACCAGCCGGTTGATTGAAAAAACGGGGGGCTCAATAAATTGGAAGTTTACGCATCACGCAAAGGTCTCTAGTAGTAGTTAATTTGTCTTTTCGCAACCCTTGGAAACCAGCAATACCCAAGCATTGAGCAGAACGCCCGTGAGGGAATTTCGCGGTGTGGGTCCGAAGGTCGCGGAGCAGCTCGCCAAAGTTGGTATCACCTCGGTCCGGGACTTGTTGTTCCATTTGCCGCTGCGCTATCAGGACCGTACCCAGGTGGTGCCAGTCGCCGACCTGAAACCCGGAACTGAGGTCCTGGTGGAAGGGGAAATCAAGGATGTGGGCATCGGTTATGGTCGCCGCCGCTCCCTCAAGCTCTGGCTTGCGGACACATCGGGGCAGTCCGGGATCCTGTTGCGTTTCTTTCACTTCTCCAGCAGGCAGGCCGCCGCCCTGAAGCCGGGGACCAGGTTGCGTTGCTTCGGGGAAGTCCGCCGCGGTCCCCAGTCCTTGGAGATAGTACACCCGGAATACCGGTACTACGGCCGCGACAAACCGCCGCCCTTGGAAGATACTCTGACCCCCATCTATCCGACTACCGAGGGGTTGCAGCAATCTTCCTGGCATTCGCTCACGGATCAGGCCCTGGCGCTGCTGGATCAGGACAACACCATGCTGGAAGAATGGCTACCGCGGGAGGTTTTGGAGCAATTCCGGTTTCCAACCTTGGCTGCGGCCCTGCGTCTGCTCCACCGACCACCGGTCTCGACACTGTTGGCAGACTTACGCGACCGTCGTCATCCCGCCCTACGTCGATTGGTGTTCGAGGAGCTGGTGGCCCACCAGCTCGGCCTGCGTCGTCTCAGACACCAGCAGCAACGTATTCGGGCCCCAGTACTCAGTGGAGATCGGCGCCTGCGCGCAAAACTGCTGGCAGGATTGCCCTTCACACTGACCACCGCCCAGCGCTGGGTGACGGAGGAGATTGCGGTAGACCTGGAGCGACCGTACCCCATGCTGCGTCTGCTGCAGGGAGATGTGGGTTCGGGCAAGACAGTGGTCGCGGCCTTGGCGGCCCTGCAAGCTGTGGAGTCTGGTCGCCAGGTCGCCCTGATGGCGCCTACCGAGCTCTTGTCCGAACAGCACCTGCGTAACCTGCGCGGCTGGTTGGAACCCCTGGGATTGAACCCCCTGTGGCTGACCGGTCGCCACAAAGGCCGGGAGCGGGCTGAATTGGTGGCACGCATCGCGGAGGAGGGGGCCCCGGTGACGGTGGGGACCCACGCCTTGTTCCAGGACGATGTCCGCTTTCGGGACCTGGGACTGGTCATCGTCGACGAACAGCACCGGTTCGGTGTGCACCAGCGCATGAAACTGAAGGAGAAAGGCGCCCGGGCAACGCAGGTACCCCATCAGCTTATTATGACCGCCACCCCCATCCCGCGCTCCTTGGCCATGACCCTGTACGCCGACCTCGACCTTTCGGTAATCGACGAGCTGCCGCCGGGTCGTACCCCGGTGACCACCGTTGCCGTTCCCGACAGTCGCCGCCGGGAGGTAATCGACCGGGTACGAGACGCCTGTACCCAGGGGCGTCAGGCCTATTGGGTCTGCACCCTCATCGACGAGTCCGAGGCCCTTCAGTGTCGAGCCGCCGAGGACACCGCCGAGACTCTGACCGCGTCCCTGCCCGGACTGCGCGTGGGCCTGGTCCACGGTCGATTGAAAGCCACCGAACGCGAGCCTGTGATGGCGGATTTTGCCGGCGGGAGGCTGGACCTGCTGGTGGCGACGACCGTGATCGAAGTCGGAGTGGACGTCCCCAATGCCAGCCTGATGATTATCGAGAATCCCGAACGTCTCGGTCTGGCGCAGCTCCACCAGCTCCGAGGCCGGGTAGGACGCGGATCGGTCCGGAGTCATTGTGTGCTGCTCTACCACGCCCCCTTGTCCCCACAGGCGCAGGCACGGTTGGCGATCCTGCGAGAAAGCAGCGACGGCTTCGAGATCGCCCGCAAGGACCTGCAGCTGCGTGGCCCTGGGGAAGTCCTGGGGACCCGGCAGACCGGAGACATGCAGTTTCGGATTGCCAGTCCTGCCGACGACGAGAATCTGCTTCCCGCGGCCCAGCAGACCGCAGATCTTATCCTCAATCGCTATCCGAAGCATGTGCGTCCACTCATTAAACGCTGGCTCGGGGGACGGGTGGAATATGGAAGGGTGTAGCAATCCTGATTATATGGCACTGTTCGGGAGACCGGACGACGAGACGATGCTGGATATTGATCCTGCGGGAACAGATCCCGGCAAGATCACCCACCAAGCGTTCATAAGGGGGTGGATTTTGGAAAGGGTCGGCCTTCAGGATAGCGAGTAAATCCTCGGCTTTTTTCTTCAACCCGGATGCCGCAAGTCTCTTGGCGTCTTTCTGAGCCTGTTTTGTATAGACCAGAGACCAGCTCACCACTTAAGTTCCCGCATACACTCGGAAAGCGGCTCATTCATGCCTTCCATAATCGATTCCCTCATGCCCGGAGCTGACAGAAGATAAAGGGTCTCGGAGATAGCATTCCAATCCTCTTCCGAGACGAGTACGGCGTTGGCCCGTTTTCCCGTAATTACAAGGGGTCGATGCGTAGTCGCGGCTTCGTCGATCAGGCTGTACAGCTTGGAACGAGCCTCTGTTGCATTGAGGGTAATCATAATCCGCACCTCCTTCATTTAAGCGTACAGCCATTACGTTCGTTAGTGCAACAAGGGTCATCGGTTGGCAGTAGCTCAGTTTGAAAATTTTATGCTTGGCCGCTCACTTTCCGACCCATTTAACGCCAGGACGCAATGGCGCCAAGACGCAAAGTTTCTTTTTCTTTCTTTGCATCTTTGCATTTTTTCGCAATTTCCGTTTTTTCGCAAACTGAGCCACTACCCATCGGTTGGACCAAGGGCCAGGGATAGTCTACGCATGGTACCGGCAGATTCCGGCAATCCCTACCGGAGTGACAGAGTGGAGTTGAACGGTTGTGTTATAGTGTTCGGCAAAGGTATTGAAAAGTCCGGCTTAACCGCCACTGAAGCCGATGCGATCGGCACTGCACGCATTGATGTTGTTTTCGGATCTTGCACGCAAGGGTACTCGGGCGCGGGCGACAGCAGCCCTGGTTGTGCACGCGGTCCGAGATCAGGGGCAGTCCCTGGACGATGCCTTGGCGGAGATCGATGACCTGGACGACCCACGCGATCACCCCCTGGTTCGGGAGCTTTGCTACGAGGTTCTGCGCACCTTGCCGCGCTAGGAAGCTCTGGTCAGTGCCTTGCTGCACCGGCCGCTCAAGCGCGCGGACTAAGATCTGGAGGCCCTGATCCTGGTGGGTCTGTACCAGCTTACGGACACCCACATTCCTCCCTACGCCGCAATTGCAGCAACCGTGGATGCAGCCCGGGCCATGGGCAAAACCTGGGCGCCGGGGTTGGTCAATGCCCTACTCCGCCGCTTTCAGCGCAAACGCGCGCGTTTGCTCGACCCGCCCGACCCTGCCCCCGAGGTCCGTTGGCTATTTCCACGCTGGCTTCTAGAACAGTTACGGACGGCTTGGCCGCAGCACTGGCGCGAGATCATAACCGCCAACAATGCCCGACCACCCATGACCCTGTGCGGGACCCGTCTCAGGATCACGCACGTCCACTATGCGCGACAGCTCAGCAACGCCGGCTTGACGGCCCGCCCGAGCCCGGACACCACCCACAAACTCACGCTGGATCGGCCAGTGCCCACCGCCGAGCTGCCCGGTTTCACGGATGGCTTGGTTTCGGTCCAAGACGCCGGCGCCCAGCTCGCCGCAAAGCTGCTAGATACCCAGCCGGGGGAGCGGGTACTCGACGCCTGTGCCGCCTCAGGCGGCAAGAGCGCCCATATTCTGGAGCACGCGGGAGTAAATCTGGACCTCACGGCCTTAGATATGATCCGGCTCGCCTCGAGCAAGTGCGGGCCAACCTGCAACGGCTCGCCCTCTCGGCCCGAATCGTCCAGGGCGATGCCACGGCCTCTGGAGGCACCTGGGCTCAAGCAGAGCTACCATCGTATCCTCTTAGATGCACCCTACTCCGCTACCGGGGTCAGCCGCCGCCATCCGGACATCAAATGGCTCCGCAGGGAGCGCGATATTCCGGCACTGAGCGACTTGCAGACCCGCATGCTGGACGCCCTGTGGCCCCTGCTGGTCCCCGGCGGTATCCTACTCTATGCTACCTACTCGCTCCTGCCGACAGAGAACGAAGCGCAGAGCCGGGTCTTCCTCGGGCGCCGGAATGACGCACGTGCACGTCCGTTGGAGGAGGCCTGGGAAATCGCGCGCCCCTACGGGCGTCAAACCTTGCCCCGGGGAGGAGGACCCGACGGCTTCTATTATGCGGTGCTGGAGAAATCCGGCTGATGCGGCCCATGCGACACTGCTTCGCATCCTGGATACTGCTCGTCCTCTGGGCGTCAACCACGGCTCCCCAAGCGGTGGCAGAGTTTACCGTCGCCGCGGTGCAAACCAGGAACGAGGGAGAAATGTTGGTCATGGACGCTGACATCGGCTACGGCTTCAGTGCGGAGGCCCTGGAGGCCCTGGACAATGGCGTTCCCCTGACCCTCGAGGTCCATATCCTGTTGCGGGGTACCGATGACTGGGTATGGGGCCGGAGCCTGGTCGACCAACGGCTGCGTTACTTCATCCGCTACAAGCCCCTGTCCGAGCGCTACCTGGTATCTCCGCTTCCGGGTGACAGCGGCATGGGCGCCGACTATGTGACCCGGGATGCAGCCATCGCCGCCGTGGGGAGGATCGATGGCCTCCAGCTGGTGTCCAAGGAACGGCTCCGTAAGGCAGGCGGGGCCTTCAAGCTCTGGGTCAAGGCATTTTTGGACATCGAGGCGCTTCCTCTCCCCCTCAGACCTATGGCCTATCTTTTTCCTGCTTGGAAGCTCTCCAGCGGTTGGACGCAATGGCCCTTGCAACCCTGAAACGCCTGCGTTATCCGGGCATGCTTCCGGTCGCGGCCCTGATGATTGTCCTGTTCATCGCCCTGGACCTCATGAGCGGTGCGGTCCAGAACTCCGAGGCGCTGAGCCGCACCTTCGTACCCCTGCTCTTTCTGGTACTCCTGGGGCTCTTGATCCTGGCGGTGATGGTCGTCGTCAATGTCGTCAAGCTAGTGCGCCGCTACCGCCGGCAGGCCGCCGGCTCGCGCCTGACCGGTCGCATCCTAATCCGGTTCGTGCTGCTCTCCCTGCTGCCGGTGGGCGTGGTCTACTATTATTCGCTCGGCTTCCTGCTGCACGGGATCGACAGCTGGTTCGATGTGGAGATAGACCGCGCCATGAAAGACGCGATCGCACTCAACCAGGCCTCCCTCGATCTCAATCAGCGGGTACTGCTCAAGTATTCCGAGCAACTGCTCGCAAGTCTCGAGGACAGCGCCCTGACGGAGCCGGCGTCGAGTCTGGAGACACTCAGACGCCGAGCCGGTGCACTAGAGGTCTTGCTCTTCGCTCCCGGCGGGCAAGTCCGGGGTTATGCCAACGAGGACCCCACGCAATTGGTCCCGAATCACCCCCATCGGGAAATCCTGCAGCAGGTGCGCGCCGGCACCGACTATGTGGGGTTGGAGACCCGCCCGGGCGGTGATCTGGTGGTACGGGTCCTAGTAGCGGATTCCATCGACCGCTCGCCCAAATTGCAGGCGGCTCCCATGGACTACTCGCCCATGCTGCAGATCGTCTTTCCTACCTCCGAACATATCAGCGGACTTTTGCAACGTCTGGAAGCCGCTTATAACCGCTATACCGAGCTCGCTTATCTGCGTCAATCTCTGAAACTCAGCTTCTCCGTCACCCTGTCGCTGGTGTTGGGTTTCGGTCTGATGGCGGCCCTGATCGCCGCTTTCCATACGGCCCGGCGCCTGGTGGCGCCGGTAGCGGACATCGCCCGCGGTACCCAGGCCGTGGCCGCGGGTGACTACGAACAGCAGCTCCCGGTGCCGCGTCACGACGACGAGCTGGCCTTCCTGGTGACCTCATTCAACGCCATGACCCAGCGTATCGCCCAGGCCCGGGACGCCGCGGACCGCAGCCAGCGGGCAGTCGAGGCCCAACGGACCTATCTGGAGACGGTGCTCGGCAGGCTATCCTCCGGGGTCGTCTCCATCAACCCCGCCCAACGGCTGCGCACCGCCAACTCCGCCGCATCCCACATCCTGGGTCTATCCCCCGATGAGCTGCGGGAACAGGACCTGACCGGGCTCGACCAGCGGCATCCGCAAATCTCGCGCTGGGTAGAGATGGTGCAGGAGCACTTGGGCAACCCCGAGGAGTGGCGGACCGAAATCACGCTGTTCGGCGGCGAAGGCCGACAGATACTCCTCTGTCGGGGCAGCCCCCTGTTGCGTCCGGGCGGCGACGAGTATGGACATGTGGTGGTCTTCGACGACATCACGACCCTGATCACGGCCCAGCGCGACGCCGCCTGGGGCGAGGTGGCCCGCCGCCTGGCCCACGAGATCAAGAACCCCCTGACTCCCATCCAGCTGTCTGCCGAACGCCTGCGTCACAAGCTGTTACCTAAGCTACGGGACCGGGACGCGGGCATTCTCGACCGGGCCACCCACACCATCATCACTCAGGTAGAGGCCATGAAGGGGATGGTCAACGACTTCTCCAGCTATGCCCGCACCCCTAAGATGGAGGCCGAGCCCCTGTATCTGGACACCCTGGTCTCGGAGGTCATGGACCTCTACTGCGATGCTGGTTCCGGCAGTCACCTGGCGCTGAGACTAGAGGCCCCGGGCGCCCGGATCGTGGGCGATCCGCGGCGCCTGCGCCAGGTCATCCATAATCTGGTGAAGAATGCTCAGGAGGCCGTGGAGGGTCGGGTCGAACCTCGCATCCTGGTCGCCACATCCCAGATCGAGCACGCCGAACAGGGCTGCGTCGAATTATGGGTCCAGGACAACGGGGGAGGCGTCGATGAGGCCATGTTGGGCACTATCTTCGATCCCTATGTCACCACCAAGGCGAAAGGGACCGGCCTAGGACTGGCCATCGTCAAGAAGATTATCGAAGAACACGGCGGTATTATCTGGATGGAGAATGCGGACGCCGGGGTCCGCCTCACGGCACGGCTTCCCTGCTGGCAGGGCGGGACCGGAAATGTCATCGACACCTGACCGATAAAGCAATTGGTGCAATCCGGTATGTCATTCGATAGAAAACGCCTAAGCGCTGAGGGCTGTTGACATTCACGACTACTGCGCCGATTTTGCAGGCAATTTAGAGCAGGCCAAATATTGATAATCCTCGGAGGTCGGCCATGGCCGAACTAGAGTACATTGAACATCAAGTGCAACAGTTGAGCCCCTCGGATTTTGTGAAATTCCAAGAATGGTTTCGTGAATATGAATGGCAAGCATGGAACCGCCAGATCGAGCATGACTCGAAATCAGGTAAACTCAAAATGTTGGACGAAAAAGCGTTTGCGGATCATGCAGCTGGTCGAACAAGGTCGCTTTGAGTCACCACACAAACTCTGACTTTTGGTATTGCTATAGGAACACATGAGCGCACCACACATCCTGGTAGTAGACGACGAACCGGATATCCGAACCCTGGTTCAGGAGATCCTGGAAGACGAAGACTACGCCGTTACCTGCGCCGAAAACGGCGAGGCGGCACGCCATGCCCTGCGCGACCGCCGGCCCGATCTCATGCTGCTCGACATCTGGATGCCGGACCACGACGGCATCAGCCTCCTCAAGGAGTGGGCGCAAGCGGATGGCCTGCCCTGTCCGGTGATCATGATGTCCGGCCATGGAACGGTAGAGACCGCGGTCGAGGCCACCCGCCTGGGCGCTTACGACTTCCTGGAAAAACCCTTATCCATGGCCAAGCTCCTGCTGACGGTGGAACGGGCCCTGGAGGCGGACAAGCTGCAGAGGGAATACGCGGGCCTGAAGCGACGTACTACCGTCACCCACGAGCCGGTCGGCCACAGCACTGCCATACAACGGCTGCGCGAGCAAGTCAGGCGCATCGCGCAACACGACACCTGGGTGTTGATCACCGGCGAGGCGGGCAGCGGACGCGAGGCCTTCGCCCGCTATCTCCACGCCCAGAGTCCCCGTAAGGACCGCCCCTTCGTGGCCCTGGGGGTCTCCGCCATTGCCCGCAACAATGCCGAACGGGAGCTGTTCGGGACCGAGGAGAACGGACACATCCACTATGGCAGCCTGGAACAGGCCGCCGGTGGTACTCTGCTACTCGAAGAGGTCGCGGACATGGACCGGCAGGTCCAGGGCCAACTTCTAGGCGCCCTGGATACCGGCTCGTTCCTCCGGGTCGGGGGCTCCGAGCCGGTGCGGATTGATGTGCGCCTGGTCGCTGCCACCCAACACGAGTTGGAGAAAGAAGTACGCAGTGGGCGCTTTCGCGAGGACCTCTTCTACCATCTGAACGTAGTGCCTCTGCACATCCTGCCGCTGCGTGAGCACACCGAAGACGTCCCCGAGTTGCTGAGCTACTACGTGAACTATTTTGCCACTCACGAGAAGCTACCCTATCGCCGGTTCAGCGTCGGGGCCCAGAATTTTATGCGTAACTACAGCTGGCCCGGAAACGTCCGTGAGCTCAAGAACCTGGTACAGCGGGTATTGATCCTGGGGGCCGGGGACGAAATCACCCAGGACGAAGTCGAAATCGCCTTCGGATCGACCCCGGCCGTTCCCTCCAAGCAGGTAAAGGATACGGTCTCCTTCGAGCAGCCATTGCGGCAGGCACGTGAACAGTTCGAGAAGCGCTATCTGGAATACCAGATGACAAAGCACGGCGGCAATGTCAGTAGGCTGGCCAAGGAGGCAGGCATGGAACGCACCCACCTATACCGTAAGCTACGCTCGTTGGGGATCGGGATCAGAGAACGGCGGTAGGCCTGTGGTTGCTGGTCGTGGAGCAGTCCGGATCGGATTGGGCATGGGAAAAGACGCCTTTATATATCTGCAGATTACGCAGATTCTCACAGATTGTTTTTTCTTCATCTGCAGAAATCTGCGGATAAAAGAGCCCGTCGGTCGGGTCAGGCTAGGGCGACGGAGGTGGCTGGCATACGGCGGATGGCGCAAACTTACTCACTCTACGCGGGTGCTCGTTTTTCTCACACCAAGCCGCAAAGACACGAAGAATTCTTCTCTCAATCTACATACCATGAACCTCGACTTAACCGGTTACACTCAGGCGCACAAAGCACCAGCACCAGTGAGCGCCGGCGAAGGCTTTGTCCTGTCAGGCGATTTCAACCGCCAGATCGACCAGCCGCGCGACGACTTCTGGACCGCCATCGACGATGGGACTGTGTGCACCTAGATACCGGATTCCAGACTGGGACGCAGATGCCAACCGCACACCTTACGCCCGGACCCGGCCACGGTGCTGGCTAACGCGGGTAGGCCCTTTCCCTTCCCTCTCAATCCCCGCTAACCCTACGCCATCGATCGCATCATCATGGACGTAGCGATGATCACCCCGCCCCCTCGGATCACCACCCGGTAGCTATCTCACTGCGTCTCACTCACCGCTAGCGTAACGGCTCACAAACATATATTTTCAACCCGCAGATTGCCACAGATTATTATCTCGTTCCCACGCGCTGCGTGGGAACGAGGAAGCTCCGCGCCGCGGAGAGAATCAGGTCTGTGTCCACAATTCCGTATACACGGGAATCAAACCCGCCAGGCCCAAATAATTCCCCGCACTTTCTTCACTTCTTTTTCCAGATCCGACGACTGAAGAATACAGTGCAGGTGATTTTCCAAAATCACATCGCCGTACAAACGAACCCCTTGATCCCGATTCCGATCCGGGGCATGGGAGTCTGTCTGGGTACGGAACGCACAGGCAACCGGGGCGGTCAGCAGGTTACTCACCGCATCCCACGCGCTACGCGCTTCACCGCCGCCCATAGAGCTTGACCAATCGCTGCATCCGACCAGGCAGATCGGACCCTACCTGGTCCCAGGAGAAACGCCAGCGCCAGTTACCCTCGCTCGTGCCCGGTAAGTTCATGCGGTGAGCGCCGTCGAGGCCCAATACATCCTGCATGGGCAGGATCGCCAAGTGGCCGCGTGAGCCCAGGGCACACCGGATCAGCGGCCAGGGCATATCCTCCGACGGGAAACCCAGGTAGTCGTCCACATGGTTACGGGTTGCGGAGTCCAGAGACCGATACCAGCCGAGACTAGTGTCGTTGTCATGGGTGCCCGTGTAGACCAGCGAGTCGCGATCGTGCTGGAAAGGCAGGTGGGAATTGAGGGCCCCCTCGGAGAAGGCGAACTGCAGCACCCGCATACCGGGTAGATGATGCTTCTTGCGCAGGGCATCCACCGCCGGGGTGATGACGCCCAGATCTTCCGCGATCAGGGGCAAGCGGTCGAAGTGGCGGTGCAGGCATTCGAACAGCTCGTCACCGAGGGACTTTACCCAGTGCCCCTTGACGGCAGTCTTCTCTTCCGCCGGGATCTCCCAGCAGGCATCGAAGCCCCGGAAATGGTCGATGCGCACCATGTCGAACAGGCGCAGCTGGGTGTGGATCCGCTCCACCCAGAAGCGGAAACTATCGGCCCGCATCCGGTCCCAGCGATAGAGGGGATTGCCCCAGCGTTGACCGGTGGCGGAAAAATAATCCGGCGGTACCCCGGCCACGACCCGTAGACTGCCATCCGCATTCAGATCGAAATCCTGGGGCCGGGCCCACACCTCGGCGCTGTCGTGGGCCACGAAGATGGGCATGTCGCCGAAGAGATCGATGCCCACTGCGTTGGCATGTCCCCGCAGGATCTGCCACTGGTTGAAGAACAGAAACTGCTCGAAGCGGACGTAGTCTAGGTCTTCTCGGAGGTCCAGTCTCGCCTGTTCCAGGGCATTCGGATCACGCCGACGCAGGGCCGGTGGCCAGTCCCACCACGGGATCTGCCGCACCTCCCGCAGGGTCCGGAACAGGGCATAGTCGTCTAGCCAATAGTCGTTCTCCGCCGTGAAGTCGGTCAGCGCCCGGCGGTCCGAAGCCGACGCGCGTTCCCGGAATCCATCCCAAGTGTGGCGTAGAGCCTCGCCTTTGGCCACATCGGTAGCACTCTTGGGGAGGGCCGGTAACCAACCAGGCTCCAGTAGGGGCTCGAGGGCGATGAGGCGCGGATTCCCGGCGTGGACCGAGCTGGCCTGATATGGCGAGCCATTCGGTTCGGTGGGTCCGACCGGTAACACCTGCCACACCGTCATGCCGCAATCGGCCAGAAAGCCCACGAACTTGTGGGCCTCGGGACCGATCGAGCCACAGGGGCCGATCCCAGGCAGAGAGGTCAGGTGCAGGAAAATACCGGCGCGGCGCCGGTCGCGATTGGTGGTCGGTGTCTGTTTTTTGTTCAACATCAAGGGTCAACGGACAAGGTGAACTTCTTGGCCCAACAGATCGGGTGTTACCAACGTTACTCCGCCTTCGCTGACGTAGAAGCCTCGCTCGGCGTCCAGCTGCGGGTCCAAGCCCAAGGTTAGGCCCTCCAGGAGGCGGCATCCCCGGTCGATGACGCTGTGGTGAATCTCGCAGTTGCGGCCGATGTCCACGTCCGGCAGGATCACCGCGTCCTTGACATAGCTGTAGGAATTGACCCGCACGTTCGAAAACAGCAGGGAGTGGCGCACTATGGCGCCCGAGATCACGCAACCGCTGGAGACCATGGCGTCCACCGCCATGCCGCGCCGCTCGTCATCGTCGAATACGAACTTGGCCGGCGGCAATTGCTCCTGATAGGTCCAGATGGGCCAGGACTCGTCATAGAGGTTGAGCGGTGGCGTCACGCCGATGAGCTCCTGGTTCGCCTCCCAGAAGGCATCCACGGTCCCCACATCACGCCAATAGGCCTGATCACCGCCGGGCACATCCCGGAAAGGATAGGCCATCACCCGATATTTGGTGATGACATCGGGAATGATGTCCTTGCCGAAGTCGTGGGTGGAGCGAGGCCGGTCCGCGTCCTTGATGAGCTGCTCGAACAGGAAGCCACTGTTGAAGACATAGATTCCCATGGAGGCCAAGGCATGGTTCGGGCATTCGGGAATCGGCTCGGGAGCCGCCGGCTTCTCCTGAAAACTGCGTATCCGGTTCTCGGCATCCACTGACATGATGCCGAACTGCTTGGCATATTCCAGCCCGACCTCGATGCAACCTACCGTCATGTCGGCGCTCACGCGGACATGCTCAGCCACCATGGCCCCATAATCCATCTTGTAGACATGATCCCCGGCCAGCACTAACACATACTCGGGGTTGTGGCTACGGATGATGTCCAGGTTCTGATATACGGCGTCGGCGGTACCCGCATACCAGTCCGCCGCGGCGATCCGTTGTTGGGCCGGCCAGAGCTCGACGAACTCCCCGAATTCCCCACGCAAACTGCCCCAGCCCTTCTGGATGTGCAGGATGAGCGAATGGGCCTTGTATTGAGTGAGCACCCCGATCCGGCGGATCCCCGAGTTGACACAGTTGGACAAAGGGAAATCCACGATCCGGAACTTGCCGCCGAAGGGTACTGCAGGCTTGGAGCGCCATTCGGTGAGGTGTTTGAGGCGGGAGCCACGGCCACCAGCCAAGATCAAGGCCAAGGTATTGCGCGTCAGGCGACTGACGAAACGCAGACCATCTGGCATAGATCCTCCCCCTTGCGCGCACTGCCCACATCATGCCGGTAACACCCTGGCGGGGCCTGGACCGGATCCGATCAGCAACTCATCGGCTACCCACCACCCTGATCGGAAGTCAGTCGTCTATACTAACATTTTCGCACCTTAATCAGACGGGTATTTATTCTTTATCCGCAGATGATGCAGATGTAGGGTGAGTAAAGTAAGCGCTCAGTAAAATGGGCTCAAGGCGGCGGTCATTTCCCCTTCGCTTTATCCATTGCTATGGGCTAAATGTCAACACCACCTAGTACCTAGTATTCGAGCGATGTTAGATGTTACAAGTTCATAGTATCTGCTGGCTCACACACTCCAGTGTGGGGACCGGCACGCGCTGTCACCTCTGCGTCGGATTAGGCGGCACCTCTGCGGCTAATTCGATTCTACCCGTCTCCCCAGTCTTAAGCCACAAACATTCCCCGCCGCTCGCCTCGTCGATCACGTTGAGCTGGGCCTGGTGGGCTGCCAGCTCCTCTGCGTTCGCCCATACCACCACCAGGGGCGGCCGTTGCGCCGTAAGCCGGTGTGGTTCTGCACGGACCCCACCCGTCCCGGACCTATCTTGGGCACCGAGGCCCAGGCTGATTTGTCCCCCCGACATGGCGAGGTAAAGGTCAGCCAGGATCTCCGCGTCCAGCAAGGCGCCATGCAGGTCCCGCTGTGAGTTATCCACCTCGTAGCGCTTGCAAAGGGCATCGAGACTGTTACGCTGCCCAGGATGTAAGGATCTCGCCATGGCTAGCGTATCCGTGATTTGACACAGCTTACCGATAGGCTCCGCGTCCTCCCGCCACAAACCTAGCTCATGATTCAGAAAGCCTACATCGAAGGGGGCATTGTGGATGATCAGCTCGACACCTCGGATGTAACCGATGAAATCCTCCGCGATGTCGGCAAAGCGCGGCTTATCGCGCAGGAACTCGTCCGTGATGCCGTGAACCTGCACGGCTCCTTGGTCGATATTCCGGTCCGGCCGCAGGTACTGATGAAAATTATTGCGGGTCAGACGGCGGTCGACGAGCTCGACGCAACCGATCTCGATAATGCGGTGCCCTTCCGCCGGCTCCAGGCCCGTGGTTTCGGTATCCAGTACAATCTGGCGCATGTCAAGGCCCGTTCACAAGTAAGCGTAGTGATGTTGAAGTGCCGATTTGTTGATTTTAAAGGACATGCGCTCGCCCTGCTGGACCAACCATCTGATCGATTGGAAAGCCCGCTGTGCGGACCGTTCCGGTGCTATGGTCATTTGACATATGAAATCAGTTTGTTGGAGAGTTAAATATCAACCCACCCCAGCCTCTCTCGGCCAGGAGGCCAAGCATGACTTTTCCCCGCTCCATTCTCGTCTCCCCTAGGGACATCCCTTGGTACCACTGGCTATGCTATGCCTTATGCTCTGGATCAAGAAAAACTCATGAGTCCTGAGCTGAGTCGTCTTTGCTCCTTGCTGCGCTCCGTCGCCGAAGCGGAAATCATGTCCCGCTTCCGGCGTACCACCACCCGTTCCAAGGCCGATGGCAGTTTAGTTACCGAGGCGGACCTGGCGACACAGCAGCGGATCTGCGATGGGCTGGGCCGTACCTGGCCCGAGATACCGGTGCTCGGCGAGGAGATGACCCTGGAAGTACAGCGGCGGCGGCTCGCCAATGCCGACGGTGGCGTATGGTGCCTGGACCCCTTGGATGGCACGAGCAATTACGCCTATGGGTTTCCTTATTTCTGCATCTCTCTCGCCTTGTTGCGAGGGGGCGAGCCGGTCCTGGGTTGTATCGTCGATCCGGTACATAATGAGTGTTTCTGCGCCGAACGCGGCGTCGGGGCCTTTCGCGACGGCGAGCCTTTGCGCCTAGTATCGGGACGGACCGAGCTGCGCGAATGTTTGGCGATCGTCGACCTCAAGCGCCTGCCCAAGGAAGATCTGCCCAGTATGGGGGGACAGTCGCCCTTCTGTTCACAGCGCAACCTGGGATCTATCGCCCTGGATTGGTGCTGGTTGGCGGCCGGGCGTATCCAGCTCTATCTCCACGGGGGGCAGAAGCTGTGGGATTATGCCGCGGGCCGGTTGATTGCCTCCGAGGCGGGAGCCATATCGCGCCTCTTTGCCCGCAGTGGAGGACCACCGGCCGAGAGCCTGTCGTTGGAGCCGCGCATGGCCATCGCGGCGGAGAACGAGGCCCTGTTCGGGCGTTTACTCGAGTGGTGGTCGAGGCTGCCGCACGGAGACGGCTGAGCGGTGGCTTCTTGCGTCTATTTCAAACGAGATCGATCCAATCACCATGAACAAGGAACCGACAGAATTCGACATGGCGCTCGGAAGCGGTATCGCCGCCTTCGAGTCCAGGCATTTCTCCATTGCCGCCGGTTTGCTCTCCCCACCGGCGGAGACTGGTAATCCCCAGGCCCAATACCGTATGGCCATCATGGCCCAAAATGGCCTGGGTATGCATGAGAACCAACCCCTGGCCTTTAAATATATGCGAGCCGCCGCCGAGTCGGGATTGGACATCGCCCAGCACGGGCTCGGCTTCATGTACATGGAGGGCGAGTGCACGGAAAAGGATGCGGCGCAGGCAGTGCACTGGTTCACGAAAGCCGCCAAGCAGGGCCTCGCGGGCTCCCAGACGACCCTGGCGATGATGTATGAAGAAGGTCGCGGGGTGAAAAAGGATCAGGCAATGGCCGACAAATGGTACCGAATGGCCGGTTTTGAAGGGCATTGATCGGAAGCCGGAATGGAATCTGCGTTCACCCTGCGCTGCCTGGTCTTCGATTTTGATCGCCTACGGGTCTCCTGTATACTTAGTATATTTACTCACAGGGTACCTTCAAGAATCCTTTTCTGGGAGCTGCTTGAGGTGCGAAGTCGAAAGTCCGGTTTTGGCCAGCTGCGTGTTCAAGTCGGTGATGCTATTGTAAAGACTATCTAAAAAAGGGCCGTAGGCCAGCATAGAATGTGTTAGTTCTTTTAGATAACTTCTGAGCATGGGGTATTCTCACCCCGAAGTGGGTAGACTCCTTGCCTCACCGTAACAGCGGGAGGCCGATCAAGCCGAAAGGAGCTGTCATGCGACATTACGAAGTGGTTTTTCTGGTACATCCCGGTCAGAGTGAGCAGGTGCCCGCCATGATCGAGCGTTACCGGGAAAATCTCGAGAAACGCGGCGGTGTCATCCATCGCCTGGAGGACTGGGGGCGGCGCCAGCTCGCCTATCCGATCAACAAGGTCCACAAGGCCCATTATGTGCTGATGAACGTCGAGTGCGACCGCGAGGCACTGGACGAACTCGAGCATGCGTTCCGATTCAATGACTCGGTGCTGCGCAACCTGATTGTTCGCCGCAACCGGGCCGTTACCGGGGCATCGCCCTTGGCCAAATCGGCGGAGGAGCGGGAACTATCCGAGGGTCCTTCCGGTAGGAAGTTGAGCGCGCGTAATGCCGGGACGGAAGATGAGGATACTAGCAGGGTGGAAGACTAGGCGTCGGAGGCTTTCATGTCGCGTTTTTTTCGCCGCAAGCGTTATTGCTACTTTACCGCCGAGGGCATCACCGAGATCGACTACAAGGACCTGAATTTACTCAAGTCCTATGTGAGCGAGTCCGGCAAGGTCGTTCCCAGTCGCATCACCGGCACCTCGGCCAAGTACCAACGCCAGCTGACCCAGGCCATCAAGCGGGCACGTTACCTGGCCCTGCTGCCTTACACCGACGGTCACTGATCGGCCGTTATGTAACGGATGCCGGGCTGGTCCCGCCCAGTTTCGCAAGTCCAATCTGACCGAGGTGATATCCGGTGCAGTCGCTGGCGAGCTTTACCATGCGTGGTCGCTCCCAAGCCACCTTGGTTGCAGCAGCGTTCGCTATACTGTCGCTAATCGTACCCCTAATTGGGTTGATCAGCTCGGCGGTCATCGCGCTGGTAACACTGCGCAAGGGCGCGGATGAGGGCCTGATCGTGGGTGCCTTTGCCGGGTTTGCCGGTGGGTTGTTGGCATTTGCCGCCCTGGGGAATCCGCTACCGGCCGTCGGTTTCGTGCTGATCCTGTGGCTACCGGTCTGGGTATTGGCTCTGATTCTGCGTCAGACCCGATCATTGGTACTGACGGTCCAGGTGGCCACCTTGTTCGGCTTGCTGGTGGTAGTAGGAATTCGCCTGCTGGCGGCGGATCCGGTTGCCTATTGGATGGAACTACTGGAACCGGCGCGCCGGAGTTTGATAGAGAACAGCGTTATCGACGCTGCCGTAAGCGAGCAATTGGTGGCCCAGGCCGCCCGCTGGATAACGGGGGCGTTCGCCGCAGCCTCCTACTTCCAACTCCTATTGGCTTTGTTCGTAGGGCGCTGGTGGCAAGCGTTGCTCTACAATCCGGGTGGATTCGGCGCCGAATTCCGCGCCTTACGGATACGCTCCGAAGTGGGTTATTTGGCGCTAGGGCTGGCGGTTGTGGTTTTGCTGCTAGACGAGGCCATGTGGGCAACCGAGCTATTGCTGTTGTTGGCGCCCCTGTTCTTCCTGCAAGGAGTAGCGATCGTGCATAACCTTGCCCACGCCTATTCCGCGCATCGCGGGTGGCTGATCGGATTCTACGGATTGCTGTTACTGGCCATGCCCTATGCCGAGATTTTGGTCGCGGGGCTTGGTTTCCTGGATAGCTGGGGCGATCTGCGGGCCCGGGTCGCAGCGCGAAAAAAGGGCTAGGTTAGTGATCTGTTGGGATTCCGGATTAGCCGGGATGTTCCGCGTTACTGAAATCGCTATGGGGGGGTACCCAAGTGGACGTTATCCTGTTGAAAAGGGTCGGGCATCTGGGCGATCTGGGAGAGAAGGTTTCGGTGCGTGCCGGTTACGGGCGCAATTATTTGATTCCCTTCGGCTTTGCGGTGCCGGCGACCGCGGCCAACCTGGAGGCCTTCGAAGCGCGGCGGGCCGAGCTGGAACGGGCAACCGTGGAAAGCCTGGTCGCGGCCGAGTCTCGCCGCGAGAAGCTCGATGGTCTGACCGTAACGGTAGCACGTAAGGCCAGCGACGAGGGGAAGCTGTTCGGCTCCGTGGGCACCCAGGATATTGCCGCGGCAGTACAGGCGATGGGAATAACCCTGGAGCGTCAGGAGGTTCGCCTACCCGAAGGATCTTTCCGCGCTACCGGTGAATACAAGGTGGTGCTACATCTCCATGCGGATGTGGATGCCACCATCAGGCTCCGGGTCATCCCCGAGAAGTGACCCCGGTAGTGGTTGAATTTTAAGTTGTGAAGTCTGCCTGATTCTTTCCATTCAACCTGACCTGTCATCTCGAGCAGAGCGAGGGATCCTAAAAACCAACCCGCACGGAGGTCTTTCCATATTATTTTCAATTTACTACGCAATGCCTTGTTCTATGCTGCCGATTCTACCCTGCCGATAACGATAACCGCCGATGCCTCCCAGAAAACCCTAGCGGTCAAAGATCACGGGACCGGCATTCCGAAAGATAAGCTAGAAACAATATTCGACAGCTTCGTGACTTCAGGCAAAAATCAAGGCACGGGGCTGGGTCTCTCGTTTTGCAAACGGGGAATGGAAGATATGGGGGGGGGTCGATCCATTGCAATTCCGAGCTTGGTAAATACACGGAATTCGTACTGCAATTTGCCATGGGAAGATCCAATTGTCCTCTACAGTGAACTCTATACCCTGATAGAAGATGTCATTAGCCATTTCAAAGCCGCAGGACGCGATTTGCCGCCAATTAAAGTGCGGCCGATGAGTGAGGTTGTATAAAAAGCCTGGCGCAACCTGTGATTTTTCAGATACCCCAATGACCTTTAAAACCGCCGATCTCTACGATGACTATGCCGACCGGGTCCGGGTCTGCGACCCTATCTTCCGGGATTTCGGCGCCCACGCCCGCTTTTCCGGTCCCATCGCTACGGTCAAGTGTTTTGAAGACAACTTCCTAGTCAAGGCCGCCCTAGGCGAGCCGGGGGAGGGACGGGTGCTGGTGGTGGATGCTGGCGGTTCCCTGCGTTGTGCGATGCTCGGCGATCTGATCGCGGCCAGTGCCGTCGAGCACGGTTGGCGCGGGGTGCTGATGTTCGGCTGTGTGCGGGACACGGTGGATCTGGCAGAGATGGCGCTGGGCGTGAAGGCGCTGGCCGCCAACCCGCGCAAGAGCGAGAAGCACGGAGAAGGGCAGCGGGATATCCCGGTGAGCTTTGCCGGGGTCTGCTTCCGGCCGGGCGATCACATCTATTGCGACGGGGACGGTGTCCTAGTCTGTGCGGAGGCACTGGAAGTTTAGGTGTGTGGCGATAATCCTCTACCCCCATATCGATCGGAACATGAACTGGATCTTATGTATCCCGCATTATCTCTATCTAAGACAACAAATTATAGCCGAATTTGATGGGCACGCTTTGCTTTTTTATCCAACAAAGGGCTGCGGTTGGGAAAACCCTGCGGAACGACCGAACCTTAGATGATCTTAATGGACATGCTCCGCTTTGCTCATCCTAACGAAATGTCAACGGCCCCTAACCAAGGCGGGCAGTCATGTATATCACCCAAGTCGGCGCCGAGTGCGCACCCGTCGCCAAGGTAGGTGGTCTCGGCGACGTCATTCACGGCCTGTCCCGGGCATTAGCCGAACAGGGCAACCAGGTCGAGGTCATCCTGCCCAAATACGATTGTCTGCGTTCGGACTCGATCGAAGGTCTGCAGCGGGCCTACGAGGACCTACAGGTCCCCTTTTACGACCAACGGCTATCCTGCAGTGTCGAATCCGGCTATGTGGACGGGATTCATTGCTTCTTTATCGATCCCCATTCCGAACACGGGTTCTACCAGCGAGGACGCATCTACGGCGAGGCGGACGATCCGGGGCGTTTCGCCTTTTTCTGCCGGGCCGTCCTCGAATTTCTGCTGCAGACCGGCAAACAGCCGGACATCATTCACTGTCACGACTGGCACACCGCCCTGGTGCCAGTGCTGCGCTGGGAGGTCTACGCGGCCCTGGAACTCAAGCGCCCGCGGGTCTGTCACACGCTGCACAACCTGGCCCATCAAGGGGTGGCGGGGGAATACCTGCTGCGCGCCGTGGGTCTAGCCCCGGATCGGCTGATGACCAGTGACCGGCTACTCGATCGGGACCAACCGCACGCCGCCAATCTCCTGAAGGGCGCAATCGTCTATGCCAACACCGTGACCACCGTCTCCCCCCGCCATGCCTGGGAGATCCTGCACACCGATCAAGGCATGGGGTTGCAGGAGACCCTGCAGGCCCATAGGCACAAGCTCCGGGGGGTGATCAACGGCATCGATGAGGGCACCTGGGATCCTGGGACAGATCCCCACATTGTCCAAACCTACAGCCCGGAGTACCTGCCCGGCAAGGCCCGTGACAAACGACAACTACGCCGGCAGCTGGGGCTGGCAGAGGCCACCAAGCCGATCGTAGCCATCGTCAGCCGGCTCGATCGCCAAAAAGGCGTGGAGTTGATGCGTCACACCATCCACTATGCCCTGGAGAACGGCTGCCAGATGGTCCTGCTCGGAAGCGCCTCGGAACCCTGGATCGAAAAGCTGTTTCAGGAGCTCAAACGCCATAGCGACGGGAGTACCGATTGCCGCTTGATACTCGAATATGACGAAGCACTGTCCCACCAGATCCATGCCGGAGTGGACATCATGGTCATCCCCAGTATCTATGAGCCCTGCGGACTGACCCAGATGACCGCTATGCAGTACGGTGTAGTCCCGGTGGTGCGTCAGGTGGGCGGACTGGCGGACAGCGTCTTCGACGCCAACTACTCGGACAAGGCCTTCGAGGAAGTCAACGGCTTCCTGTTCGACGACCCCACCCCGGCAGGACTCGAATCCGCCCTGCGGCGGGCCATCCAGCTCTGGTTCCGATACCCGGCCTACTTCCGGCAACTGCGACTTAACGGTATGCACACGGACAATTCCTGGTCCGAGCCCGGCCGAGCGTATCTGGACGTCTTCGAAGCCATCAGAGCATGAGTTCAATTCAGTTTGAACCACAAAAGTGCAAAGAACGCAAAGATGGTAGTATCTAGTTTCGACTTATATTGCAGATTCAA
>Ga0049114_1000102_pt1 | contig 21019 bp, 21 predicted proteins | sample WorMettanBELIZE2_FD_55211 | JGI IMG/M metagenome (GOLD analysis project Ga0049114, IMG submission 55211) | Marine gutless worms symbiont microbial communities from Max Planck institute for Marine Microbiology, Germany - Olavius tantulus BELIZE.2 | ecosystem: Host-associated > Annelida >... | reverse complement strand
TTAACAACCGGCCAAGAAAATGCTTGAAATTCAAAACACCGGCGGAAGTCTTTAAGGCCGAGTGTTGCACTTAAACATTGAATGCAGGTTTCGAATTTCGAAATTCGGTATTCGTATTTCTTCAGAAGTAGGAACGATTGATCTCTGGAGATAGGCGTTATAGAGTGTCGTACACGGTACTCCAATTGTTAGCCCGAGGTGGCCCATGACCCCGATCGCCCCTGTTCAAATCCCGGAAATGGCTTTGGTTCGCCAGAAACTCTACTCGGCGCCCATTGCCGATCTGTCTGCGGCGGTATCCCAGGCATGTGCAACCGTCCCCATTGCCGATCGCACCACGGCCGGGGATACCGTTGCCGTTGCCGTGGGCAGCCGTGGCATCGATCGCTTGGCAGAAGTGGTCCGGCGGTGCATTCAGGCGCTCAAGGATCACGGCCTTCGTCCAATTCTGGTGCCGGCGATGGGAAGCCACGGTGGGGGTACCGCAGACGGCCAGGTCGCCGTTCTCTCCCACCTGGGAATCAGCGAAGAGAGCATGGGTGTCCCCATCTCCGCACATATGGAGACCGTTTCGTTAGGTCGGATCCATGACGATGTCCGTCTGTTCCATGCGAAAAGCGTGATTGAGGCGGACCACCTGGTGGTCATCAACCGGATCAAGCCGCATACAAAATTCAGCGCGCCCATCGAGAGCGGTATCTGCAAGATGTTGACCATTGGATTGGGGAAGGTCGACGGGGCGACGGAATTTCATCGATCCGCCATACAGCATGGGTTTGGTATCATCCAGGCTGGAGCATCTGCCGTGGTCGAGAAGGGTAATTTTCTCTTTGGTCTGGCACTTTTGGAAGATGGGCATGGCCGGTTGGCGGAGATCTCTGCGGTGGCCCCGGACGTCTTGGTGGCCGAGGAGACGCAACTGCTGCAAAAAGCCTACACGTGGATGGCACGCATACCCTTTGCGCCTCTGGACGTTCTGGTGGTGGATATGATTGGAAAAAATATCAGCGGGATCGGCATGGACTCCAAGGTGACCGGCCGGCACCGGGATGTCACCGGGGATTTTTTTACATCGCCGCATATCAAACGGATTTTCGTGCGCGATCTGGCGCCGGAGTCAGACGGCAATGCCAACGGTATCGGCCTGGCGGATGTCACGACCCGGCGTTTGGTGGAGGCCATTGATTTTCAAAAAACATATGTCAACGCCGTTGCGGCCATATCGCCGGAAAAGGCGGCCATCCCCATGCATTTTGATTCGGACCGGCAGGCCCTTGAGGTTTGCATGCATACCGCCGGTCACGAAGATGGTCGGCTGACCCGGATCGTGCGCATCCGGGACACCAAAAGTCTCGAAACCATGATGGTGTCCCGGGCCTTGGAGCCGGAGCTCGAGGATCATCCGGAAGTCGATCGCATCGGTCCCTGGGAGGTGCCGATACGTCGCGGAGAGGACCACCTGGTGGGTTTCCGCGAATCTTGAGCCGGGTTTCCGGTCTCACCGTGCCGTCTTGCCTTCGGGTCCCGGATCAGGGTTTGGCGGCCCAGACCAATAAAGAAGGGCCGAAGACCCAGCGCCCGCCTGACATTGCATAAAGCGTTCCTGCCATGGCGTCGACACATATCTTGGCAGAAGCCGTTAACCAGCTGAACGATGTGTACGCATAGGGATCGCCTTCGCTCAATGGTGAATTCAAAATTTGGACACGGTGGAATCCCGCATGGTCCAGCAGACATTGGAGAGATTTGGGAGTGAAGCACTGGGAATGAAAGACATAGGGGGCTTTCATTCCGACCATCCAGGCAACCGGATACGCCAATCGATACGCGCTGTAGACTTTGCGCTGAAACACGACATTTCGAACCCGGATTCCGATGCGGCCGTCGGGCTTCAGAATCCGGTAGCACTCTTTCAGCTCGGCCAGGGGGTCGTCCATATGGACCAGGACATCCCAGACCGTGAGGGCATGGAACATCTCCGATGGATATGCCGCCGCCCGGAGGGACCCATGGTAAATCTGATCCGTTCCCACACGTTCTCTGGCCCCCGCCACGGCATCTTCGACGAGTTCAACCCCGTAGGGGACCCATTCCCTCTCGGCGGCGTGTTCCAGGAAATAGCCATATCCGCAGCCGATATCGAGAATGGATCGACGGGGATCGTGAACCCGATCTGAAAGGTAATCCAGTGCGGTCTTGAAGAACGCCCCTTTCGCGGCGGCCACCCGTTCGTGAGGATCCCTGTCTCGATAATGATGAACCAGCTGGGCTTTTTCGGAAGTCGCCGTGCACATGAATCCGCAACAGGTACAGATCGTGTAGTCACTGGTCCTGATGGTTTGATGGGTGTGCTGGCCCGAACCGCAACATTTGCATTTCATGGGCACCTCATAGGCTCAATCGTCGGATGTGCTTCTCTTATGGTAACCTATTCCAGGGGACACAACAACTCTGCCGTCCTGTGCTGGCGCGTCATCACGCATGTCGTGTGTCACTTGGAGTATTGATGGCGGGCCTCCGGGATGGTTTCACGGATGACCCGGATCCGGAGATCCGGAGGGAGGGTTGGGGGCTCGGCAGCTCTGCACAACGGCGACCTCCATGTCTATCCGCAGGCGACCAATCCGATCGATGGTTTTCTGAAGGGTGGATCGTGTGGCGTTGTCCCAATGCGCCATGAACCGTGTCTGGGTTCCGCAAACATACTGGTTGCATGCCCATGGCCGGATCATCCGGGGCATTCGGCATCCCCGGTGGGTCAGGTAGCGACAGGCTCGGTCGTGATCGCAATGGACCTGTGCCGGGGGTATGGGCAGTTCCAGAAGATGGAAAAACAGCAGATCCCGGAAATCGAACCATACCTTATTCACGATGCAACAGGGTTTCGGACACCAGGGGCAGGAATTCCGGCACAGTTCTTCCATTGGGTGGAACAGCGACCGCTGGTGCTCTTGAACCGAGTGTGCCAGGGCTTCGGCCTCCCGAAGATCGCGCCGGTGCTGCCGGATGTATCTGCCCAACGCCACGTTGGATGTTTTCCAGTGGCTATCCAGGTCGGATAACGGGCGAATGGGATAGAATGCCACGACGGCCATGGCCAAAATCCCTGTGACGGTTTGCGGCTGCCGGATGGGGCCCCAGCACGACAATGGTCTCGTGACATGGCGGCTCCAATCGGTGGTTACAGATCCATGGCAGATGGGGGAGTCGAAGAAGGTGGCGCGGGTATGCGTGAGCGGATCCGGTGGAACGTGCCGTGGGCATGTCGGTTCGGCGATGCAGAGATCGTCTGGGCCCCCAAGCCGATATCGGGACGCCTGTTCGGCAACGGTGATAGCGTACCTATAGCAAGAAAAGGGATCCTTGAAAACGCTCTTTGGGGGTCGGGTATCAGCTCCGGGTCGGCTCCGTGCCCCGTTTGAACAGGACCCCGACGCCCTCGGGATGTCGGTCGTCCACAGGGGTGCCGGTTTCCGGCTCGATGCGGACCCGGACGACGTCTTCCGGAAGGTCAAAGTACCGGAGGGGCTCGGCGGACAGAGCTTCTGTCATGACATCCATCCAGATCGGAAGGGCGGCCCGGGCACCGGTTTCCCGGAGCCCGATGGGAGACGGAATATCCCGTCCGACCCACACGCCTGTCGCAACGCTTGGTGAAAATCCGATAAACAGGGCATCCCGATAGTTATCGGTGGTTCCGGTCTTGGCGGCCAACGGGCCCGGCAGTCGCCGGGCGCGCCGCCCGGTGCCCTCCTGGATGACCGCCTGGAGCATGTCGGTCATCACTGCTGCTCCGGCTCGGGACAAGGCGATCCGTCTCTGCGGTTTTTCCTGAAGTATGATTTTCCCGGTGTCATTGACCACGTCGATGACGCCATGGGGGGTAACGGATATCCCCTGATTGGCAAAGCTCGCATAGGCCGACGTCAGCTCTAGAAGGGACACCTCCGATGTACCGAGCACCAGTGAGAGGTTCGGGGACAGGGGGGACTCGATACCCAGCTGATGGGCAAAGTCGACCACGGACCCGGGCCCGAGCATGTGGTTGAGCCGCACCGCCGGGATGTTTTTGGACATGGCCAGGGCCTTTCTCAGGGTCATGTCGCCCTGGTAGTCCCCGGAAAAGTTATGAGGCTGCCAATCTGCGCCGTTGTCAAGCTTTTCGAACAGCACAGGAGCATCACGGATCATGTGCGTTTGTGGAAACCCGCGTTCCACGGCAAGGGCATACACGATCGGTTTAAATGCCGAGCCGCTCTGACGTTTTGCTTGAACCGCGCGATTGTAGGCGGTTTCACCAAAATCCCGGCCGCCGACCATGGCCAGAATGCGACCGGATCCGGTCTCCAGTACGACCACGGCCCCTTGCAGCGGCGGTTTCGGTGGTCCATGACCACGCACCCGGTTCTCGATGGCATCCAGTCCCTTCACGATCGCACGGTCCGCTGCTTCCTGGATACGATAGATCAAGGAGGTGTGCACCGTCAGCCCGCCCTTGTAGAGCAAAGCCGCTCCAATATCCTGCTCCAGTCGCCGTGCGATATGGTCCACAAAATATGGAGCGAGTTCTTGCGGACGCGGGTGCATTGCCAGCGCCAGTGGCGAGTCCCTTGCGATGCGGTACTCGGCTTCGGAAATCACCCCGGTTTCCCACATTTGTCGCAGCACCACATTCCGGCGCCGGACAGCCAGAACCGCTTCCCGGATCTTCCGGTTCAAGGTTTTTTGGGGTGATAAAAATAGAGTTTTTGCCAACTGCTGGGTGAGGGTGCTCGCGCCCTCGACAAATTCACCGGCAAGAATATCCCGGACGATGGCTCTGGCGATGCCTTTCGGATCCACACCGCCATGGCGATAGAAACTCCGGTCTTCGGTGGCCAGCAGCGCCTGCTTCAGGAAATCCGGTATCTGGCTCAGCGGCACCGGATGCCGCCGTTCCAGGAACAGTTCAGCCAGCAAGATATCGTCCGCCGAGTAAATCCGGGTGACGGCCGAGGGTCGATAGGACTCCAGGGAGCGGATTTGGGGCAGATCGTGAAACAAGGCCAGAACAGCACCCATCGCCCCTCCTGTGAGCACTCCGGTCAGGAGGATGACCACGATCCACAGGCGTTTGTGACTCTGTTTACCGCTGCCCATCCGTTCCATCCATTAAAACAACCGATGGCCACGCCGCCACCGGTGGATCCATAGAAATGCCAACCGCTGAAGCCACGGCTATCCGGGACACGCGGGGGATACACCCAGACGGCGTTATTCTCGCCGAACCGGATCGTGGTCCAGTAAATAGCGGACCAGTACACGCCGATGATATCCCCATCGGGAGACAACAGATAGGATGCCCGGGGCGTTTCCCTCCGATAGGGAAACAGATTCCGTATCGCCCGGTCCAGGGCGTCGGATTCCGGTTCGATTTCCCGCCAGAATCTGGCCTTCTGTTCATATTTCCGATCGATACCGATAACGGCATTGGGTAGTTGTTCGCGTCCCGTGACATAATATCGGTATTCCGGGGGCGGGCGTCCCTCTTCAAAGGCCCGGGTCAACTCCGGGCTGGTTTTCATCTGTCCGGCCCTGCCGGCGCAACCGGCCAGGCAAATCGCACAGATGATACCGATGACATGCTGTACCGTCATGAGAGGGCCTCCCACGTGAAGATGCTGCCGCTGCGCAGCATGCGGCAGACCTTTGCGGTACGAACGGTGTCGGTATGGGTCATGTTCATCATCATGGTCAGCCCGGCAGCGGCCAGCATCGGGACATACGTGCGTTCCAACAGAATCTTTTTGTCTCTATCGACCCCTCCGGATGTTAAGTTCGACAATCCTCCGATGGTACGGACCGGATGGCCCAGCAGATCCGGTAGATGACGCAACACGGTCAGCACGTCTTCCGCGTGACCGCTCCCATTGTCCCAGGTCATGGGTGCGATAACCGGATCGATGATGAGACGGGCCGGATCAATCCCCCGTTTTTCCAATGTGCTGACCAGTTCAAGGGCAACGTTCAAACGCGCCTGGGCATCCGAAGGCACGTGGCCGTTGGGGGTGAGCAGATAACCGATAATATCGGCGTCTGCGTCGGCGGCGACCGGTAACATCCGCTCGAGTCTATCCGGCGCCAGGGAGATCCCATTGATGATCGCCGGACCTTTGCACACCGCAAGACCGGCGGCCAATGCATCGGCATTGGCCGTGTCCAGCAGAATGGGGCATTGGGCGACGGCCTGAACGGTTTCCACCAGAAAGGTCATCGCAGCACCGGGTTGTCGCGTCAGCGGTCCCGGGTTGATATCGATGGCGTCGGCCCCGGCCGCCAGACATTGGCGTACCAGATGTTGGATGGGAACCGTGTCCCTGTTTTTCAACCCCATCCGAACCGCCCGTTTCGTGATCTGCACGTTGTCTGCGACCAGAAGCATGCCTGATGTGCCTCTCCTTTGCCGGTGAACATGTCCCATGACGGCTTACGTATCAAAACCCCATTGCTCCAGAACCGCCAAAGAAGCGGCCAGCGGATCGAAGCCAAACACCTCGACAGATACCACGCCGAGAAACCCCTCCATCAATCTTCGGGTCCTGTTCCGCCGTTCCGGATGCATTCGATCGAGCCCGAGATGATCCTTGTTGCCTGAAACGCCGTGAAGATGCATAACGGCGATTCTTTCTTCAAATTGAGCATGGGTGCTTTCAGCGTCAAACCCGTATCGAAACAGATGACCGATATCGAGACATACGGACAAGTCAAACGCCGTGATCAGCTCCTCAATCCACTATAGAAGAAACGACAGGTTTTCCACAGCGATACCCGCCAGGTCGCCCCGCCATTGTTGGATCGTCGTCAGGCTTTCCGCGCAGCGCTCCTGCCAGCGCGCGATGGGCTCCGGATTCCGTGAGGACAGACCGGGGTCCAAATGGAGGCAGGCGGACGACGGAGACAGCCGCGCGGTCCGCTCAAGGGCCTTTTTGACGATATCCACCGAACGGGTGCGACGAAGTTGTTCCGGATCGCCCAGGGCCAGATCCAGCGGGAGGTGAACGTTAAAGGTGAGTCCTGTCGCTTCAGCCACCCGGGCCACCGCATCGATCTCTGCGGTACCGGGCAGTTGGTCACCCTCGAACAGCAGGAGTTCGATTTCGTCCAGAAACGGGGCCATCCGTTGGACGTTCAGCAGGATCGGCCCAGGATAGATATAGGAGGTCGTGCCGATCTTGAAGGGAAAGGCGTGCTTGTATGATTTCGGCAATAACAGGTCGGTCATCGGCGTTGCGGTTCTGCCATGGGTTTCCGTTTCCGTATCAAATCCAGGCGGCCGCAGGATGCCGACAGTTCCGCCATGACACGGCTTCCGGACCGGGCCCGGGACAGGATGGTGCCGTCGGGATCCTGCATCCCAAGAACGCGCGCTTGGCGGACCGGGCGCCCGGGTGAAAGGACCTCGACCGGATCCCCGACAGCGAAGGTGTTCCGGACATCGACGGCCATCACATCCCCGGAGCCGGCTTCTTCCACCTTTCCGACCAGTTGCGGCGGTTCCCGCGTGCCGCCGGATGCGACATTCGGAAAGGTTTCATCCGGATTTCCAAGATAGAATCCGGTGCAATACCCCCGGTGCCCGATATCGGCCAGTAGATCCCGCCATTCCTGCCGCACCGAAAACCCATCCGGATTTTCAAAAAACGCATCAAGGGCTTCACGGTAGACCTTCACAGCGGTGGCCACATAGTGGATTCCTTTCATTCGCCCTTCGATTTTCAACGCCTGAACTCCGGCCCGGATCATCTCGGGAAGATAATCCAGCATGCACAAATCCTTTGAATGAAAGACCGTGGTACCGCCCGTGTCCTCCATGATCGGCTGATACTGTCCCGGACGGGTTTCTTCCACCACAGCATACGACCATCGACATGGATGACTGCACTGACCCTGGTTGCTGTCCCGGCCGGCCATGAAGTTGCTCAGAAGGCACCGGCCGCTGTAGGCGATGCACATGGCCCCATGGACAAATGCTTCGATTTCAAGGCGGGTCTCTTCGGCCAGAATCCGGATCTCATCCAGGGAAAGCTCACGGGCGACATTGATGCGTCGTATCCCGTTATCCTGCCAGAACCGGGCGGCGGCCAGGTTTGTGGTATTGGCCTGGGTGCTCAGGTGCAGTGGCAATCGGGGTGCGGCCTTTCGTGCCAGAGCGAGAATCCCCGGGTCGGCAATGATTACGGCGTCCGGATGAATCTGCTCGAGATCCCTCAGAAATTCACGGATCGGATCCAGTTGTGCATTCCGGGGGAAGATATTGCATGCCACGTACACCTTGACACGGTGCCTGTGGGCGAAGGCAATGGCTTTTTGCAGCGCTTCCCTGTCGAAATTTCCCGAATGGTGACGCAGGCTGAAATCTTTGCCGCCCAGATATACCGCATCCGCGCCGAAATGAATCGCCATCTCCAGCTTCTCGAAATTTCCGGCCGGGGCCAAAAGTTCGATATGGGTGTGGGAAGTCATCAGATACTCGGACTACGGCTATCCCCGGTCGGTTCCGAGAGGAGTCTGGTGATGGTGTCGTCCAGGCTATCCGGCCATGGGTGCTGGATGATTCCGAATCGCTGCCGGATCCGCTCGCAGGAAAGCACGGAATATGCCGGTCTCGGTGCCGGGGCTCCAAAGTCCGTGGTGGAGATCGGCACCAACCGGGAGACCCTCAGGGGGATATAGTTGCTGGCCCGCTTGAAGATGGCTTCTGCAAAGTGAAACCAGGTCGTGTCCCCTTTTCCGCAATAGTGATAGGTCCCCCAGTGCGAAGCGCCTTCCGAACCGATCTGCCTGGCCATGGCAAGAAGCGCCCCGGCGAGGTCTTCGGCGCTCGTCGGGCAGCCGCGCTGGTCCGCAACCACGCGGACTTCTTCCTGCTGTCTTCCCAGCCGCAGCATCGTTTTGACGAAATTGTGGCCGTAGACACTATAGAGCCAAGACGTCCGGATGATCATGTGCCGGTGCAGATGATGTCGAACCCATGTTTCCCCTTGCGCCTTGCTGATACCGTATACGCCAATGGGCGACAGCGGAGCGTCCTCTGTATATGGGGTATCCCGGGTGCCATTGAATACATAGTCGGTCGAAATATGGATCATGGGTATGCCGGCGGTCCTGCAGACCTCCGCCAGGAGCCTTGCCCCGGTCGCATTCACCCGGAAGGCGGCCTCGGTGTCCGTCTCGGCCGTGTCCACGGCGGTATAGGCCGCGGCATTGATGACCAGTTCCGGCCGGTATGTCGCGACGGCGTCGCGAACAGGATCGGCCCGGCCGATATCCAATTCCGGCAGGTCCAACCCGACGGCGTGGATGCCGCCTTTCCGGCATTGGACCATCATCTCGCGGCCAAGCTGCCCGTTCGCGCCGGCAAGCAATAGATTCATCGGCCCGGTCCGACCGCCGGCAGATCCGATTCTCCGAGATCCTTCAGCAGCGGTAATGACGTGTCTTTATCCGAGAGAATCGGGGCGGGGACGGGCCAGTCGATGGCGATATCCGGATCCGACCAGAGAACGCCGCCTTCATCCTCCGGAGCATAAAAATCGGTACATTTGTACATAAACACAGCCTCGTTGCTCAGCACACAGAATCCATGGGCGAATCCCTCCGGTATGTATAACTGGTACCCATTTTCGGCGGAGAGCCGCTCTCCGACCCATTGACCGAACGTGGACGAGCCGGGACGGATGTCCACGGCCACATCGAAGATTTCTCCGGAGATCGCCTGCACGAGTTTGGCCTGGGGGCGCTGTTTCTGGAAGTGAAGGCCGCGCAATGTTCCCTTGGTGGATCGGGATAGATTATCCTGAACGAATCGGCGATCAATTCCCATCCTGTGGTAGCGGTCCCGGTGGAATGTTTCCATGAAAAACCCCCGCTGATCCCGAAATACATCGGGTTTAATGAGCAGCACGTCGGAAAAGGCGGTCGGAATCACATCCATGGACGGGTCTCCATGCGCAGTACATCCATAAGATACTTTCCATAGTTATTGGAGCTCATTTCCCCGGCAAGGGCTTCGAGCTGGGCACCGTCGATGTATCCCAGTCGATAGGCGATTTCTTCGACACAGGCGACCTTCAGACCCTGTCTGTTTTCGATCGCTTCGATAAAATTGGACGCCTGCATAAGGGTTTCATGGGTGCCGGTGTCGAGCCATGCGATGCCTCTGCCGAGCCGTTCGACATGCAGATTGCCCATGGTCAGGTACGCGTTATTGATGTCGGTGATTTCCAGTTCCCCCCGGGCCGACGGCTTCAACCCGGCAGCGATGTCACAGACCTGGTTATCATAGAAATAGAGTCCGGTGACCGCATAATTGGATTTCGGTCGGTCGGGTTTCTCCTCGATTCCCAATGCCTTCCCGGACCGATCGAAGTTCACCACACCGTACCGCTGGGGTTCTTTGACCCAATATCCGAATACCGTGGCGCCTTCTTTCCGCTGCCGGGCTTGACGCAGCTGCTGGGACAAGCCCTGGCCGTAGAACACGTTGTCGCCAAGAATCATGCTGATGCGACCCTTGCCGATGAATTCCCTGCCGATAATAAATGCCTGGGCAAGTCCCTCGGGCCTGGGCTGCTCGGCGTAGGACAACGAGATGCCCCACTGCCGACCGTCTTTTAGCATCCTTCGAAACAGGGGGATGTCATGGGGGGTGGAAATCAGCAGAATTTCCCGGATACCGGCCAGCAGCATCACGGAAAGGGGGTAATAAATCATCGGTTTATCGTAAATCGGGAGGAGTTGTTTGCTGATGACCGTCGTGATGGGATACAGTCGTGTTCCGGAACCACCAGCCAGGATAATACCTTTCATGGACATCCTTTCCGGGTGCAAGCGGTTATGAAGAAATGGATCGGGTGCATTTCATGGCGTCGTGTCAACGTTTGGGTTCCGGTGTCGGTTGCACCCACCGATTCCGGCTGCCATCGTAGAACCATTTGTCGGGAAAACCGCGACGGGTGATAAACGATGGGCTTTCAGCCCAGGAAATAAGCTCCTCGTAGGCGTGCACGAGTTTCCGAAATGCGGCATTGTTGCCGCCCTTATCCGGGTGAAGGATCATGGCCTGGGCCCGAAAGGCCGTTTTGATCCGTTTATGGATCTCTTTTAATTCCAGGTCCTTTCTACCGAGTCGGAGTCGAATCAATGCCTTGCCCCGGACCGACGGCATACGGATTTCCACCGGGCTGACGCTGTCCACCTGCCGACCTCCCCGGTTTGCATGATTGAGCACATGTATATTGGCCAGATATTTTTTGTTGGTCCGTTTTCGCTCCGCCCACCAGGCATTCCCCAAGGTGTCGGACATGCGACAGAAATCTTGGGCCGGCGGGCTCTTTTCCGTGCGGGGGTAGATAAAGCTGAAAATTTCTTTAGCGTTGTAGGGGAGAATATCCATGACGATGACGGCATCCGTGAAATAAAACGATGCATAGCGCGTGTTCAACGCCTTTAATAATCCGGTGCGGGCGTTGAGTTTTCTTCGAAGATTTTGACGACATTCGATCCCGCAGTATCTGCGGCGGGCTCCGGCCAGGGAGCTTCCGCAAGACAGGCAGCGACGCCCCTTATGGGAGTCAAATCGGGCAGGAGTTTTTTTTAAATTCGCCATACGGGTGTCATCCCTTGGAACGTCCCATGGGCAGCCGGCTGCGCCTGTGAGGTTCGTCCAGAACATGCCGTCACGTTGTCCCGGTTCACGTATCGATCCGCCCGATTGGGTGCTTGATGAAGCCAACGATCGGCGGGCCGGGGCGTCCTGAGTGTCTTCTCAGGTCGCATGGGCCGCGCGCGGAAAATTTGTGTTCAATATGAATATTGTACGCAAGCATGGGGATTCGGTCAAATGAAACACGCTTTTTACCCAGTGTCGACCCTGCCGGAAGCCCGGTCCCACGCCATCCCTGGATCAGACCGGTGGGGGGCCCATCGGTTATTCCGGGCAATTGACAGATTGTTTTGATATCAGGTATTTATGAAAACAGCTGGAAGATATTGGGAACCGGAGGCAATCATGCAGATCAATAAAATCCTGTTGGCCATCGATGGATCCGATCATTCCATGAAGGCAGCCAGATACGCCGCGCAAGTCGCCAGGATGATGGGGGGAGAGATTCTGGCGCTTCACTGTCATCGGCCGTTTCCCATCGCCCCCGGCGAACCCTATTTTCAAATGGCCGTGGCGGGGATACGGGATAGCGCCCATCGATTGATGGATCCGTTCATCACCCTGTTGAAGCAGAGCGGTGTTCCCTTTAGCGACAAGGTCGAGGAAGGGCGCGCCGGTGACCTCATCCCCCGGGTGGCCGAGATCGAAGGCTGCGATGTGATTGTGATGGGGTCTCGGGGGCGATCCGAGCTCAAGGGTTTGGTTCTGGGTAGCGTGACGCATCGGGTCCTGAGGACGGCCCCGTGTCCGGTACTGGTGGTTCGATAACCGGTCTGGAGACGATCGTCGCTCTGAGGCATGTCATGGCGTCCGGGCTAGGCCGGCAGCGCGTCCTTGGCCATTCGTTCTCTGCCGTTCCCGGCCTGGCTGAGAAAGATGCCCGCAAAAATGACGATGGATGCGATGTACTGCGGTGCCGTAAATCGTTCACCAAGTATCAGCCAGCCCAGCAACACCGTAAACACCGGAATCAGGTTCACGAAGGCAGAGGCCTGGCTGGCGGGAAGCCGACTCACGCCGAAGTTGTAAAGCCCGTAGGCACCCATGGTCACAGCCGTGCCAAGATAGACCACCGACCCCGCCGGGATCGGATCGAACTGAATGGGTAGCGTGGTCGAGGGCAACCATAGAAAGGGAAAGAAAAACAGGCTTCCGATGAAGGCTTGTATGGCGGTCAAGAAAAAGGGGGAATAGTCTCGGGTCAGCCGTTTGAGTGTGATGATATAACCGGTTGCGGCCACCATGGCCAGGAACTCCAGAAAGTTCCCCAGGGGCGGATTGGGCGCACTATCGTTGGATTCGCCGCTGATACTCAGCCAAACGGCGCCGGCGATGGCCACAACAAACCCAGCCATGGTTTTCCCCGTGATATGCTCTTTCAGAAAAAAACGGGCCGACACGGCGACCAGGAGCGGCAGCATGGCGGTAATCATCCCTGCCTGGGAAGCGGTGGTGCTTTCAATGGCCTTTGCCTCAAAGAGAAAATACAGGCAGGGTTCGCAGAAGGCCATGAACATAAAATATTTCAGATCTCCCCGGGCAGGTAAGGAAGGACGGAATTTCAACAGGAACGGGAGAAAGCAGATGGAGGCCAGTGCCATTCTGGAAAAAATGACAACCATCGGATCGTATTGTTGAAAGGCCAGTTTCAGTGCGATGAACGAACTGCCCCACAGAAACATGGCGGCCGTCAGGCTGAATGTGGCAATGGCGTCGAAACCCATCGATTCCCCTTGGCTTGCTCCGTCACAAGAGTTCATGAAATGCCTGGGGTACATAGCATAAAATCGTTTTCTATCAAACGCTAAAGGTGTCGGTATCCGGCACGGAATCTTTTATTTACGAGTTGGCATAAAGGATCATGGATCGAGACCTTCGACAATACCGGCATAACGGGTGGAAATTTCTGACGGCTGTCTTCGGCGCCCTCCTGCTGGTCACCGGGCTGTTTGAGTTGTTGGACCTCGATCGTCTCATCAGCGGTTTTTTTTACACGGACTCGGGCGGCTGGTTTCTTAACGGCAAACCACCATGGAACTGGCTGTATCATTACGGCACGATTCCCGGCCTGATGCTCACCGCTGCGTCCCTGATCCTCTTTGTGGCCGGCATGGTCCGGAAAGCGTACCGTCCATGGCGACGTTATGCCCTTCTGATATTCTTGACCGCGGCTATTGGCGGTGGCGTGATTGTGAACTCGGTCCTGAAACCCTTTTGGGGAAGACCCCGGCCCGGGCAGATCACCGAATTCGGCGGACAATGGGATTATCGTTCACCACTGAATCCGGGGACTCCCGGAAAAGGGCAATCCTTTCCATGCGGTCATTGCACCATGGGCTACATTTTTGTGACACTTTTTTTTGTACACCGCCGCTCTCCCAAGCTTGCCGTTTTTGGGGGATCTTTCGGTATTCTCTATGGGGCATTGGTCAGCACGGGGCGGGTGGTTGATGGCGGTCATTTTCCCACCGACACCATCTGGTCCCTGGGAATCCTGCTGCTGGTTGCCGGCTTCCTGTATTACTTTGTTTTGAGGATCCCCATTGCCGGACGCGGCTCGGAATGGCGGCTCTCGCCGGTGCAACGCCGGTGGCTCCTGTATGGTCTGCCGGTGATACTGGCCGTCGTTGCCGCCGCATTTTTCACCCGACGCCCCTTTTATGAAACCTATGTCCGAGACTTCCAGGTGCCTCCGGAAACCCGGATTCTTCAGATCGTCATGAACGCCCCCCCGGATCGCTTTCGCGTTGCCTATGGGGCCATGGGCAGCGGCCGGATTGTGGTGCATGCCTCCGGGTTCGGGTGGGCCACATCCTCCCATGGTCTGCGCATGGAAGAGAATGGCGCAACGCCCATCGGGCGGGTGATCTTAACCGTTGAGCCGAGGGGATATTTCTCCGAACTGACCCACCAGCTCGAAGTATATCTTCCCAAGGCCCTAAAAGACACGGTGACGGTGGATCTTCAGAAACAGCCGTAAGGGGGTGCGGTGTCGACAGAACGTCGGCGCCGGGGAGGCGGCGGACGGTTTCGATGTGCCGAAACGGTTCGGGTTTGGCTGGCGGATGCCATACCCCGGATGGCCGATGCGATCGTGCCCGCCCGGGACGGGATAAGCGCCGGAGAGATGTTATGCAAGATTCGGGCTAGGATTGGGTGGAACCGGGTTTTGCGGTGACCTTCCGAGCGTTTACCAAAAGGCCCGCGGCACAACCGCAGATCAGGATCGCGCCGCCGCCGACCCATAGCAACTCATGATGCTCTTTGACCAAGGGAACACTGACCAGTTCAAAGCCATACATCACGGCCAGAACACCGGCGATCATGCCCGATATCCATACCAGAAATAGTTTCGATTGGCGCGGCATGTGACCGATTCTCGCGCTGCTGGGTTCAGAATTGTTCTACACTCACTTGCTGAAACCGGTCCCATCAGAACTGGAATCAGGGTGTGCAACCAAATTCTATTCTACTATCATGAAACGTCCACGGCGTCTACGACTGGGTCGAAAATCGTATCTTCTGATCGAATTTACGATTGTTTTCTTTGGTCTGCCCGGAATTTACGCGACCGGGTGGATACGCGTTTATGCGCTTCCGTTGCTCGTCGCGTTGGCCCTGATATGTCTTTTTGTACTGATCCACGATCCGGGATTTGATAATCGGCGTCTGTACCGGCTGGGGAACTGGAAGCCCCTGGTGAAACCGGTATTGCTCCGTCTGCTGATCGGATGGATACTGATCGGATGGTTTACCATTGCCGTAACCCCGGAGCTTCTCTTCGGTTTTCCCAAGCGCTATCCGGTGTTGTACCTGTTTTTTCTTTTGCTGTATCCTATTCTGTCGGTATATCCCCAAGGCGTGACCCATCGGGCCTTTCTGCTTTACCGGTATCGGCCATTGTTTCCAGGATACTGGAGTGCCATTTTTGCCAGTGCGGCCGCTTTTTCGTTTATGCATATCGCATTTCACAATTCAATCGCCGTGATACTGACGTTTTTCGGAGGCATCCTGTTTGCAAAAATCTATCTGGATTCCGGGTCCCTGGTCCTGTCGGTTTTGGAACACGCGCTCTACGGCCTGTTTGTATTCACTATCGGGCTCGGACGCTATCTCTATTTGGGGATGCTCGGCTAACCCGCATCAGAGATGGCACCCTATCCATTATCGCCCGCAATCAACGGGCCGTGGGTGGATCTTGCCGATCCCTTCGCCCTGGCCATCGGCGGAGCATGGAATGGTGGGTGGACGATGACGAATGTCTCAATTTATGTTAGGAATAGGAAAACCGGACGCTGCACACAATCCTAAGGAGGCTGGAGCAGGCAGATGAATGTTCTTGTTGTGGATAACGACCCCGTCTTTTTAAAGTTCGCTGCCAACGTGCTCAAAAAGGAAGGCTATACCGTTCACACCACGGAAGACGGCCTGGGGGCCCTGGATGCGTTGAAAACCTTTCCCGCCGATGTGGTGTTTATCGACTACGTGATGCCGAACATTGACGGAAAGACATTGTGTAAAATCCTGAGGCACGACGAGCGATATGAATTTTTGTACATTGTCATGCTCTCCGCCATTGCGGCGGAGGAATGGGTCAATTTCAGTATGATCGGCGCTGATGCCTGTATCGCCAAAGCCCCTTTGAATCAGATGAAAGACTTTATGCTGGAGACCTTGCGCGACCCCCAGACGGCAGCCCGGTTTTGCGCCTCGGGCAACATCATCGGGTTGGATGCGGTTGTGCCCAGGGGCATCACCCAGGAATTGCTTGCGTCGAAAAAGCATTTTCACCTGTTGCTCGAGAAAATGGAGGAAGGCATCCTCGAAATTAATCCGGACAGACGGATCGTGTTCTGCAATCCCGCGGCATTGCGGATCATCGGTACCCAGGAACAATTCCTGTTGGGTCGGCCGTTTCTAGATATTTTCCAAACCGATGATCACGCACGGATGAGCCGGCTCCTGGAGGATGCCGCAGTGTCCGGCAAAACCGTCACCGCCGAGGCACCGGTCGTGTTCAACGACCACATCCTGAACCTGATCCTGGTACCTCTCGAGACGAATGCGAATCACGCCCTGGTGATTTTCGGGGACATCACCCGGCACAAACGGATCGAGGATGAACTCACGGAGGCAAACGCTTTTCTCAGAAGTATTCTGGACAGCTCCCTGTCGGTGTCCATCATCTCCACGGACCTTCGGGGAAATATTCTTTTCTGGAACCGGGGAGCGACCAATATCCATGGCTACTCTGCCGAAGAGACGGTGGGCCGGAAAACCATCGACATTCTCTACCCCAGCCGGGCGGAGAGAGACCAGGTGGCCGCCGTCGTCAAGGAAATGCGCGACGGGAAGGGTACCCGCAACCATGAGACACGCCAACACACCAAGGACGGTCGAATCATATGGATGAAACTCCACCTGACGCCGCGCTTCGACGCCGAAGGCCACATTGTCGGCATCCTCGGGATTGGAGAAGATGTCACCGAAAGCAAGGCCTTTCATGACGATCTCCAGAAAAGTGAAGAGCGCTATCGCACCGTCGTGGAAAACGTCGGTGTCGGTATTGTCATTGCCCAGGAGGGCCGGCTGGTCTTCGCCAATAAGACCATGGAATCTTTTTTCGGGCTTTCCAATGAAGAATTGCTGGCGCATCCCAATCCCTTCGAATTCATTCACCCCGAGGACAGAGATCTCGTCATGAATCGGCACTTCAGACGGCTGAAAGGAGAGGATGTTCCCGAAGAGTATACCTTTCGTGTCGTTGACAGCCAGGACACCATCCATTGGATTTCGGTAAACAGTGTGCGTATCGATTGGCACGGTCGCCCGGCGACACTCAATTTCTTTTCGGACATCACCGAGCAGACACGCATGGAGGCCGAGAAGGAACAACTCCAGGTACAACTCCAGCAGGCCCAACGGCTGGAGGCTCTGGGCACCCTGGCCGGTGGTGTGGCCCACGATGTCAACAACCTGCTCATGGGCATCCAGGGGCGTTCGTCTTTGGCCCTGATGAACACCCCTTCCGACGATCCCAATCATGCGCACCTTCAGTCCATCGAAAATTTTGTCCGAAGCGGTGCACGGCTCACCAACCAGTTGCTGGGCCTCGCCCGGAGCGGAAAGTATGAGGCGTCCGACACCGATATGAATACGATCGTTTCCAAAGTCGCGGACATGTTCGGACGGACACGGAAAGAAATCACCATCGATCTGGAATTGGCGGAGGCATTGTGGTCGGTGGAGGTGGACCAGTCACAATTTGAGCAGGTTTTGATGAACATGTTCGTCAATGCCTGGCAAGCCATGGACGGCACGGGGACCTTGACACTCAGAACGGCCAATCGCAGCCTTGACGAAAACGCGGCAAAGAAATTGAATCTGGACCTTGGTGACTATGTGACGCTTGCCATTTCCGACACGGGCATGGGCATGGACCAGAACACCCAGGCGAAAATTTTCGATCCGTTCTTTACCACGAAGGATCGGGGAAAAGAACGGGGGACCGGTCTGGGATTGGCTTCAGCGTACGGGGTGGTGAAAAACCATGCTGGCGCCATCCAGGTCCAGAGTGAACTGAAAAAAGGGACGACCTTTACCATTTACCTGCCTGCCGTCGAGATTCCGGCCGAACCCCAACCCGATTCCCCGAAAACCGTCGCCTTCGGATCGGAAACCATTCTCCTGATCGATGATGAAGAAATGATCCTTGACGTGACGTCCGCCATTCTCAAGGATATCGGGTATCAGGTGATTGTCGCCAACAGCGGTTCCGAAGCATTGGAGATCTTCTCAACACGGCGCGACGAAATCGATCTGATCATTCTGGATATGATCATGCCGGACATGTCCGGGGGGGAAGTCTTGGACCGTTTAAAAGCCATACAGCCCGACTGCCGGGTGCTGCTCACCAGCGGATACAATCTGGACGGGGATGCTCAGGAAATTCTGGATCGCGGCTGTAAAGGATTTCTCCAGAAACCATTCACGGTGGAAGATCTATCTCGCACGATTCGGGACATTATCGATGAATAACGCCCCGGCCATCCATGGGAGTGATGCTCATAAAAGATTAAATTGACCCGCACGCAATTCGGTATTATATATTTTCAAACAACTAGTCTGGTAATTCTGGGAAAGATAAATTTAGTAGTCCTTGAGGCGGCTGTCGCACCGTGCTCTTTCCATCGTTCTCTATCGTTTAACATCCCAACGTAAGCAAACCTGTCAACCCATAATGACCTTCGTCGACCATCAGTGGTGGCGTTGGTGCTGGGCAGTTTTCTCGAACGCATCTGGTGGGGCTATTGATGCGGTTCGCAGGAGTCATTAAACAAAATCGTACATTACCATCATTACTCAGAAAGGGGGCAGACCATGAGCTTTATGAATCGTGTGACCGCTCTCACCGTGGCATTATCCCTGATTGTCATCGGTGCATCCGTGATGACGGTCCAGGCCGCCAGTGTCGTCACCCGCGACGTCATTGAAAAAGAGATTCTCACGGAAGTGGACTTCATTAAAACGGCGGATAATTTTGTCATTCTGTTTGATTCGTCCAGCTCCACCAACCGCAATCTGGCAGGGACCAATATGACTCGGATCCAGGCGGCCCGGCAGCTGCTTATCGAGCGGAACCAGTTGCTCCCGGATCTGGGATTCAACGCCGGACTGTATACGTATACGCCTTGGAAGGCCTACTACGGGATGCAGAGATACGATCGGGACCAGATGGATCAGGCTCTGAATGCCCTTCCGGAACAAGGCAGCGGTCCGGGCCGGCTCCAGGCCGGGATGAGCAATCTACGGTCGGTACTCCAAGGCCTGAGCGGACGAACCGCCGTGTTCCTGTTTACCGACGGCAAATCCCAGCGTGTTCTGGGACCCAGGAGCGCCAAACAGATCGCCCAGAGCATCGCCGGTCAGCATGACGTATGCTTCTATGTCATCAGCTCTGCCGAGGAACGCGCGGAGCGACAGATTGTCCAGGCGGTTACCCAGATCAATGCCTGCTCCCGGGTGGTGCCCTTACAGGCCTTTTTCACCCGTCCGGAATTTACCACCGGTGCGCTGTTTACGGTAAAGGTGACTTCCTATGTCAAGCTGACACCCGTCAGCAGAGTCGTGGGATTCGATGTGACCGATGTGCTCTTCACCTTTAATAAGGTCTACATCCGGGATGCATTCAAGGATGACATGGGTAAATTGGCCATGTTTCTCCAGGAAAATCCCCAGTCTTATGTGGTGGTCAGCGGTCACACCGATAACATCGGGACCGAGGAGGTGAACATGGTCATCTCCAAGGGCCGGGCTCTGACCGTGGCCAATTATCTGGTCGACAATCACGGCATCGATCCCCTGCGGGTCGTGCCCTTATGGTTCGGTAAAGCCAATCCCGTGGCGAGCAACAGCAACGAGATGGGGCGGCAACTGAACCGGCGGGTGGAAATCGCCGTGGGCGGCATGGAGTAGCTGCTTCTCCGACGGTCCGGTGTGTTTTCAATCGAATGTGCTCATTCGCATCCAAGAAGCGCGGGGCGATCGTCTGTCCCGCGCTTTTTTCGTTTTACGGCGAGATTCCGGGGCCTGGATGTTTCACTGCAAGCAGATTGTTTATTCCTGATATCAGTTCCCCATATAAATTCTGTTCATGTATCCATCACCCGTTTCTTGGCAGGGCACTTATTCTATCATGTTAAAAAACGCGGCGCTCTTCATTCGGCTCAAAGAGATGAAAGACGAGGAAAAAGTGCTCGCGGCGGTTGCGCCGTTCAAGGGCGTGGTGTTGAAAGGCGAATTGCTCGCCGACAGCTCGAACAAACTCAAGGAAGTTCTTCCGGACGCATAAAGTCCCATTCTGTTGGAAAACGAACCGACGTATCCATAATTAAGAAAGGAGCAGGAGCTATGAGCGACCTTATTGTCATTGAATTCGGGGACAAGGAGACGGCCTTTGAATTGCGGGCGGAGCTCGCCAAAATGCAAAAAGAATACTTGATCGAAATGGAAGACGTCGTGGTCGTCACCAAAAACGAGAAAGGTAAAGTCAAACTGCACCAGGCGGTTAACCTGACAGCGGCCGGAGCGGTGGGTGGCACCTTCTGGGGGATGCTCATCGGCATGATCTTTCTCAACCCGCTGTTGGGGGCCGCCGTGGGCGCCGGGGCCGGCGCGCTGTCCGGCAAATTGAGGGATATCGGGATCAGTGATGATTTTATCCAGCGCACCGTAAAACCCGGTCTCTTCAGGGCCGGGATATAAGGTGCTGGGCGCAAAAGGTGCTCACTGTCTTTGTTGTTCAATGTACTGCCT